>ERZ773014.1914-NODE-1914-length-12608-cov-23.825699_pt1 | contig 12608 bp, 10 predicted proteins | sample MGYA00580841_ERZ773014 | MGnify/ENA primary metagenome ERZ773014 (study PRJEB29015, sample SAMEA2737989) | human oral metagenome | biome: human oral; feature: human-associated habitat; material: dental | place: China | collected 2067 ...
TCTTCCTGGCGGAGTACATCAACATGGCGACGGTCTCCGCGGTGTGCACGACCCTATTCCTGGGCGGTTATCTGCCCCTGTGGCCGCTGAACCTCATCGAACCCCTTAACAACCCGTGGTTCGGCCCGATCTGGTTCGTCCTCAAGGTGCAGCTGTTGTTCTCCGTGTTCGTGTGGTTGCGCGGCACTCTGCCCCGGTTCCGTTACGACCAGTTCATGGACCTGGGCTGGAAGCGGTTGATCCCGATCTCTTTGCTGTGGATCGTGATGGTCGCGCTCGCGCCGCGCTACACCCTCGCGCTGGCTGTCGCGTTGGTGGCGATCCTGGTGGCCTTCGCACCGAGGAAGAAGGAACCCGAGCGGGTGCCTCCCGTGGACCCGAACAAACCATTCGATGCCTTTGCGGGCGGCTATCCGGTGCCGCCCAGGCCCGGTCAGGTGCTGCCTGAACTGGCCCGGGTGATCCGGTCCGAGACCGTTGCGCCGACCGAGAGTGAGGAGAAGTAATGGGAATCTTCGACCCGTGGGCCGGTTTCGGCATCACTCTTCACACCATCTTCCGCAAGACCTTTACGCAGGGTTATCCGCAGAAGGGCAAGGAGAAGGTCACGTTGCCGCGTTTCCATGGCCGCCACCAGCTCAACCGCTGGCCCGACGGCCTGGAGAAGTGCGTCGGCTGCGAACTGTGTGCCTGGGCCTGTCCTGCCGACGCCATCTACGTGGAAGGCGCCGACAACACCGACGAACAGCGGTTCTCGCCGGGGGAGCGGTTCGGGCACGTGTACCAGATCAACTATCTGCGCTGCATCTTCTGCGGGATGTGCATCGAGGCCTGCCCGACGCGTGCGTTGACCATGACCAACGAATTCAAGATCGCCGACAAGACCCGTGGGAAGCTGATCTACGAGAAGCAGGACCTCCTGGCGCCGCTGGTGGCGGGCATGGAGCAGCCGCCGCATCCGCGCCGCCTCGGCGATGACGAGAAGGACTATTTCCTGGGGTTGCCGCCCACCGGTCAGCCCGACACCCGAACGGCGCCCAAACAAGGAGCGGTGAAATGATTCCCCTTCCCCCGCTGACGGGTGAGCTCGTCGCCTTCGTGGTGTGTGCGCCGATCATGGTGCTGCTGGCCATCGGCATCGTTGTCGCCCGCAAACCCGTTCACTCGGCCCTCTGCATGGCTGGAGTGATGGTGGGGCTCGCGGTCCTCTACGCCGCCCAGGACGCCCCGTTCCTGTTCGTGGTGCAGATCATCGTCTACACAGGCGCCATTTTGATGCTGTTCCTGTTCGTGGTGATGCTGATCGGCGTTGACAGCCGCGACTCCGTGGTGGAGACCCTCAAGGGCCAGCGGGTGGCGGGCATCCTGGCGGTGCTCGGCCTGGCGGGTCTGTTGGTGTTTGCCATCGGACAGGCGGTCTTCGTCGGTGGGCCGGCGGGGCTGACACAGGCCAACGAGGCCGACGGTAGCAACGCCCAGGGCGTGGCCGCCCTGCTGTTCTCGCGCTACGTGGTGCTGCTGGAAGCCACCTCGGCGCTGCTGATCACCGCGGCGGTGGGTGCCATGGTGCTGGCCCACGGTGACCGGCTCCGCGAGCCGCGACGTCAGGCCGAGAACATGGAAGCTCGTATCGAGCGCTATGCGGTTGGTGGTGTGCACCCAGGTCCGGACCCGAACTCCGGCGTCTACGCCCGCTCCAACGCAATCCACGCGCCTGCGCTGCTTCCCGACGGCACCGTCGCCGAGAAATCTGTGAGCCACGCCCTGACCACCCGTGGTGCGGTGGTGGCGGTCGATGACCTGCGCAACCCGACGACCACCACCTTCGGTGAGATCGAGAAGGTTTCCGCTGAACTGGAAGGAGAAGCCAAGTGAGCACCGAGGCCTATCTGGTGCTGGCGGCGCTGCTGTTTGCCGTCGGTGCGCTCGGATTCCTGCTGCGCCGCAACGCGATTATCGCCTTCATGAGCGTGGAGCTGATGCTCAACGCCGCGAACCTGGTGTTCGTGACCTTCGCCCGCCAGCACGGCGGGCTCGACGGTCAGGTGGCGTCCTTCTTCGTCATGGTGGTGGCCGCCGCCGAGGTCGTGGTCGGCCTGGCCATCATCGTCGCCGTGTATCGTGCCCGCCGTTCGGCCTCCGTCGACGACGCGAACCTGCTGAAGTTCTGAGGAGGCTGCCGTGCTGTTGTTGGAAACCATAGCGACGGTACCCGCCATGGGGCTGTTCAGCCTCGCCTGGCTCCTGATCGCGATTCCTCTGGCCGGGGCGGCGCTGCTGCTGGTGCTCGGGCGTTTCTCTGACTCGTGGGGCCACTGGTTGGCGACCGCGTGCTGCCTGGCGTCGTTCGTCATCGGGGTTCTGCTGTTTAGTTCAATGCTGGGCGCCGATGAGGGGCAGCGGGCCGTCACCGTGTATCTCTACGACTGGATCAGCACCGGATCGTGGAACCTCAGCTTCGGAATGCTGATCGATCAGCTGTCGATCCTGTTCGTGCTGCTCATCACCGGCGTCGGGTCGCTGATCCACATCTACTCGATCGGCTACATGGCCCACGACGAACGGCGCCGCAGGTTCTTCGCTTACCTGAACCTGTTCATCGCGGCGATGCTCACGCTGGTGCTAGCCGACAGCTACCTGGTGCTGTTCCTCGGCTGGGAGGGCGTCGGCCTGGCCTCCTACCTGCTGATCTCCTTCTGGCAACACAAACCCTCTGCGGCTGCTGCGGGTCGCAAGGCTTTCGTCGTCAACCGCGTCGGCGACCTGGGAATGGCGATGGCCATTTTCACGATGCTGTCGCTGTTCGGCAGCACCGCCTTCTCCGAGGTCAACGCCGGTATACCGCGGGCCGATGTCGCCACCGCGACGCTGCTCGGTTTCCTGCTGTTGCTCGCGGCGTGCGGCAAGTCGGCGCAGGTGCCGTTGCAGTCGTGGCTGCTCGACGCCATGGAGGGCCCCACTCCGGTCTCTGCCCTGATCCACGCAGCCACGATGGTCACGGCGGGCGTCTACCTGGTGGTGCGCAGCCACGCAATCTATGAGATCAGCGAGGCCGCGACCCTCGCGGTGGCGATCGTGGGCGTCGTGACGCTGCTCGCCGGTGCCTGGATCGGCACCGCCAAGGACGACATCAAGAAGGTCCTGGCCGGTTCCACCATGTCGCAGATCGGCTACATGATGCTGGCCGCGGGTCTCGGGCCGGTGGGTGCGGCCTTCGCGATCTTCCACCTGATCACCCACGGCTTCTTCAAGGCGAACATGTTCCTCGGCGCCGGCTCCGTGATGCACGGCATGAACGACGACGTGAACATGCGCAACTTCGGGGCCCTGGCCAAGGCGATGCGCTGGACGTTCCTGACCTTTGCCATGGGATATCTGGCCATCATCGGGTTCCCCTTCACCGCGGGCTACTACTCCAAGGACCACATCATCGAGGCTGCCTTCGAACGCAACATCGTCCTGGGTGTCCTGGCGCTCATCGGAGCGGGTATCACCGCGTACTACATGACGCGCCTGATGATGATGACTTTCCTGGGGCGCAGCCGCTGGGAGGAGGACGTGCACCCGCACGAATCACCGGCTGTGATGACCATTCCGCTGGTGATCCTGGCCATCGCCTCACTGGGAGCGGGCCTTGTGATGAACAACTGGATCCAGGGCTGGCTGGCACCGACCACCGGGTCGCATCCCCACGAGACCGGCCTGCTGGCCTTCAGCTGGATCGGCGTGGTCACGCTGGTCGTCGTGGCGCTGGGTGTCGCGCTTGGGTGGTGGCTGCACAGTGGTCTCATCCCGAAACGGGCGCCGCGGACCCGCAACCCGCTGGTGCTGATCGGTCGCAACGACCTCTACGGGGACGCCATCAACACCTACGCGGTGATCTGGCCCGTGAGTGGCATCGCGACCGCGCTGAGCCTCGCGGATCAAGGCGTGGTCGACGGCCTCGTCCGGGGCTCCGGATATGGGGCGAAAGGTGTGGCGGGCCTGTTGCGGAAGGCACAGAATGGCTATTCCCGCACCTACGGCCTCACGCTGGTGATTGGCGTCGTGATCCTCGGTGCCATCGTGGTGTTCGGACGGCTGGTCTGAGGAAGGAAGAACTCACGTGATCAACCACTCGATTCCCCTCCTGAGCATTCTCGCGCTGTTGCCGCTGCTCGGCGCCCTGGTCCTGACGTGCGTGCGCGGCACCGCCGCCCGCGTCATCGGCCTGTGTTTCGCGTTCGCCACCACTGTCCTCGGCGTGTTCGCCTTTGTCCTGGGGACCAGCCCCCACCTGGAGAAGCCGCTGTCGGAGACGGTGTCGTGGATCCAGATAATCGGGGCCTCCTACGCCCTGGAACTGGACTCCATGAGTGCCGTCATGGTGCTGCTGACCGTGATCCTCACCCCACTGGTACTGATCGCCGAGTGGTACGTCGGCGACGCGGAGGGTGCCCGCTGGTCGACGCGGACTTTCTTCGCCCTCGCACTGGCCCTCGAAGGGCTCTCCCTCCTGGTGTTCTTGGCCAGCGACCTGCTGCTGTTCTACGTGATGTTCGAGGCCACACTGATCCCGATGTACTTCATGATCTCGGGTTTCGGCGGGCCGGAACGGGCCGCGGCGGCCGTGAAATTCCTGTTGTTCTCGCTGGCCGGTGGGCTGGTGATGCTGGTGGGCGTCGCTGGGTTGTATGCGGTCTCCGCGGCGGCAGGGGACCCCAGCTTCCTGATCAGCGACCTGAAGGCCCTCGACCTGGGGGGCGGTATCGGCCATTGGCTGTTCGCGGCTTTCTTCTTCGCGTTCGCGGTGAAGGCCCCGATGGCAGGTCTGCATACCTGGCTGCCGGACACCGCCGAGCAGGCCACCGCCGGCTCGTCGACGATGCTGGTGGGCATCCTCGACAAGATCGGCACTTTCGGGATGATCAAGATCTGCCTGACGATCTTCCCCGAGGCCTCGCATTGGGCCACGCCGGTCATCCTGGTGTGGGCGGTGGTCTCGATGTTCTACGGCGCCCTCATGGCGCTCGGCAGCCCCGACCTGCTGCGGTTCGTGTCCTACACCTCCGTCAGCCACTTCGGGTTCATGGTATTCGGGATCTTCGCGCTGACCACGCAGTCGCTGAGCGGGTCGATCTTCTACATGCTGAACCACGGCTTCTCCACGGCAGCGATGTTCCTGGTCATCGGTTTCCTCGTGAAACGCCGCGGCACCGCCGCCATCGAGGCCTACGGCGGGGTGCAGAAAACTGCCCCGGTGCTGGCCGGTTTCCTGCTGCTGTCGGGATTGTCGGTGCTCGCGCTGCCCGGCATGTCCAGCTTCGTCTCGGAGTTCTTGGTGATGGCCGGTTCTTGGCAGCGTTACCCGGTGCACACCGCGGTGCTGACCCTCGGAATGGTGTTGGCCGCGGCTTACGTGCTCACCGTCTACAAGAGAACCATGACCGGTCCCGTGCTCGATGACGTGCGCAAACACGTCTCCACGGACCTGAACCTACGCGAACGCCTGGCAGTGGCGCCGCTGCTGGTGCTGCTGATCGTCTTCGGATTCTTCCCGAAGCCGCTGCTCCAGGTGGCCGATAACGCGGCACAGGTCGTGATGACGACCGTCGGTGAGACCGATCCTGCCCCCACGATCCAGGGAGAGAACTGATGAGCCCGCTTGAGATCACCGTTCCGGCCATGGAGTGGATGCTCGAGGCACCCCTGATCACATTGCTGGTCGGCGCCACCTTGGGGGTGCTCCTCGAGGCCGCGGTTCCTCGCGAGTACCGCTACCCCGCGCAGACGGGACTGGCGATACTGACGGTTCTCACTGCCATGGGGTTCACCGTCTACAACTGGGTGGACGGAGACTTCAAGATTGTCGCGCCCGGAAGCATCGCCGTGGACGGGCCTACGTATTTCTTCTGGTCGCTGCTGCTGCTGGTTGGTCTGGGAGGGGTGGCGTTGTTTGCCGAACGCGCTGTCGCTGGCGGGGTGTCAGCCTTCGCCGCATCCGCCGCCACCGTTCCGGGGTCGCCGATGGAGCGGGAGGCCGAACGTCAGCGCCGTGAACACACCGAGATCTTCCCGCTGATTCTGTTCGCGTTGTTCGGGATGCTGCTGTTCGTGGCTGCCAACGACTTGCTGACGCTGTTCGTGGCGCTCGAGATCTTCTCCCTGCCGCTGTACCTGCTTTCAGGGATGGCGCGGCGTCGGCGCTGGCTGAGCCAGGAAGCGGCACTGAAATACTTCCTGCTCGGCGCGTTCAGCTCCGCGTTCTTCCTGTTCGGCGTGGCGTTGCTGTACGGCTACGCGGGCACCTTCACCTATGCCGGTGTGGCGCAGGCCATCGTTGCTGCGGAGTCCCCGTCGGTGCTGCTGCCGACCGGTCTGGTGATGCTGGCCGTCGGACTGCTGTTCAAGGTGGGTGCGGTGCCGTTCCACACCTGGACCCCGGACGTCTACACCGGCGCCCCGACCCCCGTGACCGGTTTCATGGCGATCGCCACCAAAACGGCCGCCGTGGCCGCGCTCCTGCGGGTGTTCTACGTCGCTCTCGGTGGGGCGCGCTGGGACTGGCAGCCGATCATCGCCACCGTTGCGGTGGCGACCATGGTGGTCGGCGCGGTGGTGGGTCTGGTGCAGCAGGACATCAAACGTCTGCTGGCCTACTCCTCGATCGCCCATGCCGGGTTCATCCTGGCGGGTTTCGTCGCCGCGGTGGGTTTCACGGTCGAAGGTCGTGTCTCGTCGGTCGGGTCGATCTCCTTTTACCTGCTGGCCTACGGTTTCGCCACCCTTGGCGGGTTCGGGGTCATCACGATGGTCCGGCGCGCCGGGGGAGAAGCGAACGGGATCGCTGCGTGGCAGGGGTTGGGACGGACCAGCCCGTTTGTCGCCGGGGTCATGACCCTGTTCCTGCTCAGCTTCGCCGGTATCCCGCTGACCGCGGGTTTCGTCGGCAAGCTGATGGTCTTCGCCGCCGCCTGGCAGGGCGGGTACGGCTGGCTGGTTCTGGTCGCGGTGATCGCGAGCCTCGTGGCCGCTTTCTTCTACCTGAAGGTCGTGGTGGCGATGTGGTTCAAGGAACCCGAGCGCGGTGAACAGGGCAGGGTGGCCGAGGCCTCCGGCTGGACCTGGATCGTTGTCGCGGTGTCCGCTGTGGCGACGATCGTTCTCGGTTTGATTCCGGGTAGCATTCTTGACCTGGCGGCTGGAGCCGCTCAGTTCATCCGCTGACCCCTGGAGTCATCTTGACCCTCGACATCGAAGCCCTCTCGATCCGCTTCGAGGAGCAGCTGCGGCAGGTTGCCGTGGCCGATTCCCCGTTCGTCACCGAGGCCGCCAGCCACCTGATAGCGGCTGGAGGAAAACGGTTCCGGCCTCAGCTGGTGTATCTCGCGTCGGAGTTCGGTGGTGAGGTGGACGAGGAGCGGTTGCTGAAGGCAGCCCTCGTGATGGAGCTGACCCACGTCGCGAGCCTCTACCATGACGACGTCATGGATGAGGCCGATGTGCGCCGCTCCGCGCCGTCCGCGAACTCCCGGTGGGGCAATTCCATAGCGATCCTGATCGGCGACTATCTGTTTGCGAGGGCGTCGATCCTGGTTGCGGACCTCGGCGCCGACTACGTGCGGCTTCAGGCAGAGACCTTCACTCGGCTCGTGCAGGGGCAGATTGCGGAGACCCGTGGTCCGGAGACGGGGGAGGTGCCGCTGGAGCACTACCTGCAGGTGATCGCTGACAAGACAGGCTCGCTGATTGCCGCTTCCGCGCTGTTCGGTGCGATGATTGCGGGGGCTCCTCAGGGAATTCGGGATGCCTTGGCGGCTTACGGTGAGGAAGTCGGGCTGGTCTTCCAGCTGAGCGACGACATCATCGACATCACCAGCGATGTCGCCGGCAAGACCCCGGGCACAGACTTGCGTGAGGGGGTGCCGACGCTGCCGACGCTGCTGCTGGAGGCTTCCAATGACCCCGCTGATCAGCCCCTGAAGGATCTGCTCGCCGGTGATCTGAGCGACGATGCGGTTCTTGCGGAGGCGTTGGCTGCGTTGCGTATTCATCCTGTCATCGAGAAGGCGCGGGTCGAGGTTCGCCGCCACGCAGACCTGGCGAGGCAGCATCTGGCGCCGCTTCCGGAGGGCCAGGTCAAACAGCTGCTGCTCCAGGTCTGTGACGACCTGGTGGAACGCTCCGCCTGATTCTTCGGTCGCGCTTCCTGTTCAAGGGCGGAGCTACGTGCCGTACGTGGTCAGCGCTTTGGCGGGAGTTCTCACGACGCCGATGGTCAGCGACCGCGTCGATTGTACGATCCAATCTGATTGGTTTCCGAAGGTCTTCCTTGTGGTCACGTCCTTTTCGTGACTGAAACACATGCGCCGAGGCCTGGTGGCCCGACGCCACGTTATCGTTCGGATGCGCGACGGATACTCGGGAATGGCTGTGGGTGTGGCGCCGTTCCTGTGGAGACGGGAAGTCCTGTGCCGGCGGAACAATGCTCACGTGCGCTACGGAAGTCGATGAGTGTGCTCCTAACCTTTGTCGGATGGCTCGTGGGGTGTGTTCCGAGCCCGTGGATCAGGTCTCGCGTTAGTGGCAGCGCGGTTGTTGCGCTCGAAGATGTTTTCTACTCTGTCGCGACCGCGTCGCAGTGCGTCTGTGGCGATGAAGACGTGGTGTGAACTCTGGTTTTGCGCGGGGTTTTCGAGAACCTCCACAGTGGAAGAGCACCTGAACGGCAGGTCTGGCTGCTGGTAGAAAGATGGCTCGCGGGACAAAAGGTGGGATGCAAGCTATGCATAACTGACCAAATGGTGCACTCTTCAAGCAATTCGTGTTAACGTTCGTCAGCCTCCAAAGGTCAGCTGATCGGAGGACAAGAACTACATGTATTGACATGAGAGGGAAACGACGTGTTGAAGAGGACCAAAGCTCGCAGCGGGTGGAGGCCGGGGGTGCTTCTGCTTGCTTTCCTGATCGGCATCGCCGGTCTGGTTGCTGCGAGCCCCGTGGCGCAGGCTGCCGAGGTGAACGCCATCGACAGGGGAAGCATCCGGCTGTCGAAACTTGATGCCGGCGATCCCGTGGTCTACCTGTGGAGCGGTGTGCGGATCGATGCACAGTGGAGGATTCCCGATCAGAGCGGCAAAGCGGGGGACACCTTCAGGCTCAACCTGCCCAAAGAAATCGGAGGTTCCACCGGAAGTTTCGAGCTCAAAGGGGCCGAGGGTGATCCGCTGACCTACGGCACCTGCGAGGTGAGGGAAACCGAAGTGGTCTGCACCTTCAACGAGAACGTCGAGGGCAAGAACAATGTCGGTGGCTCGTTGTGGGTGAGCGCGCAAGTGAGCACCTTGATCAACACCGACAAGGTGACTTTCCCCCTCAGCAGCGGCCCACTCGATGTTCCGCTGCCCGATGGGCAGAGGAATATCGGCTACAGCCCCAAGGTTCCCACCGAGATCAACAAGTCCGGGTGGTTCCCGACCGATGACCTGAGCGTCATCCACTGGCGGATCGTGGTTCCTGGCTCCCGGGTGGCCGATCGTTCCCGCATGGTCATCACGGACAATTACGCGGTGACGGGAACCACCTTGACCGTCATCAACGGTAACCCGTCCGTCTACTGGGTCCCCAACACTCCGAAGTGCTGGAACGAGAGTTACACCGATGAGTGCCATCACTCCATGGACGCATCCACCACGCCATCGCTCAAGATTTCCGTTGACGATTCTAAGGATGTCGTTACCGCCACCATCGACAACAAGGGCAAGAAATTCGAGGCCGATCGGCTCTACGTGTTCGATCTGCGGCTGAAAGCCGACGGGCCGATCCCCGCAGGGGCGCAGTACAGCAACAAGGCCACCGTCGATGCCGAACACCGCACCGCGACCGCTGTCAAGAGTGTGTCGGGCGGTGGCACGGGTTCCGGTGACACTGTCGGGCATCTTGCCGTGAAGAAGGCCGTCGTGGGTGGCCAGGTCCCCACCGACACCGCCTATCCAGTGACCTGGTCCTATCAATACAAGGGGCAGACACGCAGTGGCGAGCTGGCAGTGAAGGCCGATGGCGCCCTCGAAACCCTCAACAACGTCCCGAATGGCACCGTTGTCACCCTGACCGAGAAGGTTCCCTCCAGCGGTGACATCGACTATGGCGACCCGACGTTTTCGGGGCAGGGAGTCGCGGACGGGGTTCCCGACGCCAATAGCGCCCAAGTCACCGTTGAGGGCCTCAAAACCGTCGAGGTTTCCCTCACCAACCACGTGAACCCGAAACTGGTCGCCGTCGAGGTCACCCCCGGCGTGTGCACACCGGGCTCCAGCGAGCCCTCCAAACCCACCGTCAAGGTCGGCGAGACCGACGGCATCACCTACTCCGCCCCGAAGTTCACCACCTCCGGCGACAAGGTGAGCGTCGAGGTCACCGCCACCCCTGCGACGGGTAGGGAGATCGATGACCAGCATTTGCCGGAAGGCTGGAAGGCCAATAGCGACGGCACCTACACCTTCACCACCACCATCACCCAGCCGACCTGCGTGAAGACCGTCACCCCCGTGATCCCGACCGTCGGTGCGCAGGCGTGTCCCGTCGACTCCACTATCCCGTCGCAACCCACCGTCACGGTGGCCGAAACCCCCGGGGTCACGTACGGCCAACCGGAGATCAAGGTCGCTGATGGCAAGGTGACTGTCACTGTCACTGCCACTGCCCAGGAAGGCCATGAGTTCGGTGGCCCGATGCCGGATGGCTGGAAACGGATCGATGCCAAGACCGCTGTCTTCGCGGGAGAAGTTGAGCTTCCCGTCTGCGAAGTTCCGACCGCTCCGAGCTCGAGGCCGAGGCCGACCCCGTCTCCGTCGGTCACGCCAACTCCGGTCAGGTCGCTTCCGGCTCCGGTGAGGCCGGGTCTGCCGAAGACCGGCGCCTGATTTCCTGTTCTCATTGGTCGGGGCCCGATATCGCGTGATCGGGCCCCGACCGTTTCCTTCGTCACCCACATCCATCTTTCCATAATGTACAAAAGGGAAGATGAAGGAATCTTCGCTGACGGCTACGCTAACCCCGCGTATGCGCTAATCGACTGGAAGTAGAAACTTCTAAGCGAATGCACGGTAGCGTGATCTAAAACATGGGGGAAGCTGTTGTGAAACAGAAACGGAATTGGGGGAGCAGAGGGCGTTTCGGTCCGTTGTTGCTCGTGGTGGCGATGGTCCTGCTCGGACTGGTACAGGGTGTGCAGACGGCGCATGCTGACGTGATCAATCCGATCGTTCCTGGAAGCGTGGAGCTGACGGACAAGACGTCGCCTGCTGGGCCCACCTACGTCTGGAACGATGTGGAGCTTAGCGGTCGCTGGGTCATCAACGACTACAGCGGTCAGGAAGGCGACACCTTCACAATCGGCCTGCCTGCTGCTTTCGAGGGAACCAGCGGCACCTTTGAACTGGTCGGTTCGGCGCAGGATCCCGTCAGCTACGGGACCTGCACTGTTTCCAGGGCCGAGGTGTCGTGCGTCCTGAACGGCAACGTTGTCGGCAAGACTGGCGTGGGTGGCGAGTTCTTCATCAACACCAGGGTGGGGGCAACTCACACGGGAGATACCGCCACATTGCTCGTCAACGGAGGAACCCCGATTGAGGTTCCGCTCCCGAACGGGCAGACGGACATCGGCTATTCCCCATATGTTCCTGACGACATTTCAAAAGTTGGCTACTTCCTTGGGGATCCCTACGACAGCTTGGCCTGGAAGATTCGCATCCCCGGGCAGGAGCTGAGTGGTAAAACCCTGACGATTGATGACACGTTCAAGGTTCCGGGCTCTACGCTGACCGCGAAGCCGGGGGAAGTCATTCTCTACCGGATCCCCAACAACAATCCTCTGTGTTGGAACGAGAACTGGCGTGCTGACTGCCGCACCGTCGTTTACAAGAATGATGGTGCTAATTATCCGGGAGTGACCGCGAACATCGACGACACCAGTCGGATACAACTCACCTACAACAAGTCCGAAGAATTCTCCGGGGATGACATGTACCTGTTTGAGTACATTCTTTCCGTTGATGAGGAGATTCTCGTCGGTGGGCAGTACCCGAACACCGTCAAGGTCAATGATAATTCCTACGAAGCAACGGCCATCCGGGAAGCAGCCGGCGGTGGGACCGGTGCAGGGGACAACGACACCGTTGGGCATGTGAGTCTTGGGAAGACCGTGGCCAATGACGCAGCTGGCGCGGTGCCGGCAGATACCGTCTTTCCGGTGGACTACAGCTACACGGTCAAGGGGCAGGAGAAGACCGGAACCCTGAACGTGAAGGCCGATGGTACTCGTGAGTCGTTGTACAACGTTCCCAATGGGACTGTTGTGACGTTCACGGAGAAGGTTCCGGCTGTTGCTGGGGTGGAGTTCGGTGATCCGGTGTTCTCCGGGGGTGGTGTGACCGATGGGGTTCCGGATGCCAACAGTGCCCAGGTGACGGTTCAGGGATCCGCGACACTCGAGGTGGCTCTGACGAATCCGGTGAGTCAGCCGGGTGTGGTTCTGAGCCCTGTGAAGGTGACGCCGGGTGTGTGTGCGCCTGGTGCGACAGAGCCGTCGGATCCCACGGTTGAGGTTGGCCCTACTGAGGGGGTTGTGT
>ERZ773014.1918-NODE-1918-length-12602-cov-6.105603_pt1 | contig 12602 bp, 8 predicted proteins | sample MGYA00580841_ERZ773014 | MGnify/ENA primary metagenome ERZ773014 (study PRJEB29015, sample SAMEA2737989) | human oral metagenome | biome: human oral; feature: human-associated habitat; material: dental | place: China | collected 2067 ...
GCCGCTGCACAAACATGAGTGTATAGTCGTGGCGAGGTGCTCGCCGCTGCACAAATATGAGTGTATAGTCGTGGCGAACAGTTCGCCGCATCACAAACATAAATGTATAGTCGTGGCAAGGTGCTCGCCACATCATAAACATGAGTGTATAGTCGTGGCGAGGTGTCCGCCGACGGACTAATTCGAAAAAAGGTTGCTGACGAGGGCTTGCCGATGGAGAAGGGGGTGTTTTCCCACCTTTTTGATGGGAGTTTTTCCACGAACAAGTCTGGTTTTCACGGAAAAAGCGCTAACTTTGCAGCCGTACTTAATACGATAAGATTTTTTTTCATGCAAATAGATTACGCGCTTATTCGTTTTACAAGGGGAAAAAATGCGGCTCGTGGTGTGGCTCGCTCCTTGCTTTTCAGTTTGTTTTTATTCGTTTCTCTACAGCTTTCGGCACGCGACATCACGCCCAAAGCGGCCTTGTCCATTGCCCGCCGCTATGTGGAAGTGGGGAAGGATGCGCTGAAGCGGCAGCCCACACGCAGTGGCGCAGTGGCAAACGCCTCACCTTATTATATAGTGAATGATGCGCGTGGGCACGGCTTCGTTGTGGTGGCGGGCGACGATGCCATGGGCGAAGTGTTGGCCTATAGCGCGACGGGGCAAATGGACACGATGAGGCTCAACCCCGAAGCGCGCTATCTGCTGCAGGCCTATCGGCAGGTTTACACGCATTTGAAACAGGGCGGGCGCCTCGTTGGGGCTGCAAAATCCACCCGAACGGGCGGCGGAGGCGTTGTGGCTCCGCTGTTGAAAACGAAATGGGGGCAGGGCTATCCCTACAATAAAAAAACAGGTTATTTCACGGGATGTGTGGCTACGGCGATGGCGCAAATCATGAATTTCCATCGTTGGCCCGCACAAGGACGCGGCAAAAATCGCTACACGGTGAATTATGAACATGCGCAACGCGAAGCCGACTTCAGCCGGTCGCATTATGATTGGGGCAACATGCTCAACGATTACAGCCGGCAACGGGCCACGGCACAGCAGGAAGATGCTGTGGCTTTGCTGATGAACGATGCCGGCATCTCCGTCTACATGCAATATACACCGAGCGGCAGTGGCGCGCAGAGCTCGTCGGCAGCCAAGGCCTTGCGCGACCATTTCGATTATGATGCGGCCATCGTGACCAAGGCAAACGAGGGCAACGCTCATTTCGCCGAAATCATTCAGGACGAGCTTCGCCATGGCTTTCCACTCTACATCTCGGGCGATCCGCGTGGTGGCGGCAGCGGTCACGCGTGGGTTTGCGACGGTTTCGACAGCGAAGGTATGTTCCACATGAACTTCGGATGGGACGGGGGAGCCGATGGTTACTACTCGCTCACGGCGCTCAACCTCTCGTCTACAGGCAGTGAGTTTCAAGGTCGGCCGCTGAGTTTCGGTCTGCGTCTGCACATCATTGCGGCACATCCCAACAAACCGGGCACGCCGAAACTCGACCCCGACATTGCTGCCGGTGCACCCAACTTGGCGTTTAATCTGAGCGGCGAGATGCACTTTGTCGGCATGCCGCCCACGCAGTTAACGGCACATGCGCAGCTGTCGTTCAGCCATTTCGTCAACCAAAGCTACGATAAGTTCCGCGGCGACGTGGGCATCGGCATCTATACCGCCGACCATCGGTTGGTGCGGCCGTGTGCATCTGCCGCGCACAGCAAGGGCGGCTACACGCAAGAGCGCTTTAAGTTTAACGATGGCGAACAGCCTTCCGGCGGGTTGGTTGAAGAAGATGTCGTCATCACGACCGACCTCTCGGGGCTTGCTGATGGGCGATACATCCTCGCTCCCATTTGCGCGGCATGGAAAGGCGGTACCCTTTGGGGCGATTGGGTGCGTATGAAGCAGGCGCCGCGTGTGGTGATGGAGGTGAAACAAGGAAAAATCACCTATGTCGAACTGCCCGCAGCAACCAACGCCTATCAGTTTGAAACGCTGCCCACGTTTGACAAGAAACTGCGGATGGGCGGCACCAATACCCTGCGTCTGAATATTCGCAAGCTCAACAGCATGCCCTTCGACGGGCAGGTGAAGGTCGAATTCATCAACGATCAAGGGGCGGTGGCCTATACCGTGCAAACGCAAAACAAAGTAGATTTCGAAATGTTTGCCGCCACACGCGTCACGCTCCCCATTTCCTTGCCCACCGACATGGCCGCCGGCCGCTACGAATTGCGCACCACCATCTTCCAAGCCGATACCCACGAGCAATGCCCCGTGCGCACCGATATGCGCGAAACACCGTTCTATGCAACGGTGGAGCAGGGCGAAGTGCCGAGCAACCTGTTGCAAAATGCGGTCGGCTTTGTGCAGGATAACGCCATGTCTACCATCCCCAACGAAGATATCGACATCAGTTTCACGCCGCTTTTCAAACTTAACTGCGTCGTTACCTTGGCCGATGGTGCACATTATCAAGGCGGCCTTTCCCTGTGTTTAATCGACACCGAGAACGAACGGCAGATTGTGCTCATGAAGAAGCCACAGCAGGTGGATCTCAGCGATGCCCATTTCTCCGAGCAAATCGTCACAGGATGGCTCCGCCCGCGCGATTTGAAGATCATCAACAACCGCCGCTATCGTTTGGCCGTCATGGGTGAGGTGGATGGCAAGGCGAAGGATTTGTGGCCGGCTGCAGCTCCACCTTTCTACGTGTCGATTGTCAAAGGCCCGTTCAATAAATATCCCGACGAGCAGCCCAATGGCATTCAAACCGTTCCGTTCACGGGGCATCTGCGCTTTGCCGACGGCATGTTAGAGGTGCAGCAGGCGGGACTTGTGCACATCGAAGTCTACAGTCTGAGCGGCATGCTCGTGAGCCGTAGCCATGCCGTTGCGGACAATCGTGCCACCATGCCGCTACCTAAGGGCACCTATGTGGTGCGCATTGTCACGCGCAACGGTCAATCTTCGAAAGTCATTCGGTAAGAGTAAGCATTTTCAAAATGCTTACTCTTATGAGGGAATGACTTATATGAGGGGTTCGATGTCAAAATATGTCGTATTAAAGATGATGTCGGAATTTTATCTTGTCTGTCACCATCTCTTGACGTAGCCCACTACGTCTTCGGCATGGCGTGGCCAATCTGTCCCACAATCAAATAAAATCTGAACAGAATCTAATGGCCGATTTAGATTTAGATGGTGGCAGGTGTTGCGGGTGCGGATGGGTTGTTGCCCGGCAGGATGATGCCATCTTTCATGTGGATGGTGCGGTCGGTGAGGCGTGCGAGGTCTTCATCGTGGGTGACGATGACAAAGGTTTGGCCAAAACGGTCGCGCAGGTCGAAGAAGAGTTGATGGAGTTCGTTTTTGTTTTTCGTGTCTAAGCTGCCCGATGGTTCGTCGGCAAAGATGACAGCAGGCTGGTTGATGAGTGCGCGTGCCACGGCCACCCGCTGCTTTTCGCCGCCCGAGAGTTCGGCCGGTTTGTGGTTGGCACGGTCGGCTAAGCCCATGAATGTGAGCAAGTCGACGGCACTTTTTTGGGCTTCGCTATAGCTTTTCCCGGCGATGAAGGCCGGAATCATGACATTCTCCATGGCCGTAAATTCGGGCAACAGTTGATGGAACTGAAACACGAAACCGATGTGTTGGTTGCGAAAGTTGCTGAGCTTTTTCTTCGAGAGGCTGCTCACGTCGACGCCATTGATGTGGATGGTGCCTTGGTCGGGCTTGTCTAAGGTGCCCATGATTTGCAGCAAGGTGGTTTTTCCGGCGCCCGAAGGTCCCACGATGCTTACCACTTCGCGTGCATTGATGTGCAAGTCGATGCCTTTAAGCACCTGCAATGGTCCGAAACTCTTGGTGATGTTTTTAATATCAATCATGCTTGTTTTTTCTTGTTTGTTTAACAATCCATAGCCACCAGCGTGCTCCCATGCGCAAGAGCGACTCCCATGCACTGTGCTCTTCGGTGTGTTGCGGTTGTGCAATGGTCATTTCTTCCTGGTTGCCATATTGGTCGGGGAAGATGATGAGCAGGTTGCGGCCCGAGAAATAGTGTTGTATCTCGTCGGGAAGATATTCTAAAGCGTTTTTATAGGAGACGGTTCCTTTGCGCGCGGTGACGATGACAAAGAGGTGGTCGCTGGCTACTTGGGTGGCTAATTGGGGTAATTCGTTCCAATGCCCCATGGCAATGTAGTTGGCACGCACCTGTGGATGGCGGTTGTTGATGTATTCGGTGATAAGGCTTAGCGTCTCTGTTCGGCCGTGAAACAGGATGCGACACTCCAATGTTTCGGCCACACGGGCGAGGCGTTCCAGCCAACGATAGAAGCCGGGCTCAAACTCTGCACGCGAAGGCACAGCCACTTGTATGCGCCGCAGCGTGTTGAGTGGCTGATGAAGGCGCAGCATCATGATTTGTCGGTTGAGCCCATTGAAGAGGCTTTGATGGAACTCACCCCAGAATTTTGGCGACACGTCGGTGTGGGTGTGCATGCCGATGAGGATTTCGGAGGCTTGAAACTCTTTGAAGGCGTGCTTGATGCCGTTGGCGATGTTGGCCGCCACACGTGTTTGTGTCTGCACGCCCACGTCCGACCCGGCACAATATTGGGTGACGCGCTGCAGCAGTTGTTGGCTTTGTTCCATGTTGCGACGCATGTGCTCGCTGTCATAGACCACATTGAGTGCCACCAAACTGCGATTGAGTTTGCGGTTGCGCATGAGCAAGGCAAAGCTCATGAGCTGCTCGGCAAAATCGGGATAGCGCACGGGAATGAGGATGCGTTCGTCGTCTTCACCCGTCATGTTCTCGGCGGGTCGGTCTTTGTCGCGCAAAATAATCTGCTGTGCGGCCTGCTCCGTGGTGATGCTCGAGATGATACAGGTGAAGAGAATCATAATGACCACGGCGTTGAGCATCTGCGCATCAACCAGCATCAAGCCGTTGGTTTGCGGCAAACGCATGCCCACCATCACCATGGCGATGGCACCGGCAGCGTGGGCTGAGGTGAGCCCAAACATCATGTTGCCCGAGGAAATGGGCATCTTAAATCCCAAACAGGTGGCGTAGGCGGCCATGGCTTTGCCCAAAGTGCCGAAGAAGACAATGCAAACCACCGCCCAAAGAATGTTGCCGCCCGCGAAGAGCAGACGCACATTGATGAGCATGCCCACGCCGATGAGGAAATAGGGAATGAAGAGGGCGTTGCCGATGAATTCTAATCGGTTTTTCAAAGGCGACACACTCGGGATGTAACGGTTGAGCACCAAACCCGAAAGGAACGCGCCAAAGATACCTTCTAAGCCTATGGCACCACTCAAAGCAGCACACAAAAAGAGCATAGCCAAAACAAAGATGAACTGCATCACAGCATCGCTATAACGCCGAAGAAACCAGCGTGTGATTCGAGGAAGCAACAGAATGACGAGGCTGCAATAGGCCACGAATTTCAAACCAAACAGCAACCAAAAGCCAATGTCGCCGTCGCCGCTGTTGGATGCTACGATGGCAGCCAGCAAGATGAGGGCAAACAGGAACGAAAGCATGCTCGAACCCACGCTCAATGCCACGCTCGCCTTGCGCTGAAGGCCATAACGACTCACGATGGGATAGGCCACCAGCGTGTTGCTGGCCATGATACATCCCAACAGCAACGAGGCCGATGTGCCATAGCCCAAGAGGTAGATGCTCATGAAAAAGGTGAGCAACAGCGGCACCATGAAGGTGAGCAGGCCAAACACAATGAGTTTGCTTTTGCTCTTGCGCACGCTTTCTAAATCCATTTCCAATGCGGCCAAGAACATAATATAATACAAACCTACACGACCAAACAGCTCGAACGAGTCGTCACGCGCCAAGATATTCAAACCATATTTCCCAATCACAATGCCTGCCAACACCATGCCAATGATATGCGGAATGCGCAACTTTCCCATGACAATGGGCGCCAGCAAAATAATCAACAGCACCACAAAGAAAATGAGTGTGGGGTCGGTGATGGGGAAATAGGGTGATAAATGTAACATATACAGGCGCAAAGGTACATAAAAAATGTGAATGGCTCACCAAAAAGAAATAAACTCTGTGGTTGGGCTATAACAAAAATAATTGTAACTTTGCAAGGAGTGCAGCGCTTGCAAAGGCTTCGGTGCTCGATGTTGCGCGCGAAAAATGTTGCCTGCATCGCTGCCACTCCAACATAAAACCCTTTATTCGCATGCTGCAATTAGATAACTTTTATCACGCACGTTCCGTTTTGCATCAGGTTTTGCGCCCCACGGCATTGGTGCAAGCGAGAAAGATTAATCCTGAAATGGAGGTCTATTTGAAGCCCGAATGCCTGCAACGCACAGGGTCTTTTAAAGTGCGCGGTGCCTATTACAAGATATCTCAACTCTCGGATACAGAGAAGGCAAAGGGTGTTATTGCCTGCTCGGCGGGCAATCATGCACAGGGTGTGGCCTTGGCGGCAACGTCGATGGGGGTGAAAAGCCTCATTTGTTTGCCCGAAAGTGCACCGATCAGCAAGATAGAAGCAACACGAAGGCTCGGCGCCGAGGTGTGTTTGGTGCCGGGTGTCTACGACGATGCGCATGTCATTGCCGGGCAAGGCACCATCGGATTGGAACTGATAGAAACGCTTGTTCCCATCGTAAAGGGAGAGCGCAAGCGCAGGAAACGTGAGGAACAGGCGAAGAAACGCTACCGCAAGAAGCCGACTGACACCGTAAGGCTGTGTGCCGATGATATTATGACACGCTTGAAATGGAAGTCCTACCAAGACACCTATGCTATTGCGATGGCGAAATACGGATTGCAGCGTGGCATAGACGGTTCAACGGCACGGCACAAGTCCACGCAGCAGTATTATCGGGACACACAGAAACTTGTCGATAGCCTCAAAGCGGAAGTGGTGGATTTGCAGGAGCGGAAAGAAGCAACACAGCAGGAACTCATATAAGCCAAGAAAGAGGTGCAGACCGAGAAACTGAAAGGCGCAGCCACGACCGCAGCGACCAACATAGCCGAGAGCATAGGTTCTCTTTTCAGTAGCAACAAGGTCAAGACACTGGAGAGGGAAAACAGGAATTTGCATGAGCGTGTATCTGAACTTGAAGAAGAAGCCCGACAAAGGGAGCAACAACACACTAAGCGCATAGAAGAAATAACGGATGCTTACGAAAAGCGCCACCGAAAGCTGTCCGAGTTCACCGATTTTATTAGACGCTACTTCCCGTATGTGGAGAAGCTAATGCTGATGATAAACTTCCTGCGTGAACGCTTGGGATTCAATGACGATATAATCCGAAGGCTATGCACATTCAAGGATGTTCCCATAAAAGGAAAACTCTATTCTTCCGAGTTCAACCGAGGCTTTGAAACCCAACGTGCTGTCTGCTCCATCAAGGAGGACGAAAACGGGAAATTCGATTTCAAGATTGACGGAGTGTCACATATAAACTGGTTCAGAAAGAAGATAAATGAGCTTAGGGAAGCAATCGGAATACCGAAGCCGAGGCAAAATCGTGGCATAAAATACTAATTGGAAAGACGGATGGTTATGCTGTCCGTCTTGTTTTTGATTAAGATGCAGAGAGTTTTTACATCTAAATGTTTAATTGTGTGTGTGTTATCAAAATATTGGGCAACAATTATTCCCAATCGAATTAAAATGAGTACCTTTGTACATTGGATATGTTGTACGTTATCCCAAAGTCAAAAATTACCAATGGACCATTTGACAAAGGAACAACGCCATAAAAATATGGCTGCAAACAAAGGCGAAGGAACCAAACTTGAAATAATGTTTGGAAAATTCCTATGGAACGCTGGAATAAGGTATCGCAAAAATGATAAGTCGGTATTTGGCAAACCCGATTTTGTCATTAGAGGGTCTAAAATTGCGATATTTTGTGACGGTGAGTTTTGGCATGGTAGAAATTGGAATATTAGAAAGAATGACCATAAAAGTAATTGTAAATTTTGGCACTCTAAAATCGAACGAAATATAGAACGCGGTAAAGAAGTCAATGAAGAATTGTGCAAACAAGGTTGGAAAGTCTTTCGATTTTGGGAAACAGAAATAACAGCGAATCCTGATGTATGTTTAAATGAGGTTTTGAATTATATGAATAGAAAATCAATAACTGACGATAAAATAGTCATCACAAAAATGTGTGGCGGAGGAAAAGTTTCGATGCAAATGTACGGACCTCACTCGCTAAATGAGGATGGGAGTATAATTGCATTTGAAGAACAAATGGCGATTGTGTCTCACTACCTACACAATCAAGGTTACAAATACGCTAAGCCATATGAGGTAAAAGCAGAAGGTCTGATAGAGGATATATATAACATTCATCAAAAGAAGTCTGACGCACAATGTGTGTCAGATATCAGTGTGCAGTATTCATTGTTCTCTGATTTGTTTGCCGTCCCATTCTTACCGATAGAAAAGCCCCAATTTACATTCATTGATTTATTTGCAGGTATCGGCGGATTTAGAATGGCAATGCAAAACCTTGGTGGCAAGTGTGTGTTTTCTTCTGAATGGGATGCACAGGCGCAAAAAACCTATCTGTTGAATTATGGTGAAGTTCCGTTTGGGGATATTACCAAAGAATCCACGAAGTCTTTTATACCCGATGATTTTGATATTCTTTGTGCAGGATTTCCCTGTCAGGCGTTTTCATTAGCCGGAAAGCGTCTTGGATTTGAGGAAACCAGAGGAACATTGTTTTTTGATGTGGCAGAAATCATACGTCGCAAACGTCCTAAAGCATTCTTTTTGGAGAATGTCAAAGGTTTGCTTATCCATGATAAAGGGAAAACTATTCAAACCATTTTAAAAGTATTAAGAGAAGACTTGGATTATTATGTTCCAGAGCCGCAAATTGTCAATGCAATGAATTTTGGAGTACCACAGCATCGTGAAAGAGTATACATTGTTGGCTTTAGAAAAGACCAAAATGTCAATGAATTTACATATCCGGCTCCAACTGACACAACTAAAAAGTTTGCAGATATAAAGGAAGAAAATACAGTTTCTGCAAAGTACTATTTATCTACTCAATATGTGAAGACGCTTATTGCTCACAAAGAAAGACACGCTGCAAAAGGTAATGGTTTCGGATATGAAGTAATACCGGATGATGGTGTCGCAAATGCTATTGTTGTGGGTGGTATGGGACGAGAACGCAATCTTGTAATCGATAATCGTCTTGAAGATTTTACACCTGTTACCAACATTAGGGGAGAGATAAATCGTGATGGCTTGCGCAGGATGACTCCACGAGAATGGGCTCGTTTGCAGGGCTTCCCGGATAATTTCATAATCGGAGTAGCAGATGCGTCTGCTTACAAGCAATTTGGAAATTCTGTTGCAGTGCCTGCGATTCAAGCAACTGCACAAGAAATCATTAAAAGAATCAACTTTTCAAAATCCAAGAAATATGGCACTGACAGGAAATAAAGGAGAATGGAGTGAAATATACACCTTGCTCAAATTGTTAGGAGAAGGGAAAGTTTATGCAGGAGACCAGAACCTGAATAAGATTCAAGATCTGTTTTATCCCATCATAATGATTCTTCGTCAAGAAAAAGACGGAAGTTTCAACTATAAACTACATGATAAAGATGTTGTTATTCAAACTCCTGAAGGAAATGAGTTATTGAGAATCCAGGCATCAGTATTCTTAGTGGAGGCCGAAAATTTATTGAAAGCCATCAATGAACGAGATGGAGCATTTTCCGTTCCACAAATTGAATCTTTCATGAATCGAATTTATTGCCATTCTTTGAAGGCTAAATCATCGGATAAAACAGACATACGGATTATTTTGCACGACCGCAGAACCAAGATAAACTCCGAAATGGGATTCAGTATAAAATCCCAACTTGGAGGTGATTCGACATTGTTGAATGCAAGCAAAGCTACAAACTTTAATTTTAAGATTCATGGTACAGTTCTCTCTGATGAAGATATTACTTATATTAATTCGCTGAATCCCAGACGAAACAAGGTTATAGATAGGGTTAATGCAATTAAAAAGAAAGGTTGCAAATTGGTATTTGACAAAGTTGACAATCAGACATTTCGCAATAATCTTGTTTTACTTGATGGAGACCTGCCATCTATAATTGCCAATTTGCTTTTAGAGCAATTGAATAGTGGCATATCCACATTGAAAGAATTGTCAGAACAGATTACAGAAACCAATCCTTTAGGGTACGATACAAAACAAACCTCGCCTTTTTATGCTTACAAAATCAAACATCTTTTGACTTCAGCTGCATTAGGTATGATGCCTGCAACTGCATGGAGCGGAGAGTTTGATGCCAACGGGGGATATTTAGTGGTAAAGAGAGATGGCGAAATTCTTTGTTATCATTTCTATGACCGTAACAGATTTGAAGATTATCTGTTCTCCAATGCATATTTGGAGCGTTCAAGCACTTCGCGCCACGAGTATGCTTCAATAATTAAAGAAAACGATGGAACTCTCTCATTCAAACTTAATTTTCAAGTCAGATTAAAGTAATGCTATGAAATTAAAGACGATATATTTAAAAAATTTTAGATGCTATAAAGATGAAGTTAGCATTGAATTTGACGATTTGACAACATTTGTTGGTAAAAATGATATTGGTAAGTCTACTGTATTAGAAGGCTTAGAAATATTTTTTAATAATGACTTGGTCAAAATTGAACAATCTGACGCTAATATTCATGGAGATAAGAATGTTGTTATTACGTGTGATTTTTGCGATTTACCTTCAGAATTGGTATTAGACTCTGGAGAAAAAACAAACTTGGCTGATGAATACCTTACCATTACAAATGACATCTTACGTATAAAAAAAGTTTATGATTGCAGTAAATCCAAGGTTTCTTCAACTGTATACATTGTCGCTAATCATCCGAATGCTGATGACGCTGAAAATTTACTATCTTTAAAAGAAAAGGATTTGCAAAAAATCATCAAGGATAAAGGATTAGATGTTCCATTGAAGGGTAATCCGCTGATGAGAAAAGCCATTTGGGCTTCTATTGCCGATTTAAATCTAAAAGAAACTGAAATCGAAGTATCTAAGGCAAAAGAAGATGGAAAGGAAATATGGACAAAATTAGATGCATATTTGCCTAATTACGCATTATTTCAAAGTGATAGAAGTAGTCAAGATTCAGATGGAGAAGTTCAAAATCCGATGAAAATGGCAATACAAGAAGCTATTTCTGAAGTGCAAGAAGAAATTAATGTAATCCAAAAGAAAGTACATGATAAAGCAATGGCTATAGCTCAGCAGACACAAGAGGCTTTAAAGTATATTGACAGTAATCTTGCCAATCAATTAACTCCCAAATTTACGCCACCTGCATCAGCTAAATGGAATGGTTTGTTTTCAATAGCAATGGATACAGATGAAGGAATTGCTTTAAACAAGCGAGGAAGTGGTGTCCGTCGTATGATATTAGTAGGCTTTTTTAAAGCAGAAGCTGAGCGGAAATTAAAATCGTCTGGTAGTAAAAAGAAAAATATCATATATGCTATTGAAGAACCAGAAACGGCACAACACCCAAACAATCAACGAATTTTGATTAATTCTTTTAAGGAATTATCAAAGTCCGAAAAATGTCAAGTGATATTAACGACACATAGTCCTGGGCTTGCACAAGAATTACCAATTGAAAGCTTGCGTTTCATTGACCGTAATGAGCATGGATGTCCTATTGTTAAATCAGGAACAAATATATTGCCTTCGATTGTTGAAACACTGGGTATATTTCCAGATTCAAATAAAAATGTCCAACTTCTTTTATGCCTTGAAGGTCCGACTGATGTTGTTGCATTTAAGGCTTTTAGTCGTTGTCTGAGAGAAAAATATAATGAAGTAGTAGATTTGGAGAACGATAAACGTGTTCTTGTTGTTCCTCTCGGTGGTAGTATATTAAAACATTGGGTTGAAAAACAATACTTTAAGAATCTTGATTGTCCTGAAGTACATATCTATGATAATGATGTTAATACATATCAAAAAAGTATTGATGAAATCAATGCAAGGGAAGATTCTTCATGGGGAACTTTGACTGAAAAATTTGAGATTGAAAACTATCTTCACCCCGATGCAATAAAAGCGATCTATGATATAGATGTAGATACAACTCAAAACGATGTTCCTAAATTGTTTGGTATATCATATTCTGATAAGAATGGCTGGGATGATGTGATGAAAGGCAAAACTGCCAAAAACTATTTAAGTAAAGTTTTTCAAGAAGGTATGAATATGAAATATCTTGAAGAAATGGACCCTAATGGAGAGGTAAAAGGATGGTTTGATAGAATTACATCTATGCTACATTAAAAAGGCAGGAAAATTCTTTGTATACAAGAAGAGTTTTCCTACCTTTGCATAAAGAGTTATTTGACAGCATAGCACCGCAAAACGCTGAAAATCGCACGGTTGCCAAATCGTTACCACTATTTCTCAAATACTCAGTTAAATGTTTATTCTTCAAACGGTTATATCAAACCGTTGAAAATCTAAAATAAAACATCATTATGAAAGCAATTCAAACAAACAATGCACCCGCGGCCAT
>ERZ773014.1926-NODE-1926-length-12571-cov-27.080217_pt1 | contig 12571 bp, 7 predicted proteins | sample MGYA00580841_ERZ773014 | MGnify/ENA primary metagenome ERZ773014 (study PRJEB29015, sample SAMEA2737989) | human oral metagenome | biome: human oral; feature: human-associated habitat; material: dental | place: China | collected 2067 ...
GAGCATACGACGACGACTTCCTCGCGCAGCTTGCAGCCTATCGGGAGGCTGCTCCCGGGAGCGAGCGCGCGGATATCTTCGCGGCAAAATATCTGTTACATCACGGGGATGCAGAAAATGCTGCCGTCTGCGGAGAACGCGCCCATCGGAAGCGCCCCGTGAACTACGAGATCTGGAAGCTCCTCTCTGTCGCCTACAAATCACTTCATCGAGAGATGGATTCCCTCGAGATGCAGGGACGTGCCTATAGTCTCTATGGTGCACCGAAACTCTCTCTGAACATGACGGCGTCAGAACTTCAGGAGGGGCTGGGGCGTCTCACTCTCGCTATGGGGAAATGCATCAATCTGCCCATCACAACAAGCCGTGCTTATGTGGAAAATCAGAACCTCAGCTTCCGTTTCGACGTATTCGTCGGAGAGGAGATTCCTCTTATGCCCTCTGCGGACAGCACACGTTTTTGGAGTGCTGTCTATACCGAAAATGCCAGCATCAACGATCACAGTTACATGGTCGCTGATGCGCGTCACAGAGACTGGTTCATCGGATACGGTCATCGCGATTTCCTCTTTGATCTGCAAAAAGTCTCAGAAATTCGCGGTACGGCAGAGATCCATATCCCTGCGGGACGCGAGGCGATTGTTCCCATTGCAGGGACGGAGCCGGATCAGGAACTTTCTGTGACCACATCATCCATGGGAACACAGAAAACATATCTCGGAAAATGGGCATTCAGTTTCTTCCGCTTCAATGAAGATGCGGCACTGCACTCCGCAGAGAATACGCCGTATGCCGTCGGCACCCCGATCCTACTGGGACATCATCCGCAACGGCGAAAGATCGTGTTAAACCTCTTTATCGATGGTCTTTCATGGGCAATTGCTCGCCCCCATGCCACGACGCACCTGCCGAATATCATGCGCTTCTTCGGGCGCGGCATCATCTTCGATCAGCATTTCTCGACCTCGGAGTACACATTGCCCGCATTTCCTGCCATAGAGACAGACTGTTATCCCCATCACACCCATATCTTTAACATAAATGCAGGATGTGCGCTTCCGCTCCATCGAACGACCATATTGGAGCAGATGAAGGATCTCGGCTACTACTGCGCCGCGCCGATGGCATCCAATCAAGGACTCTCGCACGGTGTCATGCGGGGCTTTGACCGCCTTGTGCTCTCCTCGTGGATTCAAAATTCTGTGAATGGCGTGGATCATACGCTGCGCCAGATCCGGGCGTTCGATGAAGTCGATCAATTTCTCTTTCTCGTCGTCAACGACGTACACCCATACGATGCGCTCGGCTATAAATTTGACACGAGCGTCGAAACCCATCTCCCTCTCTCCGAACGCTTCTTTCACTGTAAAGAACGTACGGCGAGCGTCTTTCTGGCCAGACGCAGAATCTATCAGGAACAATATATGGAGCGCATGCGCCAAGCGGATCACAACATCGGTATTCTCCTCACCTATTTGGAGGAGAATTTTGGCGCGGATGAATACCTCGTGAACCTCTACTCGGATCACGGCGTCTCCATATTCTGCGCTGGTACTCCAGATGTCACCAGCGAATACTCTACCAGTGCAACGTGGATGATGCGTGGAGCAGGTGTCCCTGCAGCGGGCATCGTCCACGATCTCACAAGCTCTGTGGACATATATCCGACACTTGGAAAACTCTGCGGCTTCCCCGTTGCGGATGATATTGACGGCCGTCTTCCTGCCGTGTTTGGCGGCACGGCACGCGATGCGGTCTACAGTTCTTCCCAGTACCCGGGGCAGACATATAAACTCGCTGTGCGCACGCATGAGCATACACTGCGGCTCGAAACACGCGAGGTCGTCGATGAGGACGGGACTGTGGACTTTGCAGATGCAAGGGTAAATATCTACCCACGCGCCCATGAACTTGAGGAGGGCTACGAACTGGACAGCGCGGAGCTGCGTGCATTTTTCTATCCACGAGCCCGTGATTTCGTGCGCGAGATTGCAAACAACAGCGAATTTTGGCCGGCGATGCGAAAGGCAAGACCGGAGTGGTTCGGTGTGAAATAAAGGGGCGCTTTGAGCAATGGAGCGAAAGCTCCCGAACGGAAAGGAATCTGCATGACGGACGATTTTACGACATTCTGGCGCAATAACGAGCGTGCCTATGCGCTCTTTTACAATCTCCTCGATCGTTCGGAACGCGGAGCATACGACGACGACTTCCTCGCGCAGCTTGCAGCCTATCGGGAGGCTGCTCCTGAGAGCGAGCGCGCGGATATCTTCGCGGCAGAATACCTGCTCGCAAATGAGGATGCCGAAAATGCCGTCCTCTGCGCGGAGCGTTCCTTTCACCGCCGCCCGGTTGAGCCACGCATCTGGTCTGTTCTCTCCCGCGCCTATGCAGCGTGTGGACGGTACGCGGATGCGCTCGTCATGCAGGGCTATGCGCTGAACTTCTTCAAGGTTCCCATCGCTCTTGATGTACCTGCCTCCGTTCTGACGGAGGAGACACTTGCCCGTCTCTCACGCGCGGCGGGCAAAGCAAACTACGCCCCCTACGCGCTCAGCCGCATGAGCTACAGTGCCGAGGAGGGGCTGACGGCACAGTCCACGGTCTTTTTCGAGGAGTTCCTGCCCGTCTCGGAGCACATCACGCCGCACTACTATGTCGGTGCGTACACGGAGCAGGATATGCACGGGACGAAGCGATGGCTGATGCGCACGATCGCACATGCAGAGGGACTTGCGGACCATGCCGGCGGAGATTTCACCTTTGACATTATGCGCGGTACACGTGTGCCAAAGAGTGCGACCATCCGCTTGGAGGATGGAATGGAAGCGATCGTGCCCATCTTTGGTACGGCGGAGGGACAGGTGCTTACAGCAAAGACGGAAACGGTGGACGACTGCATCTGGCTGAATCCCGGCGCCCCGAATTATTTTCGTCTCAATGAAGATACAACGCTCTCCTCGACAGAGGAATTCATCGTCGGCACATCGATCCCGCTTGTGCACAGCCCCGCCCGCAAAAAGCTCGTACTAAACATCCTTGTCGACGCACTCCCATGGCAGGTGCTGCGCACCTCCTTCGCCGAGCATATGCCCAATACGGCGCACTTCTTCGCGCACGGCACAATCTTCGATCAGCATTTCTCCGTACTTGAGTACACCTATCCCTCGCTGGCGACGATCGAAACGGGGATGTATCCGCAGCATACGGGTATCTTCAGCGAGTGGGTAGCGATTGAATTGAACGAGGACATTATCACCATTGCCGAGCGGGCACGCGATGCCGGCTACGCCACGTCGAATCTCATGGGCGACGGCATCGGTATCTACAATGGTGTGACGCGGGGCTATGACCACCTCCTCCCCACGCCCTATCGTACACTCTCCTATGAGGGCGTCGAGCGCACGATTCGTTATCTGGACGGCTGCGGGGAGGCGGATCACTTTATCTTTCTGCATGTTAGCGATGTGCACCCATGGGGCGGCGAAACATTCCAGATCTCCTCTGCGGCTCAAATGCAGCTGCCGCTTGCAGGTCGTCTCTCCGGCTCCAAGGAGAAGGTGACCAGTCCCTACCTTCGCCCGAGTGATTTCTATCAGACAGCATTTTGGCGGGGTGTGCACGATGCGGATCGCGCGCTCGGCATGCTCTTTTCCTATCTCGAGCAGCACTATGCGCCCGAGGACTATCTCGTAAATCTCTTTTCCGATCATGGCGTGCCGATCTTCAGTCCCACGCACTACATCGTGGATGCGCAGATGACAGGAGCGACGTGGATGATGCGCGGCGCGGGTGTGCCCGAGGGCGTAGTCGCAAGCGAGCTGACAAGTGCCGTCGACATCTATCCTACACTCGCCCAGCTCCTCAACTTTCCCGTCGATGCAGCGGTCGATGGCGTGCTGCCAAGGCTCTTCGGCGGGACGGGACGGGAGATCGCGTACAGCAATTCGCTCTTTCCGCGCAAGTACTACTATCTCGCAGCGCGCACGCGAAACTATACCCTCTATCTCGAAACGCTGGACCCCGTGTCCCTCAGCGGTACCGCCGATCTCACGCGAACGAAGGTAGGGATCTATCCGCGTGCGCACGAGGGCATCGCTGAATATGAGGTGGACAGCCCCGAGCTGCGTGCGTTCTTCTATCCGCGCGTACGCGAATTTTTGCAGGGGATCGGGAGCAACGGCGAGCAGTTCCCCCCGCCGGAGGAGATATAACATGACGGACGACTTCAGCACATTTTGGCAAAACAACGAACGCGCCCGTAATCTCTTTTATGAACTTTTGGAACGGTCAGAGCGTGCCGCCTATGACGACGACTTCCTCGCACTCCTTGCAGCATATCGGGAGGCGGGCGGCACAGCGGCACACGCGGACATCTTCGCCGCGCAGTATCTTCTGCACGAGGGGGATGCTGAGACGGCACACATCTGCGCCGCGCGTGCCTATCGCTGCCGCCCTGTGAACTATGAGGTGTGGAAACTCCTCGCCGAGCTCTATATGCGGCTCGGGCGTACGACGGATGCGCTCACAATGTACGGGAACGCCTACAGCATTTATTTTGCACCTGAAATTCCAGAGGAACTCATACGGCAGGGCGGCACGGAAGGCCGCGCCCGTCTCACGATCGCACTGAGCTGTGGCAATTTCGCGCCTCTCACAAAGGCACGCGTCTCCATGAACGGCGATACCCCTGCTTTTCAGACCGACATCTTTCTTGGCGAGCCGCTGCCGCTCACCCCGCCGCCGCAGGCACAACGCTTCTGGGTAGCGTGCTATACGGACAATTTCTTTCTCTCCGATCACGCCTTTTTGGCAGAGGAACTCCGTCACACGGATATATTTTACCAGTGCGGGCATCGTGATTTCTGGTTTCAGCTCCAACAGGCGGAGGAGGTACGTGGTGCGGTGGAGATCAACGTCCCGGAGGGGAGCGAGGTCATCCTCCCCGTCGCCGGTACGGAGTACCTGCAGGAGCTGACCGTGGAAACGGAACATCTGCCTGCACGGACGGCATATCTCGGAAAGTGCGCATTCAGCCATTTCCGCCTGTCCGAGACGACACGTCTCACGGCTACAGCGGACACTCCGTATGCGGTCGGCACGCCGATCCGCCTCGGGCACAGCCCTATGCGCAGGAAGCTCGTGCTGAACATCCTCGTGGACGGACTGTCGTGGAACATCGCACAATCCTACTTTCCAGAGATGATGCCGAACATCGCACGGTTCTTTGCGCACGGCGTGATCTTCGACCAACATTTCTCGGTCTCCGAGTACACCTATCCCTCGCTGCCCACCATCGAGACAGGGCGTTATCCGCATCATACGATGATCTTCAACGAAAAGGACAGTCACGAACTGCCGCTCTCGTTCAAGACCCTCTCGGAATGTATGGCGGATCTCGGCTACTATACCGCCGCGCCGTCGGCAACGAGTGACAGCGTCTACTGCGGAGCGATGCGCGGGTATCACCAGCTTAATATCACCTCATGGAGGCAGCCTGCATTGGATGCAGCGGATCGTGCGATCATGCAGCTCGAAGCGTTTGACGAGGTGGATCAGTTTCTTTTTCTGCACATCAGCGACGTACATCCGTGGAATGCGATGGGATTCAAGTTCCATCCGTCGATTGAGACGCATCTGCCCCTCGAACAGCGGGTCTTCGAGGCAGATCCACACGTGCCGAGTGTCCGCTTGCCAAAGCTTTTCATCTATCAGGAGCAGTTCCGGCAAGGTCTGCGCCATATCGATCGGAACATCGCTCCCCTCCTCCGCTATATCGAGGAACACTATACGGAGGAGGAATACATCGTAAACCTCTACGCCGACCACGGAAACTCCGTATTCGCCGCACAAGCTGTAGGCATCGCAGACAGCATCGACACAGAGCCGGTGGATATAATTGGCCCAAATTCGACCCGCGCCGTCTGGATGGTGCGGGGGGCGGGTGTGCCGCACGGCGTTGTCGCAGAGGAGCTCACGAGCAGCGCGGACATCTACCCGACCCTCGGCGCACTCTGCGGCTTCCCCGTTTCAGAGGATATTGACGGGAACCTCCCCGCCGTCTTTGGTGGAACACCGCGTGACGTCGCCGTCAGTATGTCAATGTTTCCGGGGCAGACTTACAAGCTTGCCATGCGCACGCACGAGCATGCCTTGCGCCTTGAGACGGAGGGTGTCGTTGACGAGGATGGGACTGTGGACTTCGCAGGAGCGAAGGTCGCCATCTACCCGCGCGCCCACGAGCTTGCAGACGACTATGCGGTGGACACCCCCGCGCTGCGCCACTTCTTCTATCCACGTGCACGTGATTTCGTAAAGGAGATCGCAAACAACGGCGAGTTCTGGCCGGCGATGCGGAAAGCAAGACCCGAGTGGTTCGGGGAGAAATAAAAGGAGCATCAATGAACGTAAGCGATTTTCTCTCTGCGCTCGGCGCAGAGTTCTTTACAGGTGTCCCCGACTCGAAGCTGCGCCCGCTGGTCGACTATCTGATGGACACGTACGGCGCGCACAGTCCCACGCATGTTATCGCCGTGAACGAGGGCAGCGCAGCGGCACTCGCGGCGGGCTATCATCTCGCAACGGGCGAGACGCCGCTTGTCTATCTCCAGAACAGCGGACTCGGCAACATCGTCAATCCGCTCCTCTCGCTGCTGCACGAGAATGTCTACGGCATCCCGTGCATCTTTGTCGTCGGTTGGCGCGGCGAGCCGGATCTGCACGACGAGCCGCAGCATCTCGTACAGGGGCGGCTCTCTCTGCCGCTGCTCGAAACCATGGGCGTAAGGACAATGGTGCTGACGCGTGACATCACGTCTGCGGACGTTGCGGCATGGATGAAGGAAATGCACCCGCACCTTGCGGCAGGTGGGCAATGCGCCCTCCTTGTGCGGGATGGGGCACTCTCATACCCGAAGCGCAAGTATACGAATGACTATCCCCTGCGCCGCGAGGACGCGATTGCGCGGGTTCTGGATGCGGCAGGAGATGCTGTCATTGTCGCGACCACGGGCAAGACAGGGCGTGAGCTCTTCGAACTGCGTGCGGCGCGCGGCGAGGATCACGCGCATGACTTCCTCACGGTCGGCTCGATGGGACACGCATCTGCAATCGCCCTCGGCATTGCCCTCCATCGTCCGAACCGCCGCGTGATCGTACTCGACGGCGACGGCGCGTCACTCATGCACATGGGGATAATGGCGACCATCGGCGCCGCCTCACCGCCGAATCTCGTGCACATCCTTTTGAACAACGAGGCCCACGAGAGCGTCGGCGGTGCACCAACGGCGGCGGGCAGCGTGAACTTCCCCGCCATTGCGGAGCATCTCGGCTATCATGTGCTGAAAACGGCGGCGACGGCGGATGCGCTTACACGCGCCCTCACAGAGCTGCGTGATGCCCATGCGCTCACCTTTCTTGAGGTGCGCACCGCCATCGGCTCGCGCACCGATCTCGGGCGTCCGACCACCACGCCGCACGAGAATAAAGAGGCTCTGATGAATACACTGAGATCATAGACTCATAAAAGGAGATCTCCCATGCGTCCCCTTCTTCTCATCGGAATAACAGTGCTGCTTCTGTGCGCTGCGAGCTGCTCCGGTCCCATCAGCAATTCGGGCGGTGCCTTGAGCGGCGATACGGCGCCGCAGCAAAACGCCACACAGGAAGCAAAAACAGAGCAAGCGGTGCCGCTCATTGCGAATGCCCCGAGCGGCACCAGCATCCTTATCAGGAAGTCGGAGTTCCGCCTCTATCTCCTCGTAAACGGGAACGTCGTTCAGTCATGGCCGATTGCTCTCGGCAAAAACGCGGGGCAGAAGGAAGTGGTCGGCGACATGAAGACGCCAAACGGCAGCTTCCCCGTCGCCGAGGTGCTGGGTTCCTCCGACTGGACGCATGACTTCGGCGATGGCAAGGGTGAGATCGCGGGCGCGTACGGTCCCTACTTTATCAGCCTTGACACCTCGACGCTCTCGGGCGGTGCATGGGACGGCATCGGCATCCACGGCACGCACGATCCCGCGAGCATCGGGACGCGCGCGTCCGAGGGCTGCATCCGTATGAACAACGAGGATCTCCGCGCACTCAAGGAATACGTAAACGTCGGTATGCAGGTGACGATTGAGGAGTAACAAGACATACAACAAAAGCCGCATCCTCTCATGGAAATGATTGGATGCGGCTTCATTCTGCCTATGTTGCAGAAAATCCGTTTGCAATTTTCTCGGTAAGCCCCTATAATGATATTCGGAACGTCCTAGCAACGTGGCGGCTTCTTTCCCCCGAAAGGGGGTGAGCGGATATGAGCGAATTTGACACGATCTTGTTTCTTGTCGTGGCAACAGGCTACATTCTCGCGATAACCAAAAAGAAATAACCGCCCCATCTCCCAAGTGAGCGGTTATTTCTTATAATAACAAGTCTGAACTTCGGAAAGATGCCGCATAGGGCGTTCTTCCTGTTTTTATTATAGCAACTACTTCCGTGATTGGCAAGAAAAATGTAACAGAGCGTTACCCTTTCCCCCGCACCAGCCCCATCGCAAGCTCGGCGTTGCGCGCGGCGAGGCTGCGCATCTGCGCGAGGAGGTCGGCGTTCGCCGCCGTAAACTCGTGGCGTGCCGCCCATTTGCGCCGCACCTCCTTGAGGACGCTCGCGGTTGTGATGTCCTGCAGGTCGTTGACGGGCTTCTCGCCGATGGAGCGGAGGAAGCGGTCGACCTTGGGATCGTAGGAAATGCCGATCATGGGGACGCCCATGACGCCCGCAAAGATGAGCGCATGTAAACGAACCCCGATCATCAGATCCATGTTCGCGACGAGGGAGAGCAGTTCGCTCGTACTGTACTCGTCATCGAGGACGGTGCTCTCCTCCTGCGTCCACGCGGCGATGGTCTTTGCCGTCTTGACATCCTCGGGGTACTGCATGGGGAGGAAGATGACACGCGCATCGAATTCACGCACGATGGCGTCGCTGATCTCGGCGAGGATCTCCTTGTAGTGCTGCCAGCCCTGCCAGTCGCGCACGGAGATGCCGACGACGGGCTTTGCACCGTCCGCCCCATAGCGACTGAGGATGGCACGCCCCGTCTCGCGACCGACGGGATGGATGCCGAGCACGGGATCTGCCGTACACTCCATCGGCGGGCGCGTGATGCCGAGGCGGCGCAGCTCCGCCATCGAGCCCTCGTCGCGGACCGTGATCAGGGAGACGCGGTTGCCGAGCCAGCGCATGCAGCGGCAGGCAAATCGTCCCGTGACGGGGCCGATGCCCTGCGCATAGAGCATGACGCGCTTGCCGAGGAGGAGGGCGAGCAGGATGATGCCCATGTAGTAGTAGAGGCTGCGGCGGCTCGTGACGTTCTGCAGGAGGCTGCCGCCGCCGCTGATGAGAAGATCGGTGTGGCGCAGTGCCCCGAGGATTCCGCTCACATCAAGAGAGCCAACCGCGTGCACGCCATGACGCCGCTCGGTGTCCGCAGGATCCGCACTGATGACGGTAATATGAAGTTCCGGGTCCAAATCCGCGAGTACTTCGAGCATCGCCGCGAGCATGGCTTCATCGCCCGCGTTCTTTGCACCGTAGTACCCCGATACAACGATCCGCTTCATCGGGTGAAATGCCCTCCGTTTCCCATTCCTATGACGATCTTCCTTTATTGCTCAAAGCGCCCTTCCGCCCTTGAAAGGGTATGCACGCACAAATTCAGACCGCCCTCCGCACACGCTCCAGCAGATGATTCCATGCGGCGACAAGCGCCACGAGCACGGCGCCGATCGCACCGCCGAGGAAGACACCGCCGATGCCGCGTACCAGCGACATTTCCACAGGAGTCCTCATATGCGCGAAGGTCTCCACCATCGACCCCTGACCGATGGTCGCGGCGAGCACGAGCCCGAAGATGATCCACGTCTTCCACTGCCGCGCCGCGCCGTAGAGTGCGAGCAGGAATGCGGGATGTCCGATCAGGAACTCCTTCGTACGCGGGCGTGCGTAGAAGATCTGTTCGAGCGCTGCACGCATCTTCAGCTCGATGCCGGGCACGGGCATGCCCGAGGTGTGTCCGCTGCGCAGGACCAAAACGACAAGTGCCCCGAGTAGGACAAGCCCGCCGAGAAGCGAGCCGACGCGCACGGGCGTCCCCATAATCTCGCGCAGCTGTCCGAGAACGCCCGCCGAGGCGTCGAACTGTCCGTCAAAGATGTCAAACCGCTGCAGGAAGGCAGCAGCGACGAGGATCATCGGCAGGACAAAGGTCAGCTTGATCCCGCGGAAGATGTCGAACTCAAGGAGATAGCGCGTATCCGCGAGCGCACCCGAGAGATAGGAGGCACCGATCATCGACAGCGCACTCGTGATGCCGAGGAGCACCAGCCCCGCGACGAGGATGAGCCAGAGAGGCGTATCCTTGGGGAAGCGCCGCGTGCGCAGGAGATCGAGCAGTGCCACGATGGCGAGCGCGGGGAAGAGATTTGCGCTTGCGAGTGCCGCGACAAGGCGCACCTTACTGCCCGCACCGATGAGGACGGGCATCATGGAGATGAGCGCCGCCACCGCGAAACAGAGCAGGACGGTCTTTCGCCGTCGGTTCAGCGCGGGGATGACGAGCGAGAGATAGAGCACGCCCGCCGCCGCGACACCCATGATGACGAGCGCACGTAGCACGCGCGACGGCTCGTACGAGGCGAACATGCCCGCACGGCCGATCTTGAACCCCTTTGCCTCAAGCGCTGCACGCGTATCGGCGAAGTACTTCATGTTCGTCTCGAGGAGTGTCATGCTCGGCGCAGGCTCCTCGTAGATGCGCAGGAGATTGATGCGGATGTTCCGCTCCTCGTCCGTCGTCTCCCAGCGCTCGACGGCGGCGTCGATCTTGAGCTTTTTCAATTCATCCAGAGGGATGCTGTAGAGACGCGCGACATGGTCGTAGCCGACGCCCTTCGCGATCTCGTCCATGCCCTGCTGCTTGTAAAACTGCAGCTGAGTCACGCCCTCGATCAGACCGAGCGAGAGCCGACGCGCACGCATCTCGTCGATCGTGGTCTGCAGCGCCTTCGGCACACCGAGCGTCACCGGCCCCGAGAAGACGATTGCCGAGACCGCGATCCCATCCATGCGCGCAAAAACAGCGTGCACATCGTCCGGCGTACAGTCATAATAGTTCGAGGGACGCGCGATCACGTCGAATCCCGCCGCATTGACGGCGCGCATCTCATCGGACGGCAGCCCGATGTTGCGCTTCAGGAACACCTCGTAGAGATCCTTGACCGCGATGACCTCGTCCGTGCCGACGGTGAGGACCGTGATGCGCGCCGCGCCGAAGCGGCGCAGGAGATCCTCCTTCAGCTCGGCGTAGGTCACGGGATCGTGCGAGACGACGTAGATCTCCGTGCCGACGATCTTGCCGTCCTCGACAAGTGTTCGCCAGCGCGGGTCGGTCAGCGTGCCCGTGTGGTAGGCGGCGAGGATGTCTGCGCCCTTCACGGCGTTCGCCTTGCCGTTCTCGTTGAACTTCTTGAAGGTTGTTTCGTAAACGGCAAGTGAGGTGATCCCCGCCGCCTTCGCCTCTGCGAGCACCTCTTCGGCGGGCAGTCCCTCGCGGGCGGCGAGTTCGAGGAGTCCCTCGTAGTCGATGGCGAGCTCCACCGTGCGCGAATCCTCCTCGACGGCGTGGCGCTCCATGCCGATGAGGAGGCTCGCGATAAAGCCGACGAGGATCGCCGCGAGCAGGATCGGATGATAGTGAAATTTCTTCATGTAAAATAATTCCTTATTTCCCTGCGGTCAAAATCACAACGCCGTCCTTCTCCTCGATGTTCTCGAACGCGAGCCCAAAGGGAAGTGTGTCGGCACGCGCGACGAGCACGTCGGGGAAGAGTCCGTCGAGGCTCAGCACGTTCAGCCCCATGCCGCGTGCGGCGATGTGCGACGCCTTGTAGTAGAGGTCGCCGCTGACGATGGAGAAGCCGCCCTCGATCGTCACCTCAAAGGTCTGCCCGAAGGCGCGCGTCTTTGCCGTCGTGAGGACGCTGCCGGGATGCACCGTCACGGCGACATCGGTGAATTTGTCCGCCTCGCTCGTGACGAGCTCGCGGATCGCGTCTGCGTCCACCACACCGTGCATCTCGACGCTCTCCGCATCGGTGAGGATGAGCTGCTGGTCACGCAGGAGCTTCCCCATGTCGAAGCGGAGGTTTGTCCCCGTAACGGTCAGCTCGCGCACGAAGACCTTGCCGATGCGCCCTTCCCGGATGACACCGTCGAGAGCCCCGATCTCTCCGAAGATGAGGCGTGGACTGTCCGTGATCGACAGCTGGACATCCTGTGCACCCGTGCGTTCGCGCAGTTCATCCGCGACCATCGTTGAGACCGCGCGCGGCAGAGCAAAGATGCCGCAAACGAGGCTGAAAACAAAGAGCAGGATAACGGCTGATACTTTCCACATGATGAGCTCCTTAGAATTCGTGATTTGCCTTTGCGTTCAGGTAGGCGCGGATAAAGGGGTCGATGTCCCCATCCATGACCGCCTGCACGTTGCCCGTCTCGGCGTTCGTGCGCACGTCCTTCACCA
>ERZ773014.1927-NODE-1927-length-12568-cov-22.242388_pt1 | contig 12568 bp, 14 predicted proteins | sample MGYA00580841_ERZ773014 | MGnify/ENA primary metagenome ERZ773014 (study PRJEB29015, sample SAMEA2737989) | human oral metagenome | biome: human oral; feature: human-associated habitat; material: dental | place: China | collected 2067 ...
TTAATATAAACCAAAATATAATAATAAGTAAAAAACTTAATATTTTATTTGTTAATGTAAAGATGTTCATCTGGAACTTTTCCTCCAATATTTTTTGGATCATAATCTTTCATAATTTTATAATATTCATTTAAAGTTTTTTTAGCATCTTGTGCATGAACAAAATTTAATCCCATTTTTGGTATAGATTTTTTAATAACTTCTGCATCCATTCCTAATTTTTCTTTTGCAAGCTTTCCAGCTTCTTCTGGATTTTCTTTTACCCATTGTAAAGCTTTTGCATATTCTTCATTAAATTTTTTAACTAATTCAGGGTCTTTTTCTGCGACTTCCCCAATAACTCCAAAACCAGCAGTAGGTATTGAACTCTTATCCCCTTTATACTTTTGCCATTCTTCTTCAAAATTAGCTATTATTTTAAAATTTTTATTTTTAGATAAAACAGCTGTTGTATCTGGCTCTATTGTAACAGCATTATCAGCTTTTCCACTAATCACTAAATTTAAAATTTCTGCTTTATTTGCATAAATAACATTATAGTCTATCTTTTCTTTTAGACCTTCTTTATCTAAAAAATAATGTGTATAAACATCAGGTGGAGAAGACTTTAATCCTATATAAATAGTTTTACCCTTTAAATCTTTCCAACTTTTTACTGAGGGATCTTTACTTATAAAAGAGGCTACTCCCCAAGTATTAACATTCATTAATTTTACATTTAAACCTTTATTATACAGCTTTGAAACCACTGTTACAGGAAATGCAAAAAAATCTGCTTCCTTTCCTTGTACCATAGCTATTAAAATTTCAGGACTATTCCACACTTTAATATCTATTTTATAATCTTTTCCTAAGGCATTTGTTTCCATCATTCTAAGAACAGGTAAAACTGGTGGTGCTTTTGGTGCTCCAACATAGATAGTTTTCTCAGCTCCAAATAGGGCTATACTTAATATTAAAAACAAACTAAAAAACAAACTTTTAAACTTTTTCATAAAATTACCTCCTTTAGTAGATAATTTTATTATAGCATATTTCTTACTATTTTAATAAAAAATTATATGTTAAACTAAATATAATATTTATCATATTTTAGTTAATAATATATTCTTTTAATAAAAAATTAGAATAACAAAATTTTATTATTAATGACTTTAAAAGAGCTTAAAATATTATTGATATTGTTGAAGATATCTATATGGATATGTATTCTCCATTTGGATATTCAAATTTTGGCAATTTTAAAAAGTGCATATTAATTCAAATAGAAATTATATCAATTAGTGCTTAATTTTTTAATTCAATAAAATAATTTAATTAAACAAAAAAGAGAATCTTTTAAGATTTTATTCTCAAAAAAATTCTCTCAAAGATGTTAATTGTAAGTCTAAACTTTTTTATCAACACTATTATTTGATAAACAACCAAATACAGTAGCCCTATTTTCTTGTGTATTATTATTATTATCTACAACAACTTCTATATCCACCATTGTAGTAATTATCAGAATAATAATTATTTGTACAATAATTTCCATTATATGCTCTTTCATACATTCTAGAATTATAATGGTGAAATTCTTCATTCATATATCTTGGACCATGATAAAAACCAGCAGCCATACTTGAAACTCCAACAACTAGTAATAAAATAACAAAAATAAATAATTTTTTCATATTGAACCACCTCCTTAAAATTTAAACGCTCTGTATATTGTATAACTTTATAAAATCTTTGTCAATAACTTAGAATATTTTTTTACTAAAAGCTAAATCTACAATCTTAATTCCATCAACAGCAGCACTCATAATTCCACCTGCATAACCTGCTCCTTCACCAATAGGAAATAAACCTTTAATTGAAATTGACTCTCCTTTTAAATCTCTTAAAATTTTAACAGGAGCAGAAGTTCTAGTTTCAGGACCTATTAGATTTACTTTTTCTGAAATAAAAAGATTGTTTTTACTCCAATTTTCAAAAGCTGATTGAAGATTTCTAGTTATATAATCTGGAAAAAAATTATTTATATCATAAGAAAATAATTTCATCTTATAACTACTTTCAATTTCAAAAGTAGTTTTTTTATGTTTCATAAAGTCTATTACATTTTGATAAATAGCCCCATAAGTTCCAACAATTTCATAATTCTTTTTCTCTAATTTTTCTTGTAAATACATACCAGAAAAAATTTGATTTCCATAATCTTTTTCAGATATTCCAACTACTATTGCAGAATTTGAAAATTTACCACTTCTTGTAGAATAACTCATACCATTGACAAGAGAAGCTCCTAATTCAGATGAAGCATTTACAATTTCTCCACCTGGACACATACAAAATGAAAAAGTCCCTCTTGTTTCTTTTTTATTATTAAAAGCCATATTATAAGTTGCAGCTTCTAAAAGTGGATTTGAAACAGCTTCTCCATATTGCATTTTATCTATATCTTTTCTTAAATGTTCAATTCTTACACCAATAGCAAAAGGTTTATTTTCCATAGCAACACCTTTTGAATATAGCATTTTATATGTATCTCTTGATGAATGTCCAATAGCAAAAATAACCTTATCTATATCATAAGTATATCTCTTTTGACTATCCACTTCTAAAATTTTTAAAACTTTAATCTCATTATTTTTTACTTCAATATCTTCAACAAGTGAATTAAAATAAAATTTCCCACCTAAAGACTTAATTTTTTCTCTTAGATTTTTAACTACAACTCTTAGTACATCAGTCCCAATATGTGGCTTATAATTCCAAAAGATTTCTTCTTGAGCACCACATTCTATGAATTCTTTAAAAACTTTTTCAATATACTCACTTTTAATTCTAGTATTTAATTTACCATCAGAATAAGTTCCTGCTCCGCCTTCTCCAAACTGTATATTTGAATTAGGATTGAGAATATTACTCTTTATAAAATTGTCTGTTGTGACATTTCTTTTATCTACTTCTTCTCCTCTTTCAAACACAACAGGAATATATCCTAGTTCAGCTAATCTTAAAGCAGAAAAAAGTCCTGCTGGCCCTGTTCCAACAACAGCAACTTCTCTTTTAGGATAAAGAGGCATTCTTTTTTCATATATATCTTCCTTAGCTAAACTTAGCTTAGAATATTTTTCTAAATTTATATTTTTCTTTAAGCTAATTTCTAAAGTATAGATAAATTTAATATCATTTTTCTTTCTACTATCAATAGATTTCTTTAAATATTTTAAATTTTCTATATTATCTCTAGAAATACCATTTTTTTCTAATTCTTTATATATTTCTTTTTCTTGATTTTTATTAATTGATACTATTATATTACTAATATTAACTTTCATTTATTTTATTTACCTAACTTTCAATAAATCATGTATTCTGATTACCCCTACAAACTTATCTTTATCAAATACAGGAAGTACATTAATTTGATGTGGTCTATCTTCCATTATTGATAAAGCTTGTGTTGCCATTTCTTCTTTATCAACTTTAGTATATTTTGTTGTCATTATATCCTTTGCTTTTAATTTAAAAAATTCTTCTTTATGGCTTAAAGCTCTTCTTATATCTCCTTCAGTGATAATTCCGACTAATACATTATTTTCTTCATTCATTACACAAACAACACCTAATTTTTTTTCACTCATTAAGATTACTATATCTTCCATGCTTGTATCAGCTTTACAAAGAGCAAGGGCTTCTCCTGTTTTCATTAAATTTCCAACTCTTGTTAATAATTTTCTTCCTAAACTTCCTCCTGGATGATACATTGCAAAGTTTTGTGGAGAAAAGTTTCTAAGTTTCATAAGACAACCTGCAAGAGCATCTCCCATTACAAGAGCATTTGTTGTAGATGACATTGGAGCAAGATTTATAGGACAGCCTTCTTCTTCTACATGTGTATTTATATATAAATCAGAAGCTTTTGCAAGTCTTGAATTAATATTCCCTGTCATTGCAATGATATATGCTCCTATATTTTTTATTGCTGGCATTATTGCAATAATTTCATCACTTTCTCCACTATTTGAAATAGCTAAAACAATATCTTCTGGATTAATAATTCCTAAATCTCCATGTAATCCTTCTGTTGAATTCATAAATATACTTGTTGTACCTGTTGAAGCAAAAGTTGCAGATATTTTCTTACCAATTATTCCTGTTTTTCCAATACCTGTGACTACAACTTTTCCTTTGCAGTCATATATTTTTCTTACTACTTTAACAAAATTTTCTGATAATTTATTCATTCTCAATTCCAATGATTTAATTTCAGTCTCATAAATATTTTTAGCAATTTCTATAATTTCTTGATCTAGCATTTTTCACTCCTATCCTTTTATTTTACTTTATTATGTTATTCTCAGTTATTAAAATATCAACTTTCTTATCATATTTATCAGTTTCAATACCTTCATCAATTATTTGTTTTTCAAAAGCTATTGCAATCTTTTTTGCATTAGGATGTTTTACAAAAAATCTATCATAATATCCTCTACCAAACCCCACTCTATTTTTATCTCTGTCAAAAGCAACTCCTGGTGTAATAATAACATCAATCTGTCCTTTATATTCTTTTCCATCAGGCTCTTTATTTCCAAAAGGACTAACAATATATTGATTTTTATCTTCTATTGCAATCATTGTTTCTTTATCTATAACTTTCGGTAGAACTAATATTTTTCCAGAATTTTTAATGAAAGTATTTATTTTATCTGTTTTTACTTCATTTTTAAAGTCCATATAACTCATAACAACTTTTGCATTTTTAAAATATTCATTTTGTAGTAATTTTTCAAATATTTTATCACTAGCAACATCAATATATTCTTTGGATAAATTCATTCTTCTTTCTTTTATTAAAGTTCTAACTTCTTTTTTATTCATCATTATTTAACCTCTCTTTTATATTTTTCATATCATTTAAAAAATTAAGAGCAATAGCTGCTTTTTTACCACTATCATTTCTAGCTTTGATAACAGTTTCAACATCATAAGTTAAATAAGTTTCAACATCTCCTCTCCATTTTTTGAATTGCCCTCTTTCATTATCAAAATCAATTTCTTTATTTTCAATTAGTTGTGCAACTTCTTTTCCAAGAAAGACAACTATTTTTGGAGAAATTAATAAAATTTGCATAAAAAGTAAATCTATTAATTTTTTTCTTTCTTCTTCATTAAAATTCTTTATCTTTATTTCTCTTTTACTTAATGTAGTTATATAATATGTTTCAGGTAAATACTCAACAACATCTAAAAGTCTTATTAAAAAAGCCCCACTTGATTGAGGCTCAACTTTATAGTCTTCAGCTAAATAAAGCTTTGGGTCATTTCCAACAAATAAAACATCTGCATTTCTATCTCCCATGCCAATATATACTTCTTGTCTATCTTTGGGTAATAGTTCATTCCCAATACTTCCAACTTCAAACTTTAAGTCTTCCCATAATTCTGATATTTCGTCCATAGTCACCACCTATTCATCTATATCAAATAGTTTTGTTACATTGTCTTGTGTTGTTATTTCACAATTAGGCTTTCTAATCATTCCAATAAATTCATCTTCAAGAGTTTCTTTTATTAGAGAAATATTATTACTATCTTTACTTACATGAGCCAAGAATACTTTTTTTAATTTATCTGTATACATTTCTTTAATAAATTTTGCACACTCATTATTTGAAAGATGACCATTTCTACTTTTAACTCTTTCTTTTAGGTTCCAAGGATATGAACAGTTCATAAGAGTATTAAAATCATAGTTACTTTCAATAACCATAGCATCTACATCTTTGAAATATTCTCTAACTATATTTGTTATATAACCAATGTCAGTTGATATTGCAATTTTTTTATTCAACTGAGTTTCTAATTTAAAACCAATAGTTCTTTCAGCATCATGCATAACATCAAATGGAGAAACTTTTACTTTATCATTAAGAATAAAATCTCCATTGATGAAATTTAATAAAGATTTATCTATCTCTCCTAATTTAACTGCTCCTGCCCTATAACTTTCAGGAGTAATATAGATTGGAATATTATACTTCCTTGCTATAACTCCTGCCCCATTTATATGGTCACTGTGCTCATGAGTTATTAAAATTGCTGAAATATCTGATAATTTTTTTCCAATCTTTTCTAATTTTTCTTCAGTTTTTTTACAACTGAAACCTGTATCTACCAAAAGTTTATAGTCTTCTATTTCTACAAAAGTTGAATTCCCTCCACTTCCACTTCCTAGAATTGAAATTTTCATTTTGTATTATTCCTTTCTTTTTACTTTTTTTATCTTATGCCTTTGAGGCTTTATTATTATATCTGTAAAAACAATATTTTCACTTTGATTTAAAATAAACTCTATTGTATTTCCTATATCTTCCATTTTTATATATGCTTTTTCATCATCATCACATTCAAAATAAGTGTTATTTTTATAAAAATTTGTTTTAGTCATATCTGGATAAATAGTTATAACTTTGACATCATTTTTTCTAACTTCTTCAAATAAACTTTTTGAAAATTGACTAAGTCCTGCTTTTGTTGCAGAATAAACAGAAGCCAAAGGACTTTCTTTATTTGCAGTAACTGATGAAATATTTATTATTATACCTTTATTTTCTTTTAATGTTCTTAGAAAATATTGACTAATTACAAGTGGTGCTTGTAAATTAACTGCTATCATATTTTTAATTTTTGATATATTCATTTCTTCATGTAGTCCAAAATATCCTATACCAGCAGAATTTACTATTAAATCAAATTTTATCTTTTTTAAGGAGTTTAATGTTTTTTCTAAGTCATCAAGTTTAGATAAATCACAAGTAACAGGGATAAAATTTTCATATTCTTTAAAGATATTCTCATTATTTTTTATAAAATTTCTACCAATCCCATAGACAGTGTAATTCATTTTTAATAATCTTTTTGATATTTCATAGCCTATTCCAGAAGTAGAACCTGTAACTAAAGCAATTTTCATAAAAACTCCTTATATATAAATCTTATTTATATTGATATATTTTAAAAATTGTTCTTTAATAAAGTTTATCATATATGATTTTGTTTTATCAGAATATGTATAAACCCCATCAATACATTCAAAAGGATAATATAAAATTTCTGAATTTTGGTTTTGATTTCTCATCTTTTTTAAATATTCTTTTGAAATTCTAAATACTCCAATACTTATATCAATAACTTTTTCTTTGTCAATTTCATTAAATAAATATTCTATCATTTCACTATAATTTTTTTCAAAATTATCACTATATATCAAAGGGTCAATACAAATTCTAACTTTCCAACCTTTTTCTTGCAATTCTTTAATAGCTTTTACTCTATTTTTGAAACTAGCTGTATATTTTTCATTTTTTAAAGCTAAGTTTTCAGGAGATAGTGTAAAAGCAATTATAAAATTATCCAAAGGTTTTAAATTTAAAAATTTATCAATATTTTCCGATTTTGTTCTTAATTCAATTTTTAAATCTTTCTTATCCCCAATAAAATGATACCATTTTTCAGAAAAACCACAGATATTTTCTATTGCAAGTAAATCTGTATCATAAGATACACAAAGATATAAAGTTTTTAATTTATTGTATAGTTCCTCAACTTCTTCAAAAACCTTTTCAATATCCACAAAGATAACTATATTTCCAGACGAATAAACTCCTTGAAGATAACAGTATTCACAGTCATATATACAATTTATTATAGAAGAAGTATAGTAAAAATTATCATTTTCAAAACTTTCACAAACTACAGCACCTTCATAAATCATATTAGGCTTATTAGAGGCAAGAATTAATTTTTGTCCTAATTTTTGCAAATGAAAGTCTTGATTATTACTTGAAAATACTTCTTTATAGTTATCAATTTCTATTATCTTTACATCTTTAAATTTAGATAATATTTCCAAAGTATTTTTATTATTTAAAATTTTCTTTTCAACATAGATATGTGAAAATCTATTATTAAATAAGTTAAAACTTTTATTATTGAAAGATTTTCTTTCAATTTCAGCTTTATTATTTAACTTACTGAAATCTTTTATTTCTTCAAAAACTTTCTTTCCTTGAAGTTTTGATTTTACTTCAATATTTTCATATTTTTTTAATATATCAATATTTCCATATTTTATTTTTAGATATTTTAGTATATTAAAAAACTCATAAGTCATTGTATCACTTAATTTTAAATTTTCTAATACTTTTTTTATCAAATCTTGTTCATTATTATTGAAAGTATTTTTATTATCATCTGAAATATTGATAAATTTTAATAAAAAATCATAAATTTTATTATAACTTTCATTAAATAAATTATCATCTTTAAAATTAATTAAAATTCTGTCTTCAAAATTTTCTTTTAATATATCAGATATTATCTTCAAAACAATAATTTTATCTCTTTTAAAAAAAATAGAAGCTGTTTGGAAAAAACCATAGGCTTCCATATCTATGTATTCTACATTTTCAATTTTATTCTCAATTATTTTATCAAAAGTAGTCAAACTTCCTTCTAAGAAATTATGTTTATAAATCATTTCAGGATAGAAAGTTGTATCTGAATAAGCATTTTGAATTTTTGAGGTATATACTATATCCCCTAATTGAGAATTATCATTTGAACTTGCTATAAAACCGATATTTATTATATAATCATTTTCTTTAATATCTTTATTTGAAATTAAGTATGTTAAAGCAGTGGCAGATTTTATCTTACCTGTACCACTTATAATTAATTTTGTATTTTCATTTGAAAACACTTGAAATTTTGTATAAGTATTATCTTTTTTTAAATTAAATAATGATATTAAAGGTTTTGCTTCAATATATAATGCTGTTACTATATATAACATCTTTACCTCATTCTATTTTTAGATATCATAATTTTCTAATAATTCTTCTAATGTAGCAGGTGTAGTTCTTACATTTTGAACAACTTCTTTCTTTGCTACTTTAAGTTCAAAAGGAATTTTTTGTTCTCTCAAACAAGCCTTCATAAATAATGTCATTGCTGTTGACATATCCAAACCTAGTTCTTCACAAAAAGCATAAAAATTTTCAGCTGTTTTTTCATCTGTATTAATTGTTAATGTAGCCATAAAAATCCCTCCTATTTTCTCATATTATAATTATATAATAATAGTAGGTACTTAGCAATATTTTATTTATCCTTACTTTGCCAATTCGTAACTAATATCTATCAATTTATAAATTTCTTTCACTTCAACTGTTCCATCAAGACAAATTGTACACCAATGCTTTTTATTCATATGATAGGCTGGAAAGTATTTCTTATTATCTATAAGTTTTTCAATTTCTTCAGGACTATTATGAAGATTAATTACTTCAATAATTTCATCACTATTTAAGTTAAGTTTTCTTTTAGAGACAGTCAGTATTACTGCATACCATTTATTACTAGATTTTCTACGAATAACTGCATTTCTAGGAGATTTTTTCCATAAAAATTCCAATTCATCTCCATATTTATTTTTAACATATTCAATAATTTCTCTTGCATAGTTAGCTTTAAATCTCTCATCTTCAAAACATTCTTTCTTTATTTTTTCTAAAACTTCATTATATGCTTTATATACTTTTTCACTATAACCACTTCTTTTTATTTCTAAAACATGTAGTACATAAGGTTCTTTAGTTTCTGTATCTAATATTTCAGTAAAAATTGAATTATCTAAACTAATTTTAACAGTCATCTTAAATTGATTTTTTAATAAAGAAGTATAATAGTAATAAGAGTTATCTTTTAATTTAAAACCAAATTTTTTTAGTCTTTTCAAATCTATTTTCTTATCTTTAATAAAATCTTTTAGTTCTCTCATAGAATTTCCTCCATATCAATTATATCATTTTGTATTGAAAAAAATATTCAAAATTTATATTAAAGAGAATTAATATAATTCACTTTAATTATATAAAAAATATATTTACCTATATCTAAATATAATATTATAATTGTAGCAGCCAATTTTTATAGGGGAGGTTAAAAAATGGGGAAATTATTTAAAATTTTTAGTTACAAAGTTACAGCAATAGTTTTAGTGATTATAAGTGCTTTTACTCCTATTGCAAAAGTTCATCAATATGGAGTTAACAATTTTGTAGAAGAACTTACATTTCTTTCTCAAGATGGAGTATTACAAGATTGGGTTGCTTTAGTAGCCTTAGTTACTTTGGGAGTTTTAGCCAAATATTTTTTTAAAAAGTTTGATATAGTTTTTAAAATAATGGTTGTTGCTAATATTGCTTGGGTATTATGTATTCGTTCAAATGTAAAGGAAGTTATGGATAATATATACTATGGAACAGGTGGTTATATTCCAGCTTATTTATCATGGGGGTGGTATATTATTTATTTAGCTATAATAGTTTTAATTTTTGGGAAATAACATAGATAAAAAATCTAAAAGAGTTAAAGTTAAAATTTTAACTCTTTTTATAATACTATAAAAGTATTTAGGAATATCTCACCTTATTTTAATAATAATTAGATTTTATATAAAATTTTTGATAGAATATTGACATAAAATTGTAAAGGGGAGAAAAAATGAAAAAAGAAGAAAAAGTAGTAGAGGTTTTAAGAGAAGAAGGGTATAAAGTTTCAGAGGAAGATGTCTTAATAGGACAATTAATTCCTAGTTTTTTAGAAAGTTTTTTTACTTTAATACCAAAACAAGTTTTTCTAGCTTATAATAGCAAAGAGTTTTTCGTTATAGGTGCAACTCTTATGAAAGGTGACCCAGATAAAAATAAGATAAAGCATTATTCATTAGATGAAGTAAACATTCAAATGAAAAAAGGTTTATTTCTATATGGTAAATTAATTCTTACTCATTCAGATGGAAAAAGAGAAAATTATAGGGCTATGAAATTTGCTTTTGGATCTCTTGCTTCAAATAATTTCAAAAAAGCCTTAGAAAAATTTCAATAAATATTTAATAAAAGAGAAGTCCTAAGGATAAAAACTTTTCTAAAAAAAGTTTCTTCTACAAAAGAAAAAAACAATAAAATTATAAAAAGTTTCTAGTATAAGTTGAAAAATTTCCAAAAAAGATATATAATTTCTTATATATCTTTTTATTTTGAGGTGATAGTATGATTAAAAGAAATTTATATTTAGAAGAAATTAAAAAATATATTAATAAACCTATTATAAAAGTAATTACAGGTATGCGTAGAAGTGGAAAATCTATGATATTAAAATTAATTCAAGAAGAATTACAAAATATAGGAATAGTTAAAGAGAATATTATTTATATGAATTTTGAGTCTCTTACTTTTATGGATATAAAAGATTTTGAAGCATTATATAAACATATTATTGAAAAAACTTCTGATAAAAAAGGAAAAATTTATATTTTATTAGATGAAATTCAAGAAGTAAAAGGTTGGGAGAAAGCAATCAATTCCTTTTTAGTTGATTTAGATGCTGATATTTATATTACAGGTTCAAATGCAAATTTATTATCTTCTGAACTTGCTACCTACATAGCAGGAAGATATGTAGAAATAAAGATTTATCCACTTTCATTTCAAGAATATATTGATTTTGTTTCTGAAAATAATAAAGAAAATTCTTTATCCTTAGATGAATATTTTAGTCAATATATGAATTTTGGTGGCTTACCAGGCATACATATTTTTAATTATAATAAAGAAGAAATTTACCAATATCTTGTAGATGTATATAATTCTATTTTATTAAGGGATGTTATTGCAAGGAATAATATTCGTGACATTGAACTTTTAGAAAGGGTTGTTCTATATATTATGGATAATATTGGGAATACTTTTTCTGCAAAAAGTATTTCAGATTTTCTAAAAAATCAAGGAAGAAAACTTAGTGTTGAAACTATTTACAATTATTTAAAAGCTTTAGAAAATGCTTTTATTATTAGTAAAGTACAAAGATATGATATCAAAGGAAAAAATATTTTAGAAACACAAGAAAAATATTATTTAAGTGATTTAGGTTTTAGACATGCTAAATTAGGATATCAAAGTAATGATATTTCTGGTTATTTAGAAAATATAGTATTTTTGGAACTATTAAGAAGAAAATATAAAGTAAATATTGGGAAACAAGGGAATAAAGAGATTGATTTTATTGCAAATTTAAGAGATGAAAATTTATATTTACAGGTTACTTATTTACTAGCAAGTCCAGAAACTACTGAAAGAGAGTTTTCACCTTTAAAATCTGTAAAAGATAACTATCCTAAATTAGTTCTTTCTATGGATAATTTACCTGAAAGTAATGTAGAAGGTATTAAGAGAAAAAAAATAATTGATTTTTTACTAGAAAGATAAAAGGTACTCAATGAGTACCTTTATAACTAAATTTGTAAACTAACATTATTTTCAACTAAATCATAGAAATTGATTTTATCAAAATCATCTAGTAAATCATCTTGAATTTTTTTCAATGCATGTCTTATAGAACAATCAGCCCCTCTAGTAGAACAAATAGTTGAACTATCTATACAAGGTTGTAACACTATATCATCATCTATAATTTCTATAATATCTCTAAAAGTAAGTCTTTTAGGGTC
>ERZ773014.1930-NODE-1930-length-12555-cov-7.140480_pt1 | contig 12555 bp, 15 predicted proteins | sample MGYA00580841_ERZ773014 | MGnify/ENA primary metagenome ERZ773014 (study PRJEB29015, sample SAMEA2737989) | human oral metagenome | biome: human oral; feature: human-associated habitat; material: dental | place: China | collected 2067 ...
AAACTATTGCAGGTTATCCGCTAAAAATCAATGATTTATTGCGACACATAGTTGCGAAAAGTTGGAGCGGATATAAAGCCAATTGGGACATAAGTGAGATATGGCAATACAATAGTAATCAAAGTTTTAACAATCAAAAAACTAACGTAAAAAATGAACAGAACAAGCAAGGTGGAGCTGCTCTCGGACGTGTTGCGACAGGAGCACAACACAGAGCCGTTACGCTCTGAGGGACAAGGAGGGGAAGAAATGTACTGTTGGCGAGACTTAGCAAACAGAACGCACAAGACGCTCCATTCCTACCTACGAGAGCGAGGCGAGCAGGTGATAATGGACGAATACACACAGCGATTAATGGAGTATTTGGCACGGTGGTACTGCGGTGATAATCAAGAGGTAGCCGATGAGATACGGATACATAAAGGTTGGCTGATTCGCGGATCAGTAGGAGTGGGTAAATCGAAGTTGCTGACGTCGTTTTGCAAGGCGGTAAATGCCGACTTCTACGACGAGATAAAACGGAGGCAAACTCCTGCGATAAGGCTTGTGCATAGCTTCGACGTGCAGACAGCATACATTGAGCAGAACACCGCAACAATAGAGGCATTGAAGAGTATCGATATACTCGTGATAGACGATGTAGGAGTGGAGAACTCGGAAGTACTGTACTATGGTAATCGTCTGTGTCCGTTCGTGGACTTGTACGACAAGCGGTATCGCTCTGATTTGCGTACGGTATTAATAACAAACCTGCTGCCAAAGTCGGACGACGAAAAAGAGGTAACGCTTAGGTCGAAGTACGGAGAACGTATCTACGACCGCATACGTGAGTGCTGTAACGACTTTGTTTTCGAGGGAGAAAGTAAGAGAAAATGAAAAGAGGTATTAATGTGATTGATTTGTTTAGCGGCATCGGTGGTTTCAGTTTGGGCTTGCAGAAGGCAGGCTTTGAGATTTGGGAGCATTATTATAGTGAGGTTAATAGACACGCAATAGCGAATTATAAGTACAATTTTAAAGATGCAAAATACATTGGTTCAGTTACGGATGTTCGAGGGGGATACTTTGGACGAGGAGAGATTGACATTATCACATTCGGCAGTCCTTGCCAAGATTTCAGCTTGGCTGGAAAGCGAGCAGGAATTGACGGAGAGCGGAGTGGTCTTATCAGGGAAGCAATTAGGCTTGTACGGGAAATCAGACCTTCGGTATTTATCTGGGAGAATGTTAAGGGAGTGTTCAGCTCAAACTTTGGGGCAGATTTTGCGGCAATCTTACAAGAGTTTGCCAACATTGGGGGCTATCGACTTGAATGGCAATTGCTTAATACGAGATGGCTTTTGCCCCAGAATAGAGAGCGTATATACCTTGTCGGACATCTTGCAGGAAGAAGTAGGGCCGGAATATTTCCTATCGGAGAGAATGATAGCGATGTTGTCGGAACAAAGAGGAGGACACAAAGCAAGGTTTGTACAACGCTGCGAGCCAACGGAGCGATAGGACGAGACGACACGTATATCTATCAGATGAATGCTTCGAAAGAGAGTAATGGAAGGCAACCTTACCAACAAAATCGGGTATACGACTCACGAGGGAATGTTCCGGCCCTGAATTGCCATAAAGCAGACTTGATTATATACCAACGCCCAAGAGGAAACAATAAGGGAGGAGTATTTACGGAATGTCCGACAATATCGGCAAACTCTTTTCAGGAGAATAATTTTGTTGGTAGTATTAGACGGCTTACGGAGAGAGAGTGTGAGAGGCTGCAAGGTTTTCCTGATGATTGGACAAGGTGGGGAAATTATAATGGCGAGGTGAAAGAGATAGCGAGAACAAACCGGTATAAAATGATAGGCAACTCGGTAACGGTAGATGTAGTTGTGGCGGTTGCGAAAAGATTGAAGTTTGAGTATTAACGATTAAAAAATAGAAAATTATGTTGAAATGTAATGTTTGTGCAGCACAATTTAAGACGCAGAAAGGTCTTGATAATCACAAATGTAGGTGGTACTGCGAGATATGCAGCAAGAAGCTTGTTACTCTTGCAGGATATGAACGGCATATAATGAGACACGCTGAGAAAAAAGCGGAAGCAGCTGAACTAACTTTGCGAGAAAAAGAGAGGCAAGAGCAAAGGGAACAAGCTTTTAAGGAAAATGTTATAAAATTAAAATCAAGAGGACTTTTTTCTCCAAAATACAAAAAAGGAGATAAGGTGTTTTTATCGCTCTATGTTGTTACCAAGCCCACACATCAATATAGATATAATAGGTGGGTTCACGTTCGATATGAGGAGGAACGAAAGTACTATTCAGGCGAATTTATTGTTGGAGGTCATATTGAGCCCCGAATTGAGGATTTTGTTAGAGTAGATTATTGTTTGAAACACAATAAAGATTGTGAGATAACATATTATACGGAAGAAGGAAAAATCTTTTGTGAGGCAAATGTTTTTTGCGACCTTCAAAGTGCTGAAAAAGATGCACAGATGAGACAAAAAGATTATCAAAAAGACTGTGATTTCGCTGCTTTTTGTAGATAAATAAATTAAAAGATAAAAAATTATGCAGAAAATTATGTTTAATGACAAGTATGGACTGACGGACTTGGTGCTGTCTGGACAGAAGACACAGACAAGAAGAATTATAAAATCACAAGACGAACGCCTTGACTATCTGAGAGGTTGGAGTTTAGAGTACGGCTTTGCTGAGTTCGGCAGAGAAGGCGAAGAACCTTTGTTAAGAATACTTCCACACTATTACGTCGGGGAAATGGTCGCAGTGGCTATGAGTTATAAATCAATTTATGAGCGAGTTGCAAAAACTTGGGAGTACGCTGAAGAATACAAGAATGAGCACAAGGATTTGGCAGGGTGGAATAATAAGATGTTTACAAACACGAAAATGCCATTTGCACAAATTAAAATCACCAACATACGAGTTGAGAGATTGCAAGATATAAGTGATGAGGACTGTTTGAAAGAGGGGATAATAGAACATACTGCTGAAATAATACCTAATTATCCGCCTTATACTCAGTATTGTTGTGGTATTAGTGAGGTATATTGTGATACTCCTCATCAAGCCTTTGCAAAACTTATTGACAAAATTAACGGCAAAGGTACTTGGGCGAGCAATCCGTATGTGTGGGTGTATGATTTTGAATTGGTTAAATAATTAAGCAATAAAATAATAAAAAAATAAAACAGTATGGAACAAGAAGAAAAAAAATTACGACGATTAATATATCAATATTTATACTGCATACAAAGCATACAAGAATATAATGAAGATACCGAAGAAGTATTAACTCCGTATGCATTAGAAACTAAAAGGCAAGAAATTCATTATGAAATAGTAGAAGCCTGCATTAAATATTTTGATTTAAAAGACAATGATATTTCTGAGATACTTTTAAGAAGTAAGGAAATATTTAGCAATCTTGATAAAGTGTGTAGTTGTTATAGCCGTAACAAAGAATGGGAACTAAAAAATGAGTCTGATATTACACATACATTTCTCTGTATTTGGTTTTTTCTGGACAGAGAGAAAACCATACAATTTTTAAATGGGGAATTAGAAGCCCCAGACTTTTCAAAGCATCCGTCAAGAGTTTTTTAAATTAAAAAGTAAAGTAAAATGAAACAAACAATTGAAATTGAAGTGCCAGAGGGGTACAAGGCGGTGTATAATACACACACACAACAGGTTGAAATAATAAGTGCAACACTACCTAAAACGTGGGAGGAGTTTTGTGAGAACAACCCTATTAAAGCAGGAGAGTATTTTATCAATGAGTACGGTGAAATAATCTATGCTGCTGAGAAACATAGAGCTGCAAATCTAAAAAACATATTACCTAACAAAGAGACTGCCGAAGCGTTCCTCGCCTTGATGCAGCTCATTCAACTAAGAGATTGTTATCGGCAAGGGTGGACGCCTGATTGGAGTTGTGATGGACAACAAAAACACTCGGTTGTAACTTACTTTGGCGAAGTGTGTACGGACACCTGTACCATAACAAAAGGTGTCTTATCCTTTCAATCTGCAGAAATAAGAGATGAGTTTTTAAACAATTTCCGTGATTTAATCGAACAAGCAAAGGAGTTGATATAGTAGTTATGAAAGAGATAGAAGTAAAGAAACATAGAGAAATGATAGTCGTTGTGTCTGCATTGGTAGACGAAAAAGATGAGACGCAAATCCATATAGAAACAAAAATTTTTGCCAATGAACCATATTCCTATTTGGCGGATAGTGTTGCAGCCGTTATGATAGAAATAGGCGAAAATACCCGTAAGAATGTAAAAGAGGAGGAGTCAAAAAACAATGAGACAGATAAAGTTTAGAGGTTGGAATGAGCAGGATAAGATGTGGTTATACGGAGACTATGTAACAGGGGTGTATATAGACCCTGAATATAATAGTCCTTCTGTATCGCACTTTATAAGCACAAAAGAAGGAGATGACCCCAAAAATCCTGTAACTCTTTTTCAGGGGGATTACAATGTAAGAGTATTAGAAGTTGAAGAAGACACAGTAGGGCAATACACGGGGTTGTGCGATAAAAATGGTACAGAGATATACGAGGGCGACATAATAAGGTACGAAGAACACGAAGGTTATTTGCTCGAAAGTTTCATAGCCAAAGTAGTGTTTGCCGAAGGGGCATTTGGATATAACTGCCATTTACGAGGCAATGTCTTTATGTCGTCTGTGTTTTCGCCTTTCTGTGAGCACGACTGCTTAAAGGAGGATTTCCTCGACTATGTGGAAGTAGTGGGTAATGTGTATGATGATAAAGAATGGTTGAGCTAAAAAAAACGAAACAAAATGAAACCCAAAGAAATATATATTCGGAAAGGAGATATTAAATATCTTAGGCAAATTGAAAAAGCAGAACGAGACAAAAAAAATGCGTTTTTAAGACTATTGGAGCGTCATTCTTTTTTAGACCCGATAATAAACAGAGTGGTTAGACGAAAGTATAAATTGGCGAAGAAACACACTTTTTATAAACTCAATATAGGCTATGACCTTTTTTCTGAAGATGAATTTGTAGATATATTAATCGGAGATGGTGTTAGAGACTTAATCATATATTTAGATTGGGAGCAATCTAAATATATAGCAGAAAAACTTAATTATATATTAGCTGTTAGAGAACGTTTTATTGGTAATAATAAAGAAGTACAATATGTTGAAGACGATGAAGAAGTATGATGTAGTGATAGGCATAGACCCCGATGTAGATAAGTCGGGGGTTGCCTTTCTGATTGTAGAAAGCAGAATTATAGAGGTTTCTAACCTTACCTTTGCCGACTTACTCGACTATCTGCGAGAAACAAGAGATATGCTCACAAAAGAGGGCAGGTTTTTTGTGGTGGTGGTTGAGGCGGGTTGGCTGAACAAGGCACATTGGCACGTGGGTAGAGGTGGCAGTGCGGCACGCTCGGCAGCAATCGGCAATCACACAGGACGCAACCACGAGGTAGGACGTAAGATAGTAGAGATGTGCCGACATTACGGCATAGAGGTAGTAGAACAGCCGCCGCTGCGTAAGATGTGGAAAGGCAGAGATGGCAAGATAACGAACGAGGAACTGCAACGCTTAGCCATTATAACGGACAAGACCAATCATATAACGAACAAAACCAATCAGGAGACAAGAGACGCTGCCCTGCTCGCTTGGGAATATGCGGGGCTGCCGATACGAATTAAAAATTAGGAATTACAAAATACATATATGGACAAGAAAATAGAATTAGGTGTACCCATTGTCAGACGACCATTGGCGGCGGTATACAAGGTTACAGGGATAATTGCAATAAGCGAGGAAGCAACAAGTAGTAGACTACGAGATTGTGTCTTTGCTCGTATGTTGTTCGCTCGACAGTGCAGTATGTTGGGAGTATCGAAGACCATAATATCGGAACTGCTCCGTACATCGATGCAGAGTGTGCTTCGATACTTGCGTGTATTTGATGATGAATGTAGGTATAATGCGGCATTCAAGATATTAGCGGACGAGGTAGAGAAGGAGATGGAACGGTATAGGGATATCGACAGACAGAAGAAAGATCATATTGATAGGTGGGAGAAAAAAAATTTAATGATATGAAAAAGAAAGACTTTGTGTGCCTAAAAGTAATTTTACTCATTATATTGATTTTAGTACTTGTAGTGTTTTTTGCCGTATTAGACAAATGGGTATATTTACTTATTTTTAGCAAAATGAAATAAAAAAATGATAGATGGTATAACAATTAAGAAAGTTGCCGAAGATTTAAGAAAATTAATAGACAGAGTACCTGACAATGCAAAGCCATCGGACGTACGGATGTTGAAGGCGGGATACAAAAATATGATAGATATAATCGAAAAAATCTTTTCTTATGAAATTCACGATAAGGAGACAGGACGATAAGCAAGCGGTGATGTCGTACCTTGAGAAGCTACCGACGGACAGACCGTATTTCGCCGAGATAAAGCAGATACGGCAACGTCGCACGATAGACCAGAACAGCCTCTATTGGCTGTGGCTCAAATGCCTACAAGACGAGACAGGCGAAGATAAGGAGAGGTTGCACGAGTACTTTAAGGCGAGGTATTTGGGCATTAGCACAGTGGAGGTATTCGGGGTAGATGTGCAGATGTCGGCGAGTACGACGAAGCTCGACACAAAAGAGATGACGCACTATCTCGACCGTATACAGCAGTTTGCCCTTGCGGACTTGGGTATTGCACTGCCGAACCCGTCGGACTTGTATTGGGAACAGTTCTACGAGAAATATAAGGGGTGGATTTGATTTTCAAAAAACGCCTAAAATCTAACGCAAAACGCCTAAAATGCTCTGTGCGGTGGAAGGGAGATTATTCTTTTGTATTTTTGTGTGTTATTACGGAGGAATAAATATGCCAATACCTTTAATCTTAGGAGCGATAGCAGCAGCAGGAGCAATAACAAGTGCAGTTGTAACCGCAAAAGCTAACAAGAAAAGACAGGAAGCTCTCGAAAAGGAGGGTGAACGTCAGCGTCTTTTTTACGAAAGACAATTAAATGAAAATCCCTTAGAGCAATATCACAATAAAGCTCTATTGGGGAGACTTCAAGAACAGATGAAAGAAAGGATTGCCACAGCCAGAGCGAGGGCGAAAATAACGGGAGAAATGGATACGTCTAACGTTATACGAGACCAGAATGCGGCTGCATTATCTTCTGTGTATAACAACATATTGAGCAATGCCTCTTTGCGTAAAGATAGTCTTAATCAGGCGTTAGAGCGAAGCCGCCAGAACCTACATCAACAACAGGCAGACCTTGACTATGCAAAACAACAAAATTATGCCAATTTTGCAGCAAATATTGGTAATGCGGCGGCGACAGCTGCCGGTGCATACGACGGGCAGAATATTGGAGGGGGGGCAGCGAAGTTTGCTCCGAACGATGAAAGCACAAAAATTGTAGATAGTCCAATAAAGACGCCTAAAAATAACAAGTTATGGGCGTAAAAAAACAATAAGTTATGCCGACGGAAGAAGAAAAAGAAAAAGTAAGAAAGATGAGGGCGGAACTCGGATTGCCTCCATTAGAGGAAGGTAGTTATAGTGAGAGGCAAACTACTGATTATTGGGAACGACACCCCGAAGATGCAACACCTCATATACCAAAACAATCACAGGGAGCAAGAAAGAGTAAAAGTATAACATATTTTGTCCCAAACAACAACAGTGTGGATTTGCCTGACGCAAATACTGTTTGGAATGAGGCAAGAGGTTTCGCCGAACAGTTGCCCCGAAAAAGAAAAAATGTATCTACATTGGCAGAAATGTATTTGCAGGAGAACCCCAAACCATTAACACCAGATGAGGCTATTGCTGCTGAAAAGAGGCGGGCAAACATTGCGTTGTTAGGTGAGGCATTGCATTTATTGATAGACACAGGTAGTATTATTGGGGGCGGTAATGTATATCAGCGAAGACCAATAGCTGCTAACACGGTGGCTGACAGTAAAACAAGACGGGATTATTTGAACTCTAACTATCAGAATGACCTCGCAAGGTGGAGGCAAATGTATAACAAGATATTGTCTCAAAGCGATGAGGAGTATCCCGATAGAACAGTAGATATATTTAAAGCTCTTTACAATGCTTATCTTAATGCAGGTAAAGAAGGAGCGAGAATTACCCAAAAGGAAGAACAGTTTGGTAAAAAACAGGAGGGCAACGAAAAATTAGCTCATATCAGAGGTAAATATTCGGTAGCAGCGGCAAAAGCCAGAGGAAAGGCGGAAGATAAGACGGTAGCTGTTCCTGACGGCAAAGGAGGTTGGATACTAATAAACAAAGAAGACGTCAGCGAATTTAACAAAAATCTTGAAAACATTGCATACAACAATGGAAATCCGTTGTCTCCGACGTTAGACAAGAGGACAGGCAAATTAATTGCTCCGACAAAAGAACAGGAGCAGGCAAATAAGGCAAAGATATTGAATAATAACGAACAGGCGAGAGCGAAAAGGGAGGCTGCTAATAAAGCATACAAGGAAGTTCGTAGTGGGGGTAAAAAGAAGTTTGCTCCCAATTCACAGATAAATAACGACAAAAAGAATACACGACAAAATTATGGAAGTTGGCAATAATTCAAAAAGGCTACAAGAGTTATATGACGGACTGATAAAAGACAATTATGACCTTAATTCAATAGGTCGCAATATAGATGAGTTCGCTGACAAATTGGCAACAGACACAGTTTTCTCTAATTTTGTCTATGATGATTTGAGGAGTAAGACGGGGTTTGGCGGTTCAAAAGCCGATTTTTTGGTGAAGGCACTTGGTAGTCGAGTAGTACCTTCATTATCAAAAGGGAGAAGAACAGTGCCGCCCTACAAGCCAAACAAAAATGAATATGTACACTTTGAGACGCCATTTAGAGATGTTATTGATGGGAGAGAAAAAACAGCCCAAGACTATGCCATAGACGCATTGGAGGCGACAGGTAGAGCTACCCCTATAACTCCACAGGACAGGTATTCTTTTCAAAAAAGGAATGTCGTGGATAATATTAACGTTCAAACTATTGTGGATACTGCACAAAGAAAAAATATAACGAATAAGCAAAGAGCGGATTTATCTATAACAGGAAGATACCTTTTGCCCGAAGATATAAAAGAACAAGAAACGAGAAGACAAGATGAGGCTAAGGCGACAGCGATAGAGTATCAGAAAGCCGAGAAGGCACAAAGGCAACAGATAGACGACACATTGCAAAGTCTTAAAGAAAAGGCTCAAAAAGATTATAATGAATATGCGGCACAATTGCGAGAACAAGAGGAGAAGATACCCGCTTTTATACGTGCAGACAAAGACGCCTATGTGTCGACTACTGCCGCTGACCTTGCTATGAGCGTTCCTGCTGCTACGTTAAAATTAGTAGACGACACCGAAAAGCTATTAAATGCCCCAAAGAAAGGAGGCAATTGGGTTAATAGTATGTGGGCGGGAGCAAAAGATGCTGCTGACGCCGAAAGCTTTTTTTCTTTTGGGTTAAGTGGCTTGGCAAAATCGGCTACTATTAAAGGTGTAACAGATAGATATTTGGAGGGGAAAAATCTCACAGACAAGGAAAACGACTTAATGGAGGCGTTGGCAACGAATACGCTTGTTGCGTATATGAGAAAGGACGATGTAAGTGGTTGGTATACTGCGGGACAAATAGCCGAGATGTCGGCAGAAATCTCCACTCAATTTTTAGGCACAAATTTTATTGGTTCTGCGGCAACAAAAGCGGTGGCAAGAGGAATAGGTAAATTTATTTCTAAAAATGCCCCTAAAATAGTTGCTAAGCTTGCAACTAAGGGATTAGGTGGGACGGCTTTAAGAGGGGCAAGATTTGTAGGGAAAGGGGCAACAGACACTTTTGTAGGTGGGACAGCTCAATCTTTATTTATGCCTAATACGTATGATAGTGCTATTCAAACAAAAACAGGTACAGTTGCTTTTGGCAAAGGAAAAGGTCAATATGATGTTACACCGTCTGAATATAACCTCGCTCAGTCTTTGGTTAGTGGAGCAATAGAGAGTATTTCGGAGCGTGCGGGAGGTGCTTTTGCGGGTTTTGGCGGCAAGGTGGCGAAAAATATTATTCCTACAAGTTGGGGGAAATTGACCTCAAAAGGTATTGTAGGAGATATTGTTAAGGCAGGAGGCACTGCTAATAGATATTTATCGAAAGCAGGTATAAATGGGCAGTTTGGAGAGCTTGCAGAAGAAGGTTTTGGGCAAGCTCTTAACAGAATAAACGGGACCGCAACAAAAGAAGAGTGGGCAAACTTTTGGAGTAAGGACAATATGCTTCAAATGATAGGTGGTTTTGCTCCGATGAGCCTTGTTGGTTTGGGGGCAAACACTGCAAGTGTAGCTAAGTCATCGCTTGACGCTTACAGGGCAGATAGAGCTTTGTTGAATTTTGCTCGGCAAAATAATATGTCTGCTCCTAAAAAAATGCTTGATGAAATAAAAAATGCGGAAATAGAAAACTTACACAAAGTAATTGATGGATATGTACAAGAATTAGGTGGGGTGTCCAACAATAAATTAAACGACATAGGTGTGGAGTTTAATAAGTTGGCTGCTAATGTTGTCGCTCATAATATCAGGAAAGATATTTATGCGGAAGCGGACAGTGAAATATCACCCGAAGAAAGTGTAAGCACGGATGAATATCAGGAGGTTACGGACAAAAATATACAAGAAGAAAGACAACTTGATTATACAATACCTCAGTTGAGACAAGGCGATGAAGTAGAATATGATAACGCTCAATGGATAGTAGGTGATGTTGCTGACGAAGACGGCGAATATCAGGTCGGAGAAGAAAGTATACCATTAAGACGTGGCAATGTGTTGTTGCTTGGAGCGGACGGTGAAGGTGTGCGGGTTATTGATAGTGTCGCCGACTTGCTACCTAATGAACAAGGAGATGAAGTTAATGATATAGAGGCGAGACGAGCTGAAATTTACAAGAAGTACGAGCCTGTTGTCAATGTAGACACGGGGAACATAACACAGCTGGGTAATGTAGCGGGCAGTGATAATATTGCTTATGTGGTTAAGGGTAAAATTGTGTATGATGAAGACGGCAACATAGACTACGACAGAAGCGATGACACAATATATTACAAAGTATATGATAAGGACGGCAATGAGGTAGACGGAGGCACTCCGAAGCCTATTTATCTGAAAACACGCTGTACTGAGTTTGGCAAAGTGTTGAGTGATGTGCCTATTGAGGAATATGTAGACAATGAGCTATATCCGCAAGAGCAGAACAACATACAGCAAGCAATAAATAACGGTCCAACAAACATAGAACAGAGTACGCCCGCGGAAAGTGTAACGCCGAATGAATATCCGGATATTACGGAGAAAAACGATAGTACAGGATTCGACGAAAACGGCGGTTATTCGAATATACAAAACACTGTCCTGAGCGATGAAGGAGCGGATCTACTAATGTCGGCTATGGAAGATAACGCAGAGGCTATGCCCGTCATCGAACTTACGCCTGATAATTGGGTGGCGGAGTTTGGACAAAACAGGACCGTCTCGACCCCGATAGGTGATGTAAAAATGGGCGACAATCAATTGGCGAAACTATTCTTAAAGAAAAGGACGAGAGAATTTGGAATGATAAAGCCCACATTGATTAACCCCGATGTAATAATAGAGAAAACAGCAGTAGCCGATAATGCAGAAAGGAACACAAAACTTTTGTTTGTAAAGACATTTAAAGACGAGAACGGACGAAAGCACGTACATTTCGAAAATGTAACGGTCCAGAAAGGAGGGCTTGAGGTATCAATCAGTAGCCATATTGTAGACAAGTCGGCAATAAGAAAAGAGTTAGCCAATGGTATTGTTATATACAATAAACCCGAACTAACTTCTATCGGTTCTGATGTGTACTTAACCGAAACCCACGAGGGGCAGTCGGACCTTGTTCCTACACAAAAAGCTAATTCGGATTTACAGTACAAAGGTACAATAAATAACTTAAACGAACAAGGAGAATTTTATAATTCTTTGCCAAGAAACAAGAAGGGCGAGGTAGACGAGAACCAAATGAGTGCGGAGCAGAAGATAATGTACGCACAGATAGAGTTTGGACAGAGGGCAGACTTGGTAAGAGACTATGTAGCGGAGCAGTCGAAAGCGTTAAGTGAGAAGATAGCGAAGCTGACGAATAAGGCAGGCAAGAGTGTAGCAGAGTACAAAGAGCTTGCAGCAATGCAGGAAGACAAAAACGTATTTGTCGAGTATCTTAACGAGCAGCGGCAGCAACAAGAACAGGCTACGCCGAGACGTACGGTAGAGGAGGCAGCAGCGGAGCGTGAGGAACGTAGGGCGGCAGAAAAGGAGCAACGAGAGCAGGCAATACGCGAGAAAGAGGAGCGTGAAGGAGTGCCCGACTTTATGCAAGACACGCCTGAGGACGCACGTCTGAGAGGTTTCAGGTTGCGTACAGGTGAACGCATAGACAGGCAAGAGCCTA
>ERZ773014.1936-NODE-1936-length-12512-cov-2.135185_pt1 | contig 12512 bp, 9 predicted proteins | sample MGYA00580841_ERZ773014 | MGnify/ENA primary metagenome ERZ773014 (study PRJEB29015, sample SAMEA2737989) | human oral metagenome | biome: human oral; feature: human-associated habitat; material: dental | place: China | collected 2067 ...
TTAGTAGCATCGGCATAGCCTTGTGCTTCAAAACAGATACCTCTGCTTTGTCCTATAGTCTTGCGATGGGCTACCTCTAATAAGGGCAGGTAGTAACCAGCGTAGATGTGTAGCACTGGGTGATTAGTGCGTACCGTCATTGTTAAGCTGCCCTCGCTGTTGGTTAGGGTAGATATTATTTTTTCAGCATCTATTTCGCGCACAAAAGAGTTGTCAGTATATGCATATACTTTTTGACCCTTGCGGTAGTCTAAAGGTGTGCCTGCTACAGAGGGGCGTTCGCCTGTAGGGGTAAAAAAGCCTTCTTCTAGAGGTACATATTTATCAGCAGTTATTTGCAGCGTATTGCCCAGAATATCAGTGTCACTTTCATTTAGGTTGAAGTATGTATGCTGGGTAAGGTTTAAGATTGTAGGGGCATCAGTAGTGCCTTGGTAGTCTATACGCAGTTTATTGTCTTCGGTGAGAGTGTAGGTTACACGTACTACTACTTCCCCTGGGTAGCCCTCTTCGCCGTTTTTGCTAATATATTGCAGAGTTACAGAAGGATTTTTACCATTTTCTTTCGCTATTACTTCCCAGAATACACTATCAAATCCTACAAAGCCTCCGTGTATTTGGTTTTCGCCCAGATTGCAGTTTACTTGCACCTCTTTGCCGTCTATATAGGCTTTCCCATACTTGATGCGCCCTGCATTACGCCCTATTACAGCACCCAGATAGGGGTATTCAGCCCTATAACGATCGCTTATGTATTCTTCAAAGGTATCAAACCCTAATACACATTCTACTTCTTTACCTTTTATAGGCACTTTTATAGAGTTGATGATGCCCCCAAAGTTCATCACACTCACTTCCATACCATTGGCATTGCGCAAAACGACAGTTTGCAATAAATCTGTATTGTATGTCTTTTTCATTACTTACTTAATTTTAGGCAAAGATAAAAAATAATTATCAATTGGCAATTATTTTTTATCTTTGCCACTGATAACCTAAAAACGTATTATACTAATGAAAAGACTTTTATTAGCCAGTACCTCTACTGTTTATGGAGGCACCTATCTGTCTTATTTACAAGAAGAACTTACTGACTTTTTTGCAGGGATTGATGAAATTCTCTTCATACCATATGCACGCCCCAGTGGTATCACTCACGATGAATATACCGCTATTGCACAGCAGGGTTTTGAAAAGATACAGAAGAGGATAGTGGGGCTACATACCTTTGCCGACCCTAAAGCAGCAGTAACGCAAGCAAAAGCTATCTTTACAGGGGGAGGCAATACTTTTTTGCTTGTTACGCGCTTGTACGAACTCGGGTTGATACCTATTTTGCGCGAGGTGGTGGCTGGAGGGACACCTTATATGGGTACTAGCGCAGGTAGCAATATAGCAGGACAGACGATGCAAACCACTAACGATATGCCTATTATCTATCCGCCTTCTTTTCAGACGCTGGGAGCTGTGTCTTTTAATATCAATCCGCATTATTTAGACCCTGACCCTCATAGCAAGCACAAGGGCGAAACGCGTGAAACCCGCATCAAAGAGTTTCATAAGTTTAACGATATACCCGTAATAGGTTTGCGCGAAGGCAGTTGGCTACGAATTACTGATGACCAAATAGAGCTAAAAGGGAATCTTACTGCCCGTGTTTTCTTAAAAGACCAACTTCCTTATGAAACCACCGATTTAAGCTCTGTATACCCCTAAAAATAAAGAGACGATGTACAAAAACATCGTCTCTTTATTTACTAATTATCTAAATTTCTTAATTCATTTTAGGTGCTGCCATAGTGCCAGTGATTTCTATATCAAAAATCAAATCGCTATTAGGTGGGATAACATCACCAGCTCCTGCTTCGCCATATCCTAAAGCTGCTGGTATAAATACGCGTATCTTATCGCCTACTTTCATAGTGAGAAGAGCTTCTTTGAACCCAGGTATCAATTGAGCTGAAGGAGTATAAGGGAAAGGAATAGGTTGATAACCGTTTTGTTGCTCGCGCATAGCTTGGTATTTGCCATAACTTTCTTCTACTTCTTTGATATTAGAGTCAAAAAGAGCTCCGTTGCGCAAATAACCTGCATAGTTTACCATTGCAAATTCAGTTTGCTTAGGTTGTTTACCTTCGCCATTGTTTATAGTAAAGATTTTTACCCCAGAAGGTAGTACTTTAGCTTGAGGTTCTTGCACTTTTATTTCTTCTAAAAACTTAGCAGAAGCACGTTTTACACGCTCTTCTTTCTCTTTTTCTCTTTCAGCTACACTTTTGAAGTAATTGTCGAATACCTTTACCGCATCAAACTTTTGAGCGTCTTTCCCGTTGGCTACAATGGTGATATTCTTTATTTTGATGTCTTCATTAGGGCGGTCTTGACCATTTCTTGGAGCTTTAGCGATAGCATCTATCACCTCTTCACCTTTTACAGTTTCGCCAAATACAGTGTGTCTGCCATCTAAGTGTGGGGTAGGTACTTGAGTGATGAAGAACTGGCTGCCATTGGTGTTAGGGCCAGAGTTTGCCATTGATAAAATACCTTTTTTGCTGTGCTTAAGTGAGGGTACAAATTCATCTTCGAAGCGGTAACCAGGATCGCCCATACCAGTGCCGGTAGGGTCACCACCTTGTATCATAAAACCATCTATCACACGGTGGAAAATAGTACCATTGTAGAAAGGTTTTCCTTTGTATTCCACTTTTACGAAATTGTTTTTACCTTCAGCTAAGGTTACAAAGTTAGCTACTGTAGTAGGCACTTCTTTGTAGTTGAGTTTTACCACAATATGTCCTTTAGTAGTTTCGATGTCAGCAAATAGACCATCGCCTAAATCTTTATAGGCTTTCTTTTGCGAATTGCAACTAAAGAATACAAACATTGCAGATAGCAATGCGATTAAATTCATTTGTCTCATATATACTTATTTAAATAAAATTACTTATTCAGGTCGAGGTAATACCTTCTCTGGATTTTTTTCTATTTTAAAAACCTCTATTTTGGCTATAATAGGCTGGTTATAGCTTATTTTATCTTTATCGCCTCGATAGCCATATGCCACACTTGACGGAAAAAAGAACACCCCGCTTTCTTTTTCCTTTAATAGTTTGAGAGCTGAGCGCAATCCTTGGAAAACCTCTTCTTTATCTACGTGATAGCGGTATTCGCCATCGGGTTTTTCTTGGTATAGCTCATTGCCATTTAGGTCTGACAGACTATAGTCATAGGTTACTATATCGCCAAACTGTGCCGTGTAATCAGCTTCAGGGTTTTGGTGTAGGTAGTAAAACTTAAAGCCGTGCTGCGAGTCTAAGAAAGTGTGTAGTGTATCTTTTTTGATGATATTGTCTATCAGCGCTTGCTCTTTTGCTAAGAGGACTTTGTTCTTTACAGCCGATTCTTTTAAGAAAGTGCTGGTCTTCTTACTCACAGGATGGCGTGCTTGTCGGTCAGCACAACCTACCAAAACTATGCCAAGGGCACTTAGGAGGCCTATTTTTTTTAGTATATTCATCGTTTTATTAACTGTTCTTTTGTATGAAATCAGGAAGTACACTTCTGAAGTAGGTTACAGCCTCTTCTATAGTGCCATCATATCTGCCGCCTGCCGCATTGATATGTCCACCGCCGTTGAAATGCTCGCGAGCAAAACGATTTACATCGGTAGCACCTTTAGAGCGCAATGACATTTTTACGTAATCACCCTCTTGAATGAAAATCACTGCTAGACGGTTTTTTTTTATCGTCAGTCCGTAGTTTACAAAGCCTTCGGTATCGCCCTTTTGGTGGTTGTGCTGCTGTAACTCTTCAGAAGTCAGGGTGATATAGGCAGTGTTCCATTCTTCTAGATACACTAAGTTTCTTAAGGCTACGCTTAGCAACTGTAACTTATTGTACGAATTGGTGTCGAATATCAGACTGTTTATCTGGCTATTGTTAGCCCCTTGATCTATTAAGAAAGCCCCAATTCTGAGCGTATCGCTGGTAGTAGTAGGGTATTTAAAATTGCCAGTATCGGTCATTAGCCCTGTGTATAGGCAGGTAGCTATATCACTATTTATAAGAGCTTTGTCGCCCATCGCTTCTATAAATCTGTATACCATCTCGCAGGTAGAACTCGCACTCGGGTCAGAAAAAGTTACTTTCGGGTAGTCTTCTGGGGCTTGGTGGTGGTCTATCATCACAAAGGTAGCTGCTGTTTGCTTTTCTAATAGCCCACTAAGACTATCGGCGCGCTTTAACGAATTGAAATCAAGCGTGAAAATAAGTGTAGAAGCCTCTATTTGAGTTTTTGCTCTCTCTTGGTCGTTGTCGTATATGATAATATCATCAACCGCAGGTAGCCATTTTAAAAACTCAGGGAAATCATTAGGCGACACCACTGTAGCATTTAGCTGAAGCTGCCTTAGGTAGAGGCATAAGCCCAAACAACTTCCGATAGCATCGCCATCAGGATTTTTGTGGGGTATAATGCTTATTATAGGCTGCTGTTGTAGCCATTTACGAGTTGTTTCAATATCGTGTGTATTCATATTATTGTCGCGCTTTTAGCTTTTTGATAAGTTCGGGTACTACACTGAAAGCATCGCCTACAACTCCGTAGTCGGCAGCCTTAAAGAAAGGAGCTTCAGGGTCGTTATTGATTACCAATTTCACTTTAGAACCGTTTACGCCTGCTAAGTGCTGTATAGCTCCTGAAATGCCAATAGCTATATAGAGGTTAGGGGCTACAGGTTTTCCGGTTTGCCCTACGTGCTCAGCGTGAGGACGCCAACCCATATCGGCAACGGGCTTAGAGCAAGCCGTTGCAGCCCCGAGTACTTCGGCAAGTTCCTCGATGATACCCCAATTCTCAGCTCCTTTTAATCCGCGTCCGCCCGATACTACTATAGCAGCCTCGTCTAACGATACTTTATCAGTGCCTTTTTCGACAGCCGTTACTTGTACATCGAAATCAGTATCAGCAAGAGTAGGTACGAAAGGTGTTACAACTGCATTGGTAGGGTTTTCTTTTACCCCGAAAGCATTAGGGGCAATGCTCAATAGTTTTATAGGAGTAGAAAGTTGCTGGATAGCGATAGCTTTATTAGAGAATACATGGCTCTTTACACTAAAAGTACTGCTGTTTTCGGGCAATGAAATTACGTTGGCAGCGTAGTCAGCTTTTAGATAGATAGCCAATAGAGGGGCTATATGTTTAGCCTGCGATGAGGCACTGAGCACTACTACCTTAGCGTCTTCTTGTGTTGCTGCCTGTTGTAGTGCGTGGGCTACCGCTTTAGCAGAAAAGAGTTGCAACTTTTCATCGCTTATCGTCAAGACCTTATCTACCCCATAAGTGCCCAGTTTTTCAGGGTTTTCTACATTTACTGCAAGGGCTACTAAAGGTACATTTTGTGCGGTAGCAAGGCTACGTGCATAGGTGGCTACCTCGTAGGCTGATTTCTTTACTTTTCCGTTTTCAGCATCAATATATATTAGAATGGACATTTTTTTACTTTTTTAGAGGTTAATAAGTTAGATTACTTTAGCTTCGTTTTCAAGCAGATTGATGAGCGTGTCTAAATCATCAGCAGCTATCATCTTTACTGGTTGTTTAGCAGGCATCTTTTCAAAGCCAACAATAGTCGTTCCTTTGCTTGTTCCTTCAGCAGCTCGTACTTCGATGGCTTTGGTACGCGCTGCCATTAGGTTGCGCATATTGGGTATGCGTAGGTCTTTCTCTTGGGTAAGTCCCTTTTGCCCAGCGATTACCAGTGGTAGCGATGCCAAAAGTAGCTCTTTGCCGCCTTCAACCTCGCGGGCTGCTGTTACGCTATTGCCTTCTATTTCTAATCCTATACATTTATTGATGAAAGGGAGGTCGAGCAGGGCAGCTAAGTAGCCGCCTACCATTCCGCCGTTGTAGTCTAAGGACTCTTTGCCACAGATGATAAGGTCGTACGCTCCCTCTTTAGCTACTTTGGCTATTTCAGTAGCTACTTTGGCTATTTCAGTAGCTACCATAAGGGCATCGGTAGGGATAGCATCTATGCGGATAATATCATCAGCGCCTATGGCATAAGCCTTGCGCAGTATAGGTTCTGTCTCGGCTGTTCCTACATTGATGAGGGTGATAGTTGCCCCCAATTTTTCTTTGAGCAATATAGCCTTAGTCAAACAAAATTCATCATTCGGATTGATGATGAACTGTACACCCGTAGGGTCGAATTTGCAATTATCAGGGGTGAAATTTATTTTGGAAGTAGTGTCCGGAACACTACTGATGCATACTAATATCTTCATAATACTATTTGATAATAATGTTTACTTTTGAAAGGGTAAAAGTACGCTGTTTTGCGCAACTGTGCAAACTATTTGATAAAAAAATCGTACATTTGCACGCTAACTAATTGAAAATCTAATTGAAAGCAATGAACCCTCCTGTAGATGATATGCGCGTTTTAGGGCAATTATTGCGCTGCCCAGAAGGAGAAAAAGCACAAGCGGTAGGCGACTATCTTTTCTCTTCTAATAGCCAAATGATTTATACCACTATTGATTGTCTACCTTTGAAAGCCAATATGCGAGTGCTTGAAATAGGTTTTGGCAATGGCAAACACCTGCCTTATTTGCTAGAAAAAGCACCGCAACTACAGTATGTAGGAGGTGAACTCTCAGCGGCTATGGTAGCCGAAGCTACGGCTTATAACCACCAATGGGTGCAGGAGGAGCGTACTACTTTTTGCCAAGTAACTGCTGAAGCATTGCCAGTAACTGAGATACCTTTCCAATTGTGTTTTTCGGTCAATACTATCTATTTTATCGATGACTTAGCACGCTATTGTGTTGCTATCTATCAGGCGCTTGCCCCAAAAGGAGTGGTTGCACTGACATTTATCGACAAGGCAGTAGGCGAGAAAGCTCCTTTTGCCAAAGAGGGATTTCAGTTCTATACCCCCGAACAGATAGCCGATATACTCGCTAAAGCAGGTTTTACAGCTATCAGTCAAAAGTCTTTTAGGGAAGTATTAACTACCAAAAACGGTAAAGAAATCACCCGCGACTATTGGGTAGTAACGGGTGAAAAATAGGGATTTACTTCATTTTTTGTACTAATTCGAGTTCATCTAAAGCTACAGTAGTGGTAAAGGCACCGTAATTGATGACAGCTTTTCCTTTTTCTATTTTGTCGATAGTACCTACGCTGTGCCCGTCTTTTATACGCACACGGTCGCCGAGAGCCAGTGCGCGTTGTAACTTCTCTTTAGCAGCTCGCTCTTGTGCCATACGCTCTTTCTTCTCTTCCTTGCGCTGTTGGCGGATAGCCTCCATTTGCTGATGTACCTCTTCGGTAGTAGCTTTCTTTTCTTCTTTTTTCTGGCTGCGCTCTTCCTTGCTCAGCTGTTTGCGCTTAGCGTTTTCTGTCTCTATCAAACGCAGTATCTCGGCTATGAGCGGACGGCGTTTGCCATCGTAAAAGTAACGCTCCGCCAATTGGTCTACCCGTGATCCTAAGGTTATCATACGCTGACTTTGGTCGTACAGCTCTTGGTAGTTGATGAGTTTGCTCTTTATCTTGTCGTTTAGCTCTTCTAATCGTTTGGCCTCTTCGCGCGCTTTTATCTCCTCGTCTTTCAGCGTTTCGGCCGTCTTTTCCATTTTGCTGCGTTCTTTTTGCAGTTTGGCTATGGTGGCATCAAAGCGCACTTTTCCTTTTTCAATCTTTTTCTTAGCTCGGTTGATAAGGCTAAAAGGTATGCCATTTTTCTGTGCTACCTCAAAAGTAAAGGAACTACCTGCTTCACCAATAATCAGTTTATAGATAGGCTCTAATGTTTTGTCGTTGAAAAGCATATTGGCATTAGAGGCGTGAGGTAATTCGTCGGCAAGTATCTTCAGATTAGTATAGTGAGTGGTGATAACCCCAAAGGCTTTGCGGTGGTAAAACTCTTCTAAGAAAGTCTCAGCCAAAGCCCCTCCCAGCTCAGGGTCGCTACCAGTACCAAACTCGTCTATCAAAAAGAGGGTGCGGTCGTTGCATTTCCTTAGGAAATAATTCATATTTTTTAGGCGGTAACTATAGGTGCTCAGATGGTTTTCAATTGACTGATTATCACCTATATCAGTAAGAATATGCTCAAAGAGGCACATTTGCGAACGATGGTGTACAGGCACTAACATACCGCTTTGCAGCATCAGCTGTAGCAGTCCGATGGTTTTTAGGGTGATACTCTTACCCCCCGCATTAGGTCCGGATATTACGATAATGCGGTTATCATCCGTCAGCTCAATAGTCTGCGGATAGGTAGTAGCGCCCTTGCGCGCATTGCTAAGGTAGAGAAGAGGGTGATATGCCTCGCGCAGGGAGAGCGTGCGCTCTTCGGTTATATGGGGTAAAAGAGCGTGCATCTGATGAGCGTACTTAGCCTTAGCATAGATAAGGTCGATGGCTGTGATATAGCGCTGATAGTCCTTCAGCAGCTCTCTGAACTCGCTTAAGAAAGCTGTGAGTTCGCGCAATATGCGCTGTATTTCTTCCCTTTCATCATATAGTAGGTTAGAGAGTTCGCGCGAATAGAGCTCCGTCTGGCGAGGCTCTATGTACACTATACTGCCCGTTTTGGAGCTACCCAACACTGTACCTTGCACCTTGCGGCGGTACATAGCTTTTACTGCCAATACACGGCGATTATCAACCACCGTTTCGCGTATGTCGTCTAAATAGTCAGCTGTGTTGTACTCGGCAAGCGCACGACCGAAGCTCTCGTTTATTTTGCCCTTTAGCATACTCAGTTCGCGCCGAATATTTGCCAATGCAGGAGAAGCCTCACTCTTTATCTCGCCGTACTTATCGAGTACTTTCTCGATAGCCGTAGTGATTTCAGTGGTGTATTCCACACTATCAGCCGTAGCAAATAGAGTGGGGTAGAGCATCGTGAAGTGCCTAAAGAAGGCTATTTGCGTATTGACTACCTCGCTTATTCGGTGTATGCGACTGATACCGCTGGTTTCGAGTACTGCATTTTCTACTTTTAACAGTTTAATTTCAGCCGATATAGGTTCGCAATAGTGTGAGGGGATAGCGTTGTTATTCTCTAATGAAGAGAGATACTCATTCACCTGCTGAAGTGCCATCAGCAGATTTTCTTTTTCGGTAAAAGGTTTGATGCGCAGCGCGTATCTGGTGGCGGCTTTGAACATTGGCGTTGCGGTTCTGATTCTTAAGCAAATGAAGGCTTCAAAAATTATTATGACAATTAGCGTTATTGCAACAATGTTGCTGGTGGGATTTTTCATTTTTGCGACGGAAATTGAGCACGGAATTGACAAACGAACGTATAAAGATCCGGTGATGTGGCAGCAACAGACGCCGTATCAGAAAATTGTCCTGACGAGATATAAAAATGACACCAGGTTGTTTTTGAATCGCAATCTGCAGTTTTCCAGCCTTGACGAAGCGCGTTATCATGAAACGCTGTCCGCTTCCGCTCTGTCTTCAGTCGCCAATCCGAAGCGCGTGCTGATTATGGGCGGCGGCGATGGTTTGCTGGCTCGGGACGTTTTGAAATATCCCAGTGTTGAGCATATTACGTTGGTTGATATCGATGAGGTGATGACTAATCTGGCGAAAACTAATCATCTTCTCACCGATATAAATCAGCGCTCTCTGCACGATCCGCGCGTTTCTATTGTCAATCAAGACGCTTTCCAATTCGCCTTCTCTACCAAGGATAAATATGATGTCGTGCTGATTGATCTGGTGGATCCGTCGAATGAAAAATTAGCCAAGTTGTATTCTGAGCAATTATATCGTCAAATTGGTAATATTTTAACGGAGCGTGGCGTTATGGTGACGCAGGCGACGTCATCATTTTTCTCTCCGCATGCTTTTTATATGGTGGCAAACACCGTCAAATCATCTCATCCAGAGCGATATGTGACGGCGTTTTCGGTCAATGTGCCGTCATTTGGCGAGTGGGGTTTTGTGATGTCTACTCCGCAAGCTGAGGCTGTGGCTAGTCAGCCATTGCCGAAAAACCTACGATATCAAAATCAGAAATTGCTTACCTTCCTGACTAAACAAAACGCCATATCGGTGCCATCTGGACCGACTTCTACGTTGGTTTCTCCGCGAATCACCGACGTTTACAACTCTGATATGCGTCAGTGGCGATATGAATAGTTTTTAGGCGGCGGCAGTGCTCTTTTTTCGACGTCGACGTCGTCTTTTTGGTGTGGCTGAAGCTAGCGGTGTAACTGTGTTGATTGCGGTTTCTGCAGGTGTATTATCGTTACCGCGAATTTGCAGAACAACTTCGCCGTCGTCAGCCGCGGGTTGCTGCTTTTCCGGTTGGCTATTGACCGCTGGAGCGTTGTTTGCGGGCTGCGGTTGAGGTTTGGCTGGTTGCTTTTTTTGGTTGCGAACAGGCTTTATTGCGGCATCAATTTCCTTCTCAACATCTTCCCTGTTTCGCGAATACATGCGGCGCGAGTGTTCAATAATGTGTGGTGTGTTGTCGGCTTGGCTTGGCGGAAGTTCCAATGTGCGAGCAGAAAACGCCGGAGTTTTCTCGCCGCCGATGACCATATTGACAACGAAATTACGATTGTGCATCTGAAGTAGATCGATTGCTTCGAAGTTCGGCTCGAATTGCTTGGCAAGAATCGGCGCATCGTCAGCGGAAACTCGGAAGGAAATCATGGTGCCGACGTTGCCGAAAACTGCATCGCGAACCGTGTCGCTCATCTGGGAAATGTACTGGTTGGCAACGGTCAAGTTAAGGCCATATTTTCGAGCCTCGGATAGAATAGTTGCAAATGAATCGGTGGCAAAGTTCTGGAACTCATCTACATAAAGATAGAATGGACGGCGGTCGCGAACATCAGGAATGTCGCTTCGAGACATGGCGGCAAGCTGGATTTTTGTGACCAAAAACGAACCGAGGATGGCAGCATTATCTTCACCGATAAGACCCTTGGACAGATTGACAATTAGAATCTTTCCTTCGTCCATAATCTGGCGAATATTGAACGTGGATTTTGGCTGCCCGATGATGTTGCGGATGATTGGATTGGCGGTGAAAGCCCCGACTTTATTTAAGACTGGCGCAATCGCCTCGGCGACAAACTTGTCATTCCAGCTGGCAAATTCGACATTCCAGAATTGTAGAACCACGGTGTCGCGACAATAAGTCAGCGTTTCTTTTCGGAATTCCTTATCTGTTAGCATGCGAGTAATGTCAAGCATCGTCGCTTCTGGTCGATCTAGCAAAGCCAAAATTGTATACCGCAAAATATACTCAAGCCGTGGTCCCCACGAATCGCCGAAAATACGCTTCAAAACGCCGATGATTTCTGATGAAATGTTGGTTTTTTGGTTTGGATTGGTGACTTCCAGTGGGTTGAAACCAAGCGGATAAGCGGTGTCGGCCGGGTTGAAATAGACGACGTCATTCAGGCGACTGCCAGGGATGAATTTCATGTTGTTGATGGCAAAGTCGCCGTGCGGGTCGATGATGGCATATCCTTGATTATGGAAAATGTCGCTTAAGGCGAAGAGCTCTAATAGTCCACTTTTTCCGGCGCCCGTTTGCCCGATTATGTAAACGTGGCGTGAGCGGTCATAGCGCAACATGCCGAATTGGTGGCTGATACCGCGGAAGTTGGTGACGCCAAAGGCAGAAATTTGGTCATCGTTGGCATCTTCGCCGGTTAAGACTGGCAATTTGGACGGCGGTTCTGCGGTTTTGGAGCTCGCCCAAACTATATTTGGCGTTTCAACGTTGGTGTGTGGCAAATGAAAAACTGACGCCAATTCTTCTATATTTAAGATGAACCCGTCGCCAATGAATGAACGCTTGCGATATTTATCAATAAATTCTTTACCAAACGCGCCCTTGACGGCGTGGAATCCGTTGAGATTTGTTGAGTTAAACTGCTTAAACGTACCGACGAGCGCCTGCATGCGAAGCTTAGCATTTGTCTGACTTTCGCCCATATAAACCAAGCGAATCTTTACTTCATATCCGAGCTTGGTCGCTTTTTTCTCTGCTTCAGAAATGCGAGTTTTATCGCGGTCTGACAGCTCAACGGCTGTCGATTGATTTGCTCCCTGCTCTGGTGGTTGCCATAACGCGCCAAGTACACCGATTAGCCACTGCATACTGCCGCCGAATCCTGGCAAGGAGAACATTCGCCCGTTTTTTATGTTATTGATATATCGATCTGCGGCGTTTTGCCAGTCATCTGGGATTGGTCTGACTAATACCTGAATCCACAATTCCTCACCGGTAGTTTCCAATTTTGCCAGCGTACCCGTAATGCCCGCCAGCGGGTCGACTTCGAAGTTTTGGAAGGTGCGAATCGGGAGAAATTCATCTGTGGTTAATGTCAATTCTGTCGAGTAAGCAACTTCATGGTCGCGCTCGTGCTCAGTATAATCTTCGTCGGCTTGGTGAATTTGAACGGTTGGGTATTGAGAATAAATCTGTCCCTCGACAAAGCTCTGCAGGGTTTTTGGCACCCAA
>ERZ773014.1943-NODE-1943-length-12488-cov-8.374729_pt1 | contig 12488 bp, 10 predicted proteins | sample MGYA00580841_ERZ773014 | MGnify/ENA primary metagenome ERZ773014 (study PRJEB29015, sample SAMEA2737989) | human oral metagenome | biome: human oral; feature: human-associated habitat; material: dental | place: China | collected 2067 ...
AAGAAGTCCAAGTCGAACTTTTGGACTTAGTTGCCATTGGCACCATTGCCGATATGGTCAGTCTGACGGGGGAAAATCGGATCTTAGTCAAATACGGTCTTTCTGTTCTTAAAAACACTCAGCGCGTAGGACTTCAGGAGCTCTTTAAAATCGCTGGTATTCAGCCAGATGAATTGGATGAAGAAACGGTTGGCTTCCAACTTGCCCCCAGACTCAATGCCTTGGGACGGTTGGATGATCCCAATCCAGCAGTTGAGCTTTTGACAGGCTTTGACGATGAAGAAGCTCGTGATATTGCTCTCATGATTAACCAGAAAAATGACGAGCGCAAGGAAATCGTCCAGCAGATTTATGAAGAAGCACAAACCATGCTGGACCCTAAGAAACCAGTGCAGGTGTTGGCTAAGGAAGGTTGGAACCCTGGTGTGTTAGGGATTGTCGCTGGGCGCTTGCTGGAAGAACTACACCAGCCGGTCATAGTGCTCAATATTGAGGATGGTATCGCTAAGGGCAGCGCCCGCAGTATTGAAGCGGTCAATATTTTTGAGGCCTTGGACAGTCACCGTGATCTCTTTCTAGCCTTTGGTGGCCACGCTGGAGCAGCTGGGATGACTCTCGAAGCAGATAAGTTGGCGGCGCTTGCTGATATCTTGACAGAGTATATCTTAGAAAATGATTTGGATTTGACTGGCAAAACAGCCCTGTATTTAGATGAGGAGCTGCACTTGCCAGAACTGACCCTGGATACGCTCAAAAGCTTCGAAAAACTGGCTCCTTTTGGTATGGACAATAAGAAGCCGCTTTTTTACCTCAAGGACTTTAAAGTGGACAACGCTCGGACTATGGGGGCTGGCAATAGCCATCTCAAACTGAAAATTTCTCAGGAAGATGCATCTTTTGAAGTAGTTGCCTTTGGGCAAGGAAGCCTGGCGACAGAGTTTGCCCAGACTAAGAATCTGGAGCTGGCTGTCAGCCTCTCTGTCAATAAGTGGAATGGACAGACCAGTCTCCAGCTCATGCTGGTAGATGCCCGTGTGAACGGTGTTCAGCTTTTCAATATCCGAGGAAAAAATGCGACGTTGCCTGACAAGGTTCCAGTCTTGCGTTTCACAGAGGAATTGCCAGATTTGTCAAATAGTAGAGCGGTTGTGGTTTATGACCTGCCTGATGATTTGCAGGTCTTGAAGAAGATTCTTCAGTCTCAGGATTTTGAAGCGATTTACTTTAAGAATGAAATTGCCAAGCCATACTATCTGACCGGTTATGGTACTCGTGAGCAATTTGCTAAACTTTACAAGACAATCTATCAGTTCCCTGAGTTTGACGTTCGCTATAAACTTAAAGAGTTGGCAGCCTATCTGAAAATCGACCCGATTCTCTTGGTCAAAATGATTCAGATTTTTGAAGAGCTGGGCTTTGTCAGCATCACTGAAGGCGTCATGACAGTCAATAAAGAAGCTGAAAAGAAAGAAATTGACAGTAGTCACATTTACCAAGACCTCAAGCGCCTGGTCAAAGAGCAAGAACTCATGGCTCTGGGCACTGTGCAGGAGATTTACGACTATCTCATGGATTGCTAGGAAAAAGGCCTCCTTGTTTTACAAATCTTCCATATCTAAAAATATTTGAAAGTCTGCTAAAGCCTTTTTGGATAAAACATGGTATAATAGAGAGTAAAAAATTTTTTGAAAGAAAGAACATTATGAATTTAAAAGATTATATTGCAACCATTGAAAACTACCCAACGGAAGGGATTCTCTTCCGCGATATTAGCCCTTTGATGGCTGATGGGAATGCCTATAGCTACGCTGTACGTGAAATTGTACAGTATGCGACTGACAAGGAAATCGACATGATCGTCGGTCCAGAAGCGCGTGGCTTTATCGTAGGATGTCCAGTTGCCTTTGAATTAGGTATTGGTTTTGCTCCTGTCCGTAAGCCTGGCAAACTTCCTCGTGAAGTTATCTCAGCTGACTATGAAAAAGAGTATGGTGTAGATACTCTGACTATGCATGCGGATGCAATCAAACCTGGTCAACGCGTTCTGATTGTCGATGACCTTCTTGCAACTGGTGGAACAGTTAAGGCAACCATTGAGATGATTGAGCGCCTTGGCGGAGTTGTTGCTGGTTGTGCCTTCCTCATCGAGTTGGATGAGCTCAAAGGTCGCGAAGCAATCGGCGATTATGACTACAAGGTATTGATGCATTACTAAAGATATAGCTTATTACTATATCTAGTTAGAGAAAAAGTATAATTGAAAACTATATCTCCTTTGAGTATAATGAGTATATTAAACAAAAGGAGATATTTTTATGCCTATCAAGATTGATAAGAAGCTTCCAGCAGTTGAAATTTTAAGCTCTGAGAATATCTTTGTCATGGATGATGACCGGGCAGATCATCAGGATATCCGCCCTTTGAATATCTTGATACTCAATCTTATGCCCCAGAAAATGGTGACGGAAACTCAGATTTTGCGTCATTTGGCCAATACGCCCTTGCAGCTGACCATTGAGTTTCTTTATATGACTTCTCATACGTCAAAGACTACCCAAGTGGAGCATATGCAGACCTTTTACAAGACTTTTGATGAGGTCAAACATCGTTTCTTTGATGGCTTGATTATCACAGGAGCGCCAGTAGAACATCTTCCTTTTGAGGCGGTGGACTATTGGGAGGAATTCCAGCAGGTGATTGAATGGTCCAAGACTCATGTCTTTTCGACTTTACATATCTGTTGGGGAGCACAGGCTGGCCTTTATGCCCGCTATGGCGTAGATAAGCACCAGATGGAAGAGAAACTTTCGGGTGTTTACGAGCAGTCAACTCCAAGCAATAATCTGCTTTTTAGAGGTTTTGATGATGAATTTATCACGCCTCATTCAAGGCATACAGAAGTACTGAAAGAAGACATTCTGAATCTGACCAATCTAGAGATTCTCTCCGAGGGAGAAGACACGGGCTTGTCTGTTTTGGCGAGCCGTGACTTGCGAGAGGTGTATAGCTTCGGTCATATGGAGTACGACCGTGATACCCTTGCCAAGGAGTATTTCCGTGACTTGGAAGCGGGAAAGGATCCTCATATTCCTGAGAATTACTTCAAGAATGATGATGTGAATACGACTCCTTGTCTGCGCTGGAGTTTGGCAGCAGCTCTCTTTTTCAGTAATTGGGTCAATTATGCAGTCTATCAAGAAACACCATTTGATTGGCAAAGTCCAGAGAATGATGCATCCTTCTTTGCTTATTTATAAAGAGGTACTATGACTTATTTAGCAGCTTACAAAAATGGCAACTTGGTTCTTCCAAGTGCCCTCTTTTTGCATTTTAAAGAAATTTTTGATTCCAGCGATGATTTTTTGGTCTGGCAGTTTTTCTATCTGCAAAATACCACCTCATTGGAGGAGTTTGCGCCCAGTCAGATTGCAGAGCATATTGGTAAGACCTTATCCGAGGTTAATCGTTCCATGTCCCATCTGACGGAAAAGGGCTTGCTCCAGTACAGAACCATCGAACTGAATGGGGAAATCGAGGCGATTTTTGATGCTTCACCAGCCTTAGAAAAGCTAGATGAGATTCTAGGCACTTCCAGTCCTACTGGGTCAAGACCAGCGTCTGATGGTAACCTTCTCAAGGAACTGGTTGAGACATTCCAGCAAGAGTTGGGGCGTCTTTTGACTCCATTTGAAATCGAGGATTTGACCAAGACTATTAAGGACGATCAAATCAATCCAGATTTGGTCAAGGCTGCTCTTCGTGAAGCTGTTTTCAATGGCAAGGCCAATTGGAAATATATTCAGGCCATCTTGCGTAATTGGCGGCGAGAAGGCATTACAAGCCCAGCTCAGGTAGATGCCAAACGGGCGGAACGTGAAGCAAGCAATCCGCAGAATGTAACGGTTTCGGATGATTTCCTCAATGCCATGAATTTGTGGAAGGACTAGTTACAAGTAAGTGTGGTGGGGCTGTGCGAAATGTTTGAAGATTCTGCTTTTCTTTCTACTATCTAGTTTCAGATTTAAAAAAACTTCAAGTTATTGTAAATAGTTCCAATTCCGAGTGGTTGCTCAGCAACCGCTGGCTATTGAGCAATTATCTACTATATTAATAGTTTGCTGAACATAATAAGGCGCGACTGAAACATTTTTGTTTCAGTCTCTTTTTTGTTTTAGAACCTATGATTTTGAGGAATTGTGATATAATGAAAAGGTATGTTGATAATTCCATAAACAAAAGGAGAAGCAAGGATGGGACAAATTAAATCAAACACTATTTCAGCTGGATCTGCTATTAGCGAGCTAGTTGGAGTTGATACTAGCAATGCACAAAATCAACAAGTCAAATTTTTCTACACAACAGGGATTGCTGGAATGGAAGCTGGCTGTCAAGCCTGCAATCAAATGCTGCAGGCTATCAGTGACTTCAGTTCGGCTGTCCTAACTCAGGCCAATAAATTTCCAGAAATTGCTGCAAAAATTGAGAAACGCGATATAGAGCAGGCTAAGCGCTGGGAGAGTTAAGATGAAGGCAGACAAAAGCGAAAAAGAACGCCAAGCACTTTATGAAAAAATTCTCAAAGTTGACCAAAAAGAAGACGAATTTATGACGATGAAACATCAATACGAAGATTCTCTGGTAAATTTTGCGACGGATTTCCAATATTTGACGACTCGAATGGAAAATCTACTTTATGAGTATCCGCAAAATACTGCTTTTCTCAGTCGTGATTTAGCAGAGACTCAGCATCTTAACCAACAGGTTAAGAACTATGTGGATGTTCAGATGGATGAACTTGGAAAGCTCAGTCGTCAAACAAGAAAGACTATGGAAGAAGAGCGAGACAAACTGACCAAAGAAAGGAATAGTCTGCCATGGGAGTAAAATATAGTGCAGCAGATTCAGCCCAGCTTATCCAAGCGATGACCAGCAACCTGCAAGTAGCTAATCAAGTGACCGATCGTTTATCTAGTGGCTGCGACCATCTGATTGCCTCTTTGGAGTCGGGTGAGCTGCAGGGAGCGGCTTATACAGCGGGGAAAAGCTTATTTACCGATATTATCATCCCGGCTATCAAGAAGCTGTAAGAGGCTATTGATGATATTCAGGGAGAGCTTGCTTCCTATAAAAGTGCTGATTCCGAGGTGGCTAAATACGGCGAGTTAGATTTGGATTTATTGAAAGAACAGCTGAAAATAAAACAGGAGATGCTGGAGAAAACCCAAGCTCAGCTGGCAGAGTATCAATCTCTATTTCGCCGGATTAGCGATGGAGTTGTAGGGAAATTAGCTGACAATCTGTCCAAGACGAATGCTCTGATAGTGCTGGAAAACCAGCTAAATATAGGTATTCGGGAAATTCAGGAAAAAATTGACAAACTGGAATGGTTTGTGGATCAGGTGTCCCAGTATTTCACAGATAGTCTGCAGGTTTTGGGTTTAGCTATCCAAGGAGCGACGCGGCTTAGTCAGGTATTGGTAGACAGTGAGGGTAATTACTCTACTGATGGTATAGATATGAGTTGGTCTACTAAGATGAAGGCTCAGAAGATTGAGACGGTTTCGAAGAAAAATTATCTAGAACCTAAAGAAAGACTGCTTCGAGCAGCTTCTCGGAATATGATGTTATCGGATGAAGGGGATGCCTATTATCGTAGTCAACTCAAGGAAAAGTTAAAGGGGAAACCGCGTTCAGAATGGGATAAGATTGTTGATGATTATAATCATACTCTAAAGATTGACAATGAAGGCAATATAATTGATATTTTTGATTTTAGAGCTTATAAGGATCGTCATTATCAAAAAGATGATAACTTTTCTGTACTAAAAAATGGAAAGTATGATAGTGCTTATACGACAATGGTCAATGAAAAATACCAAGAACTTATTCAAGAAAATTTTGAAGCTAATTCTGTTGACTTGGCTAAGGGAGTAGTAGAAATTTTAGCTGGTCTTGGTATTTATGCTGGTACTTCTCTAGGAGCAGCTTTTGCTTTGGAGTGGGCTCCACTAACTGGAGGTGGCTCGGCGCTAGTAGCAGCAGCAGCTGTAGAAGCAGGGTATATTACTGCAGAAGGCCTAGTTGTAGATGGGACTTTGTCAGTTGCTAGAACTCTTTATGAAATTGATACAGCGAATTTAGGAGTTACTCTCAGTGCAGCTAGCAACTATGACAGCTGGCGGGCAAATAAACCGACGAGTAAGACCATTTCTGGCAGGGGTGGTAAACTAATTGAAGCCCGAGTAGGAAATCGAAAAGTGAAGCTTCGTGTAGATTGGGAGCCAACTAGTGGTACTAATGGTGATGGAGTATTCCAGGTTCAATCTGGAAGTGGAAAGTCGGGGTATTCAGCCAATGAACATATTGATGTTAGTGAGATTTCAAGCAAACAATCCATAAATAATTGGGTGAATAATAATGAAAAATTAAGAAACCTTAAGAATAGTGTAAAGAACGAAATTGTAGATAGAATTTGGAAAACTTATCAAAATAATTACTGAAATTAGGAGAGAATATGAGACTATATATCAAAAGTGATTTTAAGAAAAAAATAACCTTTACAACAAGAGAGTTGCTCTGGAAAATGTGGTTTAAGGAATGGCATGGTCATCCTATTACATACTCAAACGTCGGTGATGATGAGATGTTACAAGATGATTTTTACTTTGTAGTAAGTTTTGATAAATGGCGTTTTTTTGACTCAAGATGGAATAATATTCCCTCTTATGATTTAAAAAATCCATGGAATTCCTATAAATATGAAAATATATCCCTTGAATTTGAAAAAACTTTCATTACAGAGTGGAGAGAACGTGGAGATTATCTACGTATCGCAACATCCCATATAGATGTTTTAACAGTAGACAAACGTGCCTTATACATTATGGCAGTTGAGGTTGCGGGTGCAATTGATGGACAACTTAGTGAGGATGACAAAGAGACCTGGGTGGATGTAGAGACTTTTAAGGAGTTGCACAAGGATGTTCTTTCACTGACTTATGATGAAGCGGTTGAAATTAGTTTGGAAGAATTAAAGACAATGGTGCCAGTAAGAGATCCAGTCTGGGAAGAAGAAGAGCGACTTCGGGAAGAGTATATCCGAATCCATATGTTGAACCGTTTAAAACAGTAAGTGTAAAATCACCTGTATATGAAGTTGATGTAAAGTCTACTCCTGTGTAAAGATTTATCACCGAGCTGCCTGCATTTGAAGGTGAAGCAAGACTTCCTCCAAGTTCATAGAAGGCATAATTTCTGTTACTTAAAAGTGCTCCTGTTTCGATATTTACATCAAAGCTTATATTCGCTCCGCTTGGATCTGTATAATTCTCCCATATACCTGTAGCCGGATTTTTCTTTTGAATATTAAATGTTATTAAAAATACAGGTCTGAAGCTGTCATCAGTTTCTGCCGCAATTTCATTTCTTGTAGCTGTAGGCATACTTGACTTTATGATCTGAATTCTGAATTCACCACTGTCATTTAACATAGGGTATACCACACCGACATCCTGATTTGAATTCAAATTGTCAATATAATCCTTAGCCCATGTATTTCCTGTAGGTGAAGCAAATACACTTTGTATTGTAACCGGAACATTCGGCATATTAAATGAAATTCTGTCACCAAGTATTGTGTAGTTTTTGATACCCCTTACCACATTCCATGCCTGGAATATATTACTGTTATTATCTAAAGGTGCAGCCTTTATTTCAACATGTGTTCCCTCTGCTACTCCTGTAGAGGATTTGCTCCTGTAACATTATTTCCGTTAAAACGAAGGAAACTGTACTGTGGAGTGGCATCTGATATCAATGTAATATCATTGTTTGAATTTCTTATAGCTAAATTTGCGGTACTTACAACTGTAGGTACTGTATCCGCCTGTCTTGTTAAAGGATCAGTATTTGTTCCGGTAGGTCTTGCAACTATTTGGAAATTCACATCAGGATCAAGATTATCAAACACAAGACTGCTTCCTGTAGGTGTTGTAAACGGATATATTACTCCACCCGGACCTATAAGTGCATAATCTGTATTTGCAGACAGTGGTTCTATAGTAATTTTTGCCTTTCCTCTGTTGTTTGGATCCACCTCAACCAAAGGATTTACGGTGGTCGGTATAGTTGCACTTGCAGGTGCTGAAACATCAGTGCTTGGAATAGGGTTTCCTACTGATATAACCGCAGTAGGCAATGCCGTATATACCTGATAGTTTTGTCCCGGTGTCAATGCAGGATCTGTTATCTCACCACCTGTTGAAACAAGGTTTGCACCATTTGTCTCACAGACTATATTTCCTGTAGCAGGATCTACCACCACATATCTTAGTCTTGTATCAATAGTTGACGGATCTATCTGTATTGAAGGTGTAGCATTTCCCGGATGAAGATGTCCGCTTGATACAGGTGTATTTGCCGCAAGTGCACTTACAGGCTGTGCAAATGCTGTGAAAGTCTGTCCGTTTAAACTGTTGATAGGTGTTGTGGCATCTATAGGATTAAATGTACCGTCATACCACTGTATTGTGTATCCTGCATCCGGAGTAACGGCAGTATATGCACTGAGCGATCCGAATGTGAGTGCAACAGGATTTCCGCTTGCATCCACATTTGCTATCTCCGCATCCTGACCTAGCGGAAGAGGACTTATATGACTTCCGATATTAAAATGATAATGATTGAACTTATTAGGTTCTTTCTCAAATACCGCTTTCAATGTTATCGAATTCTTACTGTTTGGTATACCTGTGAGAGTCTGTGTTGTTCCGATATTCAAATTTACCCTCTGGGTACCAAGGTCTGCACCTGTTTCCCAATGATCAAATTTATATCCGGCATTTGGAACAGGATAATAAATCATATCGGAAGGATCTATATTGACATCATATGTGCTGCTTCCGACTGTATTTATTCTTGACAGATTGATTGCAGTATCCGTATTTACATCATAAGTTGCAGCTGACGGATTATTCGCCACTCTGATGCTTCCACCTGCTCCGTTTATCGGTATAAGTTGAACTACGGCAGTAGGATCAACGGAATATGTTACAACAATTTCCTTTGATTCTATAGGACCTGTTGCCACCGTTGTAAGATCAAAAAACGGATTTGCACTTGTCCAGCTTGAATCGATACTTGCTATGGCTGTCTGATATGAACTTCCCCATGTAGCAGTACCGCCGTTTAATTGTGCCTTTGGATGATCTGTTGCACCATATCTGTAATTTGGAACCTCAGGTACAGGTATATGAATATCATACTGACCTGCATTATACCCTGCCTTTATATCAAGATATATTGCCTTTCCTGCTCCATCCACCTCTTTGTAAATATCACCATTATTTAAACCTGTTGATGATGTAGGATATGCTGTACCGTTTTCCAGACCTGAAACTATTTTATCGGTAATATCATTACCTCTGTCATCCACATACTTAACCCTTAATGTGGTTTCAAATGTCGGATTAATATAATACTTATATGTTATTTTTACATCCTGGTTTGGCATATTACCCTTTATCTTACCCGGATCGGTAGCCGCATTTACAGGATTTGCATTAATCCTTGTATATGTTCCCGCTGCAGTGATAATATCATTTGTTAACAATGTATCATTTGCTGCGGCATTTCCGGCTGCAATATTTCTCTCACTGTCAATATAGTTTATTTTTACTTCTTTTAAGATATATCTGGCTGCACCGCTTGAAGCATCAAGTAAATTCTGATTAGGATTTATATTTTTTGTCTCTACATCAAACAATGCATACTCGGTATATGTTCCTCCTGCTCTGTTCATTCTTTTTGATAAAGTAGTCAAAGCATTATCCTGATATATCTCATCCACTACCTGCAATGTCTTTTTTACATCACGATTTACATCATAATTAAATGTAATATTCGTGTCCTTATTAACCATGGTTCCGCTTACATTAAAGTTTGAATCCATAGAAAAACCTGCAGCGCTTGCATTAAAACCTGTAAAAGCTGTTGTAGTTCCATGATCAAAGAATTTAACGGTATCATCTACATTTGTATTTGTTATCTTAAATCCCTCAGGAATAATAGGCGACTGAGGAATACTGTCAAGTACATGATGTGCTGTAGTTGAATCAGCCGGAATACCCGGTACATAAACACCTGTTGCTGATTTATACTCTACCTTTAAATCATAGGTCTTTGCATTGTCCGCACCCAGCTTTGCATAATATGTTCTTTCAGTCTGAGGAAAATTGACACTGTCCATCCTCCATAGATCAAATCCGTTTTCTTTTGCACTGCTCCAGCTGTTTATAACATATCCGTCAAGCCCCATTACATCCCATGTCTTGCCGTCCAATGTCTTTGTATTATCAAATGTTCCGCCATTTGGATTACCGGTAACAGGATTTACAAATGGCAGATATACAAAATGATTGCTTGTATCCACCACCATACCGTGGAAGTTCCCGCTTCCGTCATCTATTAAAGTGTTTGATGCACCACCTGTAATATCCACATTTGAAACAATATTTTTTATAGAAGGATTTAAGTCCGTAAAATTAAATTTAATATGGGTTGTAGTGGCACCCAAAGCCGGCAAAGTTGCCAGCTGAGTCACTATCATTGTTCCCGTCAACAGGGAAGCAATTTTTCTTTTTATTCTTTTCATATTTCTCTCCGATATCACTGAATCCTTTCACCATTGGCATTTACCAAAAAGCCGTCAGGTGTTTTTTCATTTTCATACATTGAGCCATATGGTCTGGAAGATTTAATTACATAATCCCATCTCATATCAGCGGCATTCCACTCATATGTAGGATTTACTACATCCTGATTAAAGAAATAGTTCTTTCCGGAAATATTTTGCCATCCGGTAAGCATTGCACCGGAATTATCCAAATAATACCATCTTCCATCCTGTGAATCTCTGTGCCATCCCTTTGTCAATGCACCATTATTTTCATCCATGTAATACCATAGATTTGTATTGCTGTCCAATAACCATCCATGAACCATCTGACCTTCAAATTCACCTTTTTCCGTATTCATATAGTACCAGTTCTTTGTAGAAGGATCCTGTAGCCATCCGGTAACCATTGTTGACTTTGAATCAAAGAAATACCATCTGCTGACAAGATTTCCGTTTTTATCAGGTATCTGTATCTTACCCCATGAAGAGTTAAGCGGGAGTCCGCCATTTAGCACAAAGCTCCAACCTCCGGTCACAGGATTAATCTCCCATTTGCCGTCAGTTCCAAGCACAAAACTTGTAACATTACTTCCTTCCAGTGATGCTTTGTTCTTTGCAGTATTTTTCTCTCCCGGTGTCAGAAGGATTGAACCTCTACCTGATGAAGAATTTCCGCCTCCGCTTGAACCTCCGGTTCTTCTTACTCTGTCGGCAGCTCTTCCAAAAGAAACATCTCTATACTTATTTATTATCTCAAGTAATCCGTCTATAGCCTTTTGTAATTCTTCATAGTTTGCCATTCTTCTGTGGTCAACACCGTCTTTATCCGGTATATCTCTTGCCCATGCCAGTATATCCATAGCTTCCAGTATCTTGGCTTTGATCTCATCTGCCTCTCCCAGCTTCAAATACGGATCATCAAGTAAGCTTTTTGCAGTTTCAATTGTATTGCCAAGATCCACTCTCGCCTTATCTACCTTAGGCTTATTGTTCTCATAGTATGCATATACTGTAATTGCCTTTGTGATGACTGTATCAGGTTTAAATAATGAGAATGAACTCTCTTTCTTCGACCAGTTTTTATAATTATATTCAACACCGTAAATATCCTCAAAAGGTGTTACAAGATTTCCGGCATTTTCTCCGTCAGCATAAGCTTGTATAAGAGAGTAATCAAGCGAATAATATGTATCCTCTACAGCTTCTTTTCTTCTTACTTTAAATCTGTGATAGAAATTCCTGCTTGCATCATTCAAATATTGATAATCAAGTACAGGCTTATTGTCTACAAATACTACCTTAAATATCTTTGAGTAAACAACTATATAGGTATGATTTAAATTAGCATTAAACTTAAACAGTCCGGCATTATTGTCAAGATCTCCGACATAGCTTACTAAAACAGGTGTTCCTGTAGTTACATCAAAGATTTCGTAATCAAGCTGATCAGTATCCGCTGCCGGAAGCTGTCCGACTACATCAATGCTTGCATTGGATGCTGTAGCTCTTCCGACCTTTCTTCCATCCACATAGCGCTCAAGCTCTATATCAAGTGCATAAGCTGCTGTATAAGCATCAGGATGATCCGTTCCCGAAACAGAAACAGGTTTTACCAAGTTACTTTCTGCATTACTTGCTTCTCTTTTTGAGAATATTACTCTGTAATCAACCTTTGCACCGTTTATGCCGATTAAAGATTGATCCTGAGGTGTTGTAAGCTCATGTGCAAGTGCAGGTATCTGATTCGGATTAAGTCCGAACTCTCCTACTGCGCCACCTCTTATCTCCTCATCTGCATCCGCATCATCAGACG
>ERZ773014.1946-NODE-1946-length-12486-cov-19.835251_pt1 | contig 12486 bp, 16 predicted proteins | sample MGYA00580841_ERZ773014 | MGnify/ENA primary metagenome ERZ773014 (study PRJEB29015, sample SAMEA2737989) | human oral metagenome | biome: human oral; feature: human-associated habitat; material: dental | place: China | collected 2067 ...
ATAGCCAGAAGTCTTAGCGTCCTTGAGTGCTGCGCTGGTATAATCTTTCAAATCATTATTGACTTTGCCCCGCAAGCTAGGGAGGTCATTGAGCATACCATTGGTGTTCATGTCGATTGGTTTCCCGGAGTTGCCGAGGAAGTGCATGAGGTTTCTCGCCGCATCGGGCCAGAAGGGCTGCATCAATCCTGCGGCGGATGCTGCAGCTTCATGTGTTGCGTAGTCGCCTAGGTTTGCTCCCCGCTGTGCGTATGGTCCTGACCCCTCCCCTTCGCTGTCGCCTGGGTACTTCCACGGCTCAGGGCGGGGCATAGTCGCGGACTCACCAGCAACGGGCTCCCCTAGTCCCAATGCCTCCCCATTAGCGCCTGTCTCCTGCGTGGTTTCTCCCGAGCGGAGACGACCATGGCGTGCCTCATCGATCTCCCAAACTCTGAGATCAGGTTCAATCGGGATCAACCCAGGTCCCCCGCCGGCCAGGTTCACAACACCCCCACCAACATGTGCGGTGTTGCCTTGGACGGCGTGGATTTTGCTGCTGCACTCCTGCTGCGCATCCTCCAGGGCCTGAACGAACCTAGCGACCCGCCCCTCCAACGCAACAGCCTCCGAACACAACAGATTCAGCTGATGTTGCTGGGCGGTCGCGTCATCACCCTGGACGGGGCACTGGGAGACCGCTGCGGCCTTGGCCTCGTGGGTGGCGATGTCGGCGGCGAGTTGTTCTCGTATCGTTTTCAACTCATCGAGCCGGTCGGCATAGACCATCAACGCGGCGCAGGCGGTCTCGGCATGCCCCGCTAGCGTGCGGGCGCACACGCCGGGCCCGGGCCATGGCGGCCAACACAACCTGCGCCTCAGGGGCCGAATACGCCGCCCCGAGGCCGTTCCACGTCGCCGCGACCTCATCGGCGGTGTTCACCACGCCACGAAACGCATTCAACAAGCTTCCGGTCGCCTCACGCACCGGCCCGGCTTCATCCAACACGGGAAGACTCAACGACACCTCACCACACCCCCTCGAATCCCAGATGCCGCACGCCAAAGGTGTTAGCAGGGGTTCTCATGTCAGCGCCTCCCGAACCGGACCGGGTCATACGGGCTTTCCCCACTGCTACCGGGCAGCCATGCCGGAACTTCCGCGAAGGAGGCCACGGCCCGCGCATTCCCGGCCATCACGAAATCCCCGTCGCGGTACACACCCAAAGCGTCACCAGCACAGCTGATAACGGTCCCGGTCAGTTCCCTCACCTCACGCAGACCGGGAACACCACAACCGCTCATCCACCCCTCGACCGCGGCAGCCACGATTCCCGAATTGCTCAACGCAGCCGCCAAAACCCCCGCGCTCTCGGCCACATCGCCCTGCGCGGTCACATACCGTCCAGCACTCGCCGCTGCCGAGGCCACCACCTGTCCGGCAGTCTGCTCGTCAATCCTCCACCAGGACACATCAACCTCCTGCCAACCGGGAAGGAAGGGTGAACACACGGTATTCTCAAGCCCGACGGTCAATCCAGACCCTGACCAAAACCAACCCAAACTCTGACCGAAAGTTAAGTTCGCGATCCCGCGGTGCGGCGGAAGAAGACGAGGCGCGCGGACCCGTCAAGGCTGGCCGTTCCGACCCGCGAAACGTCGACGAACCGGTTGCGTCGAAGCCGTGGGTGTCCGGGAATCGGTGGTCAAGTCCTGAGGGTGGGCGGGGCTGATGGCTGCCAGCCTCCAGGCGCTCACCGCATCGCGTTTCCCCGGACCGTACCCGCCCGATGTGCAGGCGTCGCGTTTCCCCGAGGTGCTCTGTGGGCTATTGGCTCCCGATCGGCAATGACTGCTGGCACTGGTTGAACCGTTCCGTGCGCTTGTGTGTGGGCTAGCGAGGTGCGCCTCGGATGAGGAGCCAACACCGGCCTAGGGGGCGTTCGATAACGAGTTTTACTTTGCCAAAACCGACGATAACAGGGTGTTTAATGTCGGTGAAATCAATATCTTTGATATACAAGAAAGTCGTAGAGTCTGGATAACTCTCGAGATTATTTCCCTTGAGATCAGTGTATGTGTCGATGTGGTTTCGGATGGGTTGTGGGTCGGCGTGGTATGTGATGACGTATCCCCAGCCTCCGGGGTAGGATTCGGCGAATTTGGTGGCCGGGGTGATTGTGATATCAGTAGTACCTTCTGGGAGGGTGGTTTTTCCGAGGGTGAGGATGTCGTCGAGGTGTTCTAGGTCGGCGGGGTAGGGGGTGTTCTCCATTCCGGTGGGGGTGATGGTTTCTTCTGGTGTGAACTGGATGCCGGGGAAGGGATTGGCGCAGCCAGTCACGGCGACGACCGCCGCCGTCGCGGCTGTGAGCATGGTTCGTCGAGGTGAGTGTGTCATAGGGGCGTGCTTATCGTGATGCATGAGTGGGGGCTAGCGGAATCCGCCGCGAATAATAAGCCAACACTTACCAAGAGGACGCTCAACAACAAGCTGTGCATTTTCAAACCCAGTGACCCACGGGTGTTTAATAGTGAGGCTTATTCACAGAATCCCAAAGATGATTCCTGTGATGGCGTTGACTGTGGTTTGGAATGTTGAGTATGGGCGGCGATAGATGGTGTGGAGGATGCGCCAGGTTTTGAGGTGCGCGATAGCCCGTTCGATGGGCCAGCGGATGTGGTTGATGCGTTGGTTATAGTCTTTTTCTGGCTCGGTTAGTTTTCGTCCGGGTTGGGCCCTGGCTGGGGTGTGGAGTCCACGGCCGATGTAGCCTTTGTCAGCGATGATGTTTCTAGCTTTTAGGTGCCTCAGGATTTTGTGGGTATCGAATGCTTTCACGTCATGGATACTCCCTTCGAGGATGGGTGAGATCCACTGGAGGCGTCCGTGGGTGTCAGTGATGACTTGGACGTTGACGCCACTGTGGCGGTGCTTGCCTGAGAAGATGGTCTTCTTGGCTTTCTATCTCCAGCAGGGCAGGAGCGTACCGTCGATCAGGAGGGCGGTGTCCTTGGGTACCTGCCCCAGGGGTGGACGCTCTTCTGCTAGACAGTCAGCCAGCAGATCTGTTACGGCGGTGATGGCCCGGCTGATGGTGGATTGAGACACGCTGTGACTTTCAGCAAGTTCGGCCTGGACGCGGTTTCGTCTCAGATACTTCAACGTCACCTCGAGTGCCCCTATGATACCTAGAACTGTCGGGATCTGCACTGGTTTTTTGTCTTGTTTAAGGCTGTTGCGTATTGCTGCTTTGAGGCGCTCGTAGAGGGCGTCGAACTGATCGTCAGCTAGGCCTGTGCTATTATACATTCAGCGGCTCGTTTCGTTAGTGTTTTGTGCAACATCTATTCTATCTGAAACGAGCCGCCCAAGCTATCAGTTCAGAATAGATTTCCAGACGGGCTCAGGGGTTTTGTGAATAAGCCTCAGTGTTTAAATCAATATCCTTGATGTATGAAACCGGTCCAGAATCAGAAAAAACGTCTACATATTTTCCCGCGTGACCTGTGTATTTTTCAACGTGGTCTCGGATGGGTTGTGGTTGGGCGTGGTAGGCGATGACGTATCCCCAGGCTCCGGGCGAGGTTTCTGCAGTCTTGAGGGCCGGTGATACCGTAATGTCAGTAGCACCTTCAGGAAGAGTGGTCTTCCCGAGAGTGAGGATGTCATCGAGATGATCGAGATCAGCAGGGTAGGGGGCGTTCTCCATTCCGGTGGGGGTGGTGGTTTCTTCTGGTGTGAACTGGATGCCGGGGAAGGGATTCGCGCAACCAGTTAGCGCGACGACCACTGCAGCCGTCGTGGCTGTGAGCATGGTTCGTCGCGGTGAGTGTGTCATAGGGGTGTGCTTATCGTGATGCATGAGCGGGGGTTAGCGGAATCCGCCACGAATGATAAGCCAACACCGCCCAAGAGGGCGTTCAATGATGATTCTGCGTTTTTAAAGCCGGTGATCCATGGGTGCTGAATCTTTGTCATATCGATGTCTTTGACGTGGATGGCAGATCTAGCTTCGGGGTAGTGATCTACGCCATCTCCTAAGTCTCCGGTGTATGTATTGAGGTGGTCACGGATGGGTTGCGGTTCTGCGTGGTAGGCGATGACGTATCCCCAGGCTCCGGGCGAGGCTTCGGCAGTCTTGAGAGCCGGCGAGACCGTAATGTCAGTGGCACCTTCAGGAAGGGTGGTCTCACCGAGAGCGAGGATGTCGTCGAGATGGTCGAGGTCGCTGGGGTAGGGGGCCCCTTCTTGCTGAATTGACATGGAGGTTTCCTCAGGGGTGGGGCTGGTTGGTTCGGTGGGCGTGCAAGCGCCGAGCAGTGTGACAGCCGCGACGGCTGCGGTCATGGTTCGTCGCGGGATGTGGATCATGGTCCGGTCCTGTTTAGTGATGTGCTGCTCAGGCTGGAACATCGTATGGGGTTCAGCGGGGTGCGCCGCGGATGAGGAGCCAGCATCGCCCGAGGGGGCGTTCAATGACGAGTTTTACTTTGCCGAAACCGGTGATTACCGGGTGGTGAATATCGCTGAAATCAATATCTTTGATGTATATGAAAGTTGTAGAGTCTGGGTAGCTCTCGAGATTTTTTCCCTTGAGGTCGGTGTATGTGTCGATGTGGTTTCGGATGGGTTGCGGGTCTGCGTGGTAGGCGATGACGTATCCCCAGCCTCCGGGGTAGGATTCGGCGAATTTGATGGCCGGGGTGATTGTGATGTTGGTGGCACCTTCTGGGAGGGTGGTTTTTCCGAGGGCGAGGATGTCATCGAGATGGTCCAGGTCTGCGGGGTAGGGGGCCCCTTCTTGCTGAATTGACATGGAGGTTTCCTCAGGGGTGGGGCTGGTTGGTTCGGTGGGCGTGCAAGCGCCGAGCAGTGTGACAGCCATGACGGCTGCGGTCATGGCTCGTCGCGGGATGTGGATCATGGTCCGGTCCTGACCGAGGATTCGCCGACAAGATCGAATTCCTGGGCGATGCCGGCGCGGTGCAACTCCTGCAGCTCGGTGTCGTGGATGGTGAGTGGTCCGATCCCAGTCTTCTTGTCCCCATCCCAGTTATACCGATCAGCGGTGTGCACTTGGTAAGCGTATTTGTAGCTGCCGTCCGGATACACGGTAATGGTGCCCGCCGTGGCATGCTGATATCCACCGGTGGCATAAAACCAATTCGCGTTCTCGCTCTTCTCGGCGTATTCATCCTGCCATCCGGTTACGAAGGGATACGTGACCGGTCCGGTATAGCCAGAAGTCTTAGCGTCCTTGAGTGCTGCGCTGGTATAATCTTTCAAATCAATATTGACTTTGCCCTGCAAGCTAGGGAGGTCATTGAGCATGCCATTGGTGTTCATGTCGAGTGGTTTCCCAGAATTGTTGAGGAAGTGAAATAGGTTCCTTGAAGCGTCGGGCCAGAAGGGGGCCATTCCGTATGCGGCAGACGTCGCGGCTTCATGCTTGAGGTGATCGCCGAGGTTCGCTCCTCTCTGCGAGTGAGGGCCAGACCCTTCCCCTTCACTGTCGCCTGGATACTGCCACGGATCGGGTCGGGGCATAGGAGCCGACTCTCCGGGAACTGGAGCGCCCAACCCCATGGCGCCGCTGCTCTCGTGGTGTTCCTCCTGGTTCGTTCCTGAGCGGAAACGACCATCGCGTGCCTGGCCGACATCCCAAACCCTGGGATCAGGTTCAATCGGAATCAGCCCCGGCCCACCACCGGTCAGGGTCGCGACACCCCCGCCAATATGTGCAGTGTTGCCTTGGGCGGCATGGATTTTGCTGCTGCATTCCTGTTGTGCTTCCTCCAGGGCTTGAATGAACCTGGCGACCCGCCCCTCCAACGCAACAGCCTCCGAGTGCAACAGGTTCTGTTGATGTTGCTGGGCGGTTGGGTCATCGCTCTGGGTGGAGGCCTGGGAAGTCGCCGCAGCTTTGGCTTCATGGGCGGCGATGTCGGCGGTGAGTTGTTCTCGTAGCGTCTTCAACTCGTCAAGCCGGTCCGCGTATGCCAGCAGCGCCGCACATGCACCGTCGGCATCAGCCGCCAGAGTGCGGGCACACGTCCCCGGGTGGGTCATGGCGTCCAATACATCCGGCGCCTCGGGAGTCGAATACGCCGTGCTCAAACCGGCCCATGTGGAGGCGATCTCATCAGTGACGTCCACCACCCCCATGTATACGTTCAACAAGCTCCGGGCTCCGTCGCGAACAGGCCCGGACTCATCCACCGCAGGAAGAGTCAACGACATACCGCACCTCCTTGAATCCAGTGCGCCACACCCCACAGGTGTGAACGGTGTTTCTCATGTCTAGCGTCTCCTGAACCGGGACGGGTCGTACGGGTTTCCATCGCCTCCGGGAAACTGTGGTGGGCTCTGCGTGAAGGAGGCCATGGTGTGCGCATTGTCTGCCATGGCGAGGTTCCCGTGGTGGTAGGTGGCCAGCGCCTCACCAGTGGCCGTCACCGCAACCCCGACTCGCTCCATGAGCTCGACCAGTCCCGGGAGGCCGCGGCCATCCATCCATCCTGCGACTGCGGCAGCAACAATTCCCGAGTTGCTCAGCGCATCCGACAAACTCCCCGCAGCTGTTGAGGCATCACCTCGGCTGGCGGCGTACTGCTGAGCACAAGCCGCCGTCGACCGCAGAATCTGCCCCGTGGCCTGCTCGTCAATCCTCCAGTGGGACACGTCAATCTCCTGCCAGTAGAGAAGGGAGCAACGGCAACAGGCTAGAACGGAAATCCATAACCACTCCAGACCTTGGCCAAAGCCAATTCAAACTCTGACCAAAAGTTATGAACCACCTGCCAGGTGGACCTGTGATCTCCCTGGCGGGTGTGGGGCGTCATGATCGTGTTGGGTGCGGGCAAAGTGAGAAATCAAATTATGGCGGTTAACCTTCGAAAAGGTGTAGGTTGGATCCATGACCACCGGCGACGTTGCTCCAACAGGGACATCGAAGTCCCAGATCCCTCTGCTGCTCGGGACCGTTCTCATCGTGTATGTGGGGCAGATGACCCTCAGCCCGATCATCGCTCCTCTCTCCCGCAGACTTGACATGCCCGAGTGGCAGCTGGGTGTGACCATCTCTGCCGCCGCCGTCATGGTGGTGCTCACCTCTGGTTTCTGGGGGCGAAGGTCCCAGTCGAAGGGATTCAAACCTGTGCTCCTGGCGGCTCTGGCGCTCGCCATCGTGACCATGACTTTGTTCTCCGTGCTGGCGACAGCCGGCATGCAGGGCCTGCTCACGGGTACTGTTTTGTTCCTGCTGTTTGTGCTGCTGCGGGGAATTGGTTTCGGGGCCGCGATCGCCGCCGTACCGCCCACGGCCCAGGCCTACATAGCCGAGTTCACGCCCGAGGGGCCGGCCCGAGTCAAGGGAATGGCCGGGATAGGTGCGGTGCAAGGAATCGCCAGTATCCTCGGGGCGATCGTGGGCGGAGCCCTGGCCGGATTCGGCCTGCTGACCCCCATCATCGTCGTGCCCGTGCTGATCGGGATCGCCATGCTGCTCGTGCTGGCCTGCCTGCACGGTGGGGCAGGCAGCCGGCTCGTGGAGAGCCCGATCCGAGTGAGTCCCATGGACAAGCGGATCCTGCCCTTCCTGGTGGCGGGTTTCGGTACCTTCACCGCCCTTGGTTTCGTCCAGAACACGGCCAGCTTCATCATCATGGACAGGTTCCACCTGGATGAGGTCGCGGGCGGCCAGCTGTCCGGTGCCGTGATGCTGGCGATCGGGGTCGGCATGATCATCGCCCAGGCCGTCGTCGTGCCCGTCACGCAGTGGGCGCCGCCGATGCTGTTGCGCGTCGGTGCGGTGGTCGGAACCGTCGGGTTCGTGGTGATGTTGCCCGAGGCAGAACTCTGGGTGATGTTCGTATCGGCCCTACTGATCGGTCTGGGAATCGGAATAGCGATGCCCGGCTACACATCCGGTCCCACCATGCTGGTCGAGCACGACGAGCAAGGTGGGCTCGCCGGGGTGATCGGTGCCACCAACGGCCTCACCTACGTTCTCGCGCCGACGCTCAGCACCCTCTTCTACGGCTGGTGGAGGCCGCTGCCCGTTATCGTGTCCATTGTGGCTCTGGGAATCGTTGCGGTATTCGTTCTCGTGCATCCCGCCTTCCGTGATTTCCGCTCCAATGCGGAGACCGCTGCGCGGGGGAGTGTCTGATGGGTACGCGAGCTCGTCGCGGTCGACCTCCGAGACTAGATCGGGAAGCGGTGGCCCGGGCCGTGCTCGATGTGGGCTTCCCGACCCTGACCTTCGCCGCGGTCCGGAAACGCCTCGGAGTGGGGGAGAGCACACTGTTCCGCTACGCCCCTGACCGCGATGAGCTTGTCCGGCTCGGACTCAGCCTTGCCCTGGAATCCGTGGAATGGCCCGAGCTGAAGGGAACCTGGCGGCAAGTGCTCGTCGACTACGCCACCTGCGCGTGGTGCTTCTGGGAGGCTCACCCTGGCTCCGCTACCGAGGCCTCGCGAGGAGTCATCACCCCGATGCTGGTGCGCCTGAACGACGAATTATGCTCCTTTCTGATGGAACGTGGGTTTACGGCCCGCAACGCCCTGCTGGCCTGTGACCTCATCTTCGACATGGTGGTAGATCACCGTCGTGCGGTGGAACATATGGACGGGTTACTGGCCGAGGCGGGGCCTGAGCGCGATGACCTACGAAGAACCTGGGCCCCGGAGGAGTCGATCGGGGAGCCTGTCCCCGGGTGGGATGCGATCCGCCAGGCCAAACTGGAGGCCGTCGATTCTTCTCCTCGTGACTGGTTCATGAAAAAACTGGAGGTGATCCTCGACGGGGTGGCTGTCTCCCTAGCGCCTCGGGAATGAGGCGTGAATTGCTCAAATCAGATTTCACGGCATACAATCACAAGTCGGCCTGACTGGCCCTTCCCGGGGATGCTGCTGACCTTTCCCCGGGTTCCCCGACGCCGGATTTCCCGGCTGTCAGCTGCGCACCTAGCGCACCAACGGCCGTCTTGTGTTCCGGATGTTTTCGTATGTGACGAGACGCGCCGCCGCCCGCGGGATTATCCGTCGGGCCCGAGACGAGCACCGTGAACAGGACCTGCCATGGCCATGCCCAGGAAGAAACCCAAGTCGTTCAAGTCGGACGGCACCCCCAAGAAGCGTTGGAGCGCTGCTGAACGTGCAGCTCGTGGTCACAAACCCCGTCGATCAGGCGGGGTACGTAACCCCGAAGCGCGCTCTGGAGGTTTCGGCCGGGGCGATCGTGCCCATGGGCGCGGTGGCTTCGGGAATGACGATCGCGACTTCGGCCGTGAGAGGAACCGCGACAGGGAACGCGGTCGCCGCGACGATCGAGGCTGGCGTGACGATCGCGAATCTGGGCAGCGATGGGGCGGCTCCCGCTCCCGCTACGGTCGACGTGACGACCGGAATGCACCGCGGAGCCGTGACGCAGGCCGGTTCGACAGTCGCCGTGATGACTTCCGGCAGCGCGATGACTTTCGGCAGCGCGATGACTTCCGTGACCGCGATGGCGACCGCCGCAGGAATGAGCGAAACGAGCGGAAACGTCGGGATCGCGATTTCGACCAGGACTTCCGTCGCGGTGAGCGTCCGAGGAGTTTCCGTTCCCCCCGGTGGGATCGGCAGGAACATTCACACGGTCGCCGCGACCATGAGCGTCGCAGCCGTCATGATCGCCGACTCGGGGAAAGGCGCGGCCAGTTCCGCGAATCGCGTGACTTCGACCCCGTCGAACAGGATCAGATGAGCTGGGAGGCCACCACCGTCGAGGTGGAGGTCGCCGAGAACGACACGACCTCCAGTTTCGCAGAACTCGGTGTGGCCGCTCCCATGGTGGCGGTCTTGAAGCAGCAGGGCATTACGGAGCCATTCCCGATTCAGCGCGCCACCATCGCCGACGCCATCGCTGGTCGCGACGTGCTCGGACGCGGTCGCACCGGGTCTGGTAAGACCCTGGCATTCGGGCTCCCGCTGTTGACTCGCCTCGCAGCCGATGACCCCACCGGCACTCCGCGTGCCGTGATACTGACCCCTACCCGCGAGCTGGCCCTGCAAATCGCAGACAACCTCTCACCACTGGCTGCAGTGATGGGACTTCACCTGTACCTGGTGGCGGGTGGCATGGCCTACGGTCCCCAGCTCAAGGCTTTCGAGCGCGGCGTGGACGTGGTGGTGGCCACTCCCGGCAGGCTGATCGATCTCCTCGAACAAGGGGCGGTCGACCTCAGCCGGGTGGAGGTGCTGGTTCTCGATGAGGCGGACCACATGAGCGACCTCGGGTTCCTGCCCGCCGTCACCACCATCCTCGAGGCCGTGCCCGCGGACGGGCAGCGGCTCCTCTTCTCCGCCACCCTTGACGGTGCAGTGGACGCACTGGTCAGGAAGCACCTCGCCGATCCGGTCACCCATGAGGTGGACTCCGGCAAGGCATCGGTGACCACCATGACCCATCACGTGCTGCACATGGCTCCTCACCACAAGAACCAGGCCACTGCCGAGATCGCGAACCGGGAAGGCCGGACCGTGGTCTTCGCCCGCACCCAGATGGGAGCCGACCGCATCGCGAGGCAGCTGCGTGAGGCCGGGGTGATGGCCGGGGCGCTGCACGGAGGCCTCACCCAGGGTGCCCGTGCCCGTATCCTCGCGGCTTTCAAGCGAGGAGAGGTGCCCGTCCTGGTGGCCACCGACGTCGCCGCCCGCGGCATCCATGTCGACGACATCTCCCTGGTGCTCCAGGTGGATCCCCCCAAGACCAACAAGGACTACCTCCACCGCGCCGGACGCACCGCCCGTGCCGGCGAAGAGGGAGTCGTGGCCAGCATCGTCCTGCCGCATCAGCGCAAACAGATGCGTCGGATCGTGGGGCAGGCCGGGGTCAAGACCGAGCCGATCGAGGTGACCCCGGGAAGCGACGAACTCGCCTCACTTACGGGCGCCCGCCCCTGCCTGGGAGCTCCCGTAACAGAGAGTGACTACCAGGCATTGATCGCGCCCAGGCCCCAGCAGCGACGTCGCCCCGGCGGCGGTCGTGGTCGCGGTCCCTGGCGGCGTGGCGAGCGTCGGGATCGCGGCCACCGGGGAGAGCGGGGTTAGAATCTGCCCGCCATGACCGAGACCATCCAGGTGCGACTGGCCACCGCAGCAGACATCCCCGGGATGCTGCGCGTCATTCGGACCGCTTTTGCAGCCCGTCGCCCCGTCGACCCGCCCGCCGATGCCCTCTCTGACAGTCGTGCCGATGTGGAGAGGGCCCTGGCAGAGGGCTGGGGGGTGTGCGCCTTCGATAGTGAACGCATGGTTGGCTGCCTGTTGGTCGCCCATGACGGAGAGGTCGCCACGTTGCGCCGGGTCTCCGTGTTGCCCACCGAGACCCGACGTGGGATTGCGAAGACCATGATCGGTGGGGCCGTCTCGCTCGCGGTGGACGAGGGCCTGAAGCGGGTCGAGGTGCTGTGCCGTCGTGAATTCCCCGAACTCGCGGGGTGGTGGGGCAAGCACGGTTTCGGTCCGCTCCGCGAAAACACCTTCGGGATCGTGCTTGGCCGCGACCTGCCCGTGGCGGTCACCGTCCCCACCCCCGCAGCGATGCATGCCCTGGGGGTGGAATTGGCGGGTCTGCTCCGTGCGGGCGATGTGATCATCGCCACCGGGGACCTCGGGGCCGGCAAGACCACCCTGGCCCGGGGGATCGGGGAGGGACTCGATGTCGAGGGTCCCGTGATCTCACCTACCTTCGTGCTCTCGCGCATCCACTCTGCTCGTGGCGATGGGCCTGACCTGGTGCACGTGGATGCCTACCGCATGGCAGATGCCGATGAACTGGCCGACATTGACCTCGATGCGACACTGTCCCGGTCGGTGACCCTCGTCGAATGGGGCGAGGGAATCGCCGAGTGGCTCTCCGACGAGCGGTTGGAGATCGATATCGACCGTGACGTCGGTGACGAGGCGCGGCGTGTGATCCTGACTGGCATCGGTCCCCGCTGGGACGGCGTCCTGGAAACCATCAGGAGGAAACCATGACCTGGACCTTGGGAATCGATACCTCCCACCATGTGGCAGTGGGTTTGGCCCGCGACGGGGAGCCCGTCGCATCCGATGTGGTGGTAGATACCCGCGCCCATGGCGAGACCCTGATTCCGCTGGTCCAGCGCGTATGCGCATCGGTCGGGATCACCATGACCGAGATCGATGCCTACGCCGTCGGCATGGGGCCGGGGCCGTTCACGGGACTTCGCGTCGGGATCGTGACCGCCCGCACCCTGGCAGCAGTGGCGGGCAGGCCCCTGCACGGGGTGTGTTCCCTCGACGTGATCGCCGCCCAGTGGCAGGATGCGCCGGACGAGTTTGTGGTAGCCTCCGACGCTCGTCGCAAGGAGTTCTACTGGGCGCTTTACCGCGACGGAATTCGCGTCGGTGAACCCCGGGTGAGTGCGCCCGAGGCCATCCCGGACCTGCCCGCGGCCGGCCCGGTCCTCGACGACCCGGCCGGGCCGCGTTTC
>ERZ773014.1953-NODE-1953-length-12459-cov-25.039503_pt1 | contig 12459 bp, 10 predicted proteins | sample MGYA00580841_ERZ773014 | MGnify/ENA primary metagenome ERZ773014 (study PRJEB29015, sample SAMEA2737989) | human oral metagenome | biome: human oral; feature: human-associated habitat; material: dental | place: China | collected 2067 ...
GTCCTTCCGCCGACCTTTTCCCAATCGACGGAATATATTATATCAAAAAAAATTTTCGTTGTCAACTCTTTTTTTTTAATTTTTTTTGCTTTTTTACTTTTTTTGTTTTCTCATTCTTTCGATCTTACTTTTAATTTCTAATAATTTCTTTTTCTTTTGTAATTCTCTTTCTTTTCTTCTTTTATTTCTTTTTATAAGTCTGATACTTGCTTCTCTTTCTGAAATTAAATTTTGATATTCTTTGATCAAATCTTCTAATATAAGAATTTTTCCCATTAAATAATCTTTTCTTTTTACTGATGTCATAGATGTTTTTAAATTTTCTATACTCAATAAATATATTGGTATTTTTGAGAGATTTTTTATATCATTTATTCTGCTCGAAGTGGAAACTATTACTATTTGTCCATATCTTTTTTCAGTTTTGTTTATGCTCTTTTTAAATTCACTCAATTTACAGACTTCCATTATCTCTAAAAATCCTGCCATTTTCTGTATTTCATAAAAAACTTTTGAAACTTTACTTTCTTCTACATCCATTAAAACTAAAGTTTTTGTTCTTTTTAATTCATCAGGAAACACATATATTTTTTTTATTTTTTTATCTATAAATTCTTGATTATTGTGGTTTTGTCTCTTTTCTTCAATTTTATAAAGCTCTATTTTAGTTTCTGTTAAATTTTCTTTTAACAAATTCTCTTTGATTTTATTATTTATGTTTTCAACTTCAGATTTTTCTTTTTTTAAGTTTTTATTCACTTTTTTGTAAAGCTCTTTTATTATTTTGGGATAAAATTTTATATTTTCTTTTTTCAAAATTTTTTCGATCATTTCAAAATATTCTTCTTGCATTTGTTCTTCAACAAAAATTTCTTTTTTTGCTTCGGATTTTTGAATTTTTAAATTTATCAAAAATTTAGTCAATATTTCATATTTTTCTTTTGTAGAATTTATACTGGTTTTCTCATCCAAATATGAAAATATTGTTTTTTTTATGTATGTAATATTTTTTATGCCTAACGTCAATTCTAAATTTTCAAGATAGAAATTTTCTGAATAAATATTATTCTTTTCTCTTCCTAATCTCTTGGACAAAATTTCTCTTAAAAATTGTTCTCTGATTTTATTTATTTTATATCCTTTACTCTTAAATAATTCTTTTGTATTTTCAAAATTTTTATATTCCGAATACTTTATTTTATATTTAAATAATACTTTTTGAACATCCCTTTTTACTTTATTTTTTTCATCTTCTTTTAAATTCATTTTTTTTATAATTCTGTAAATACTTAATTTTTTGTTACTGAAAAGCAGAAATAGTTCGATTAGTTCTCTTCTATATGTTATTTTTAATTTTTTGTCTTTACTCTCTAATTTAAAAATTTTTGTTGTGTAATTCCCAAAATAATAAATATAATCTTTATTACTGTAAATACTTTCTTCACCAATACTTTTTAAAATTTCATTGAATTTTATAAGCATATATTTTAACCGATTAAAACCGTATCTTTCTTCAATGTCCTTCCGATTTATAATTTTAAAATTTATTATTTCTCTCAAAAGATCTTTTTCTTCCAAGTCCAATTTCATTATTTTGACCCCATATTTATAATGTTAAAATTATTTTTTATGATAACAATTATAAATTTAATTTTTTAGGTACTTTTATATTTTTTAGACTTGTGATTAGCACTAATAAAATTAAAGATTTTATATTAAATTAAAATTAAAATTTTTAATATAGGGATTTTTTTAAATTGATTTAAATGTATTTTTATCACATTTTTTTCTAATTAATTAAATATAATAAAAAAAAGAGAAATTAATTCTTTCTCTTTTTAAAATATCTATTTATAACTTTTTATTTATTTGGCTCGGGAAAATGGATTCGAACCACTACTTTCTGGGTCAGAGCCAGACGTCCTACCATTAGACTATTCCCGAATAAAATTACAGATATATAATAACACTTATTTAAGATTTTTTCAAGAATTTTTTTTAATTTTTGTATTTTTATAAATATCTTGACAAAAGTATAATTCTATAATAGAATAAAAGCATATAAAATAAGAAAAAAGATTTACTTAATTGTAATTAAAAATGGAGGACAGTCTAATGAAGAATAAAATGAAATTAGTTATAGTTGCAGCGGCAATTTGTGCATTCGCTATATCATGTGGAAATAGTGGAAAAGGTGGAAAAGTCTTATTTGAATCGGATGACAAAAAGATAAAAGTGTATGAAAACGAAGTAAACCTTGAGCTAGAAAAATCCTTATTTTCTAGTGGAGTTTCACAAAAAGATTTAACGCCAGATCAAATAACTCAAATGAAAAAAAATATTATTCAAAATATTGCTTTAAACAGAGCGTTAGTTTTAAAAGCAAAAGAACAAAAACTGGATAAAGATAAAAAATATACAGAAAGTGAAGATATTTTAAAAGAACAATCTCTAGCTTCTCTTGCGATAGTAAATGACTTGAATGAAAAAGTAAAAGTGTCTGATTCCGACGCAAAAGCAGCTTATGATGCGAATGTTGCAAAATTTCAAAGAGCTGAAGATACTGTAAAATTACAGCTTATCGTATTTAGAGCAAGTGACAAGGCAAAAGCTGAGGCTGCTTTGAAAGAAGTTATGGCAAATCCAGCAAACTTTACTTCTTTTGTTCAAAAATATAACGGAAATTCAGGAACTGGAACTGGGGAAACTCAAGAAATACCAATGTCACAATTGGCAAAAAGCTTTGAACCAATCAGTAAAGCTGTGCAATCTGTTTCAAATGGCCAAGTTGTAAATAGTGTAATTCCTGTTGGAACAAATGAATTATATATTGTAAAAGTATTACAAAAAAACCCTAAGGGACAAATTCCTTTTGAAACAGTTAAAGAAGATATAAAAACTCAAATCAGAACGCAAAAAAGGCAAATGGAACAGCAAACTTTTATGAAATCGGTAGCGGACGAATTTAAGCTAACTAATATAGCTGATAAAATAAAAGATGTCAAATAATTAATATTAACTAAATAATAATAAAAAATAGGAGCTGTTTGAAATAGAAAGATTTTCTATTTTTGACAGCTTATTTAATAAGGAGAAATTTATGAGATTTTTAAAATTTATACTCGTTTTATTTTTACTAGTTCTATTTTTTTTGCTTGGTGGAGTAATTTTTTCAAATAATATTATTTCGTATATGACTAAAACAAAAAATTCAGAATTTCAAAATGTGAAATTTTCTTTTAAAAATAAAGAGATGACTTTTGACAATTTTGTAGTAAATGGAAAAAATTTGGGAAAAGGTAGAGCTACTGTCATCCCAACTCGAAGTGGTCTATTTAAAATGATTCCTTCTGTGAAATTGGCAAATCTTAAATTGGAAGAAGTTAATTTGGAGAAAATATATAGCGAAAAGGATAAAAAAATTGACAACTTTATTGAAAAACTGGAAGTGCCAGTAAATTCTAACAAAGAAACTAAGTCAACGGACGAGTTTGTTAGCCAGACAACACTGAATACTCAAGTTTTAGCAAATAACATTGACGATTTTATTTATAATAAAATAAGAGAAAATATAATAAAAACAAATGTTCTAAAAAATGACTACAATACTTCCCAAGATTTGAAAACTAAAGCTCAAAAGATTTTGGATTTGAACAGTGAACTTGACCCACTTGTAAAATCAATTAATGAACAGAAGGAAGATGCGGAAAAAACTGTTTCAAAAATTGAAGATGAAAGAAATCTTATGCTAGAAAATGTTTCAAATGAACTTGAAAAACTGGAAAAAGAAATTTCTTTGAATGATGTCAATAAAATGAATAATAATAACATTCAAAATATGAATTTATATATTTTTATGGACAAAGGAAAAGTAATTAGCGATACATTAAATAGATCTTTTAAAATTGTAAATTTAGTAAAAGAAATTGAAAAATTAAAACTTTCTATTAGCAATATCAATATAAATAATGGAGAAGTTGTGATAAACGATTTAAAAAATCCACAAAATTTAAATGGATATATTTCTCAAAATAATTTAAAAGCGTTGATAAATAAAAAAGATGGAAATTATCAAATTTCTTCCCATGAAAATGATTTGTTGATAAAAACATTGTATTCAGATAAAAAAATAGATCTTATAATTGAATATTTAAAAAATAATTTGATTTCTGGGAAAGCAATAAAATTGATTTCTGAAGTTGTATCAGAAAACAATAGTTTTAAAAACTTGAATAACACGGTTTTAACAGATGAAGAAAAACAACTTTTAATGCAAAAAATGGAAAGTTTAAAAACTAATGACTATAACCAATTGATGACAAAATATGCGGAACAGACAAAAACGATTGAAAGCCTTATTGAAAATGTGAATGTTAAAATTAGCAAACTTGATGCACTAAAAAAAGATTTGTTGTCACTTGATAAAGTTGTAACATTGGAACCGAAAAATAATGAACAAAATAAAAATAATAGCTTACCAAATTCAGAAAATATTAATAACCAAGCAAACGAAAATAATCAAACAGACAAAAAAAATAATTTGAATTCGCAAATTCAAAATTAAATTATATAAATAAAAATAGGAAAATTTTTTTATTTCCTATTTTTTTATTTTATAAAATTTTTATTTTCTTTTTTTTATTATCTCATTAATTCCCAGAATTGCTGAAATTACATAGCCTAAAAAACCAAGCGCTGGAATTCCATTTATTTTTGGTGGAACATTTGACAATACCAATATTGACGAAGCGATGAGCAATGCCGCAATAATTATTGCAGTCACAAGCCTATCTAATGTCTTTTGCAGCTCTTTAAATCCGATGACTTCGTGTTTATGCTTTAATTCGCCGTTTAAAAGTTTTTGAGATATACTTTTTAAATCTTCAGGAAGTGAGAGCCAACTTTCAGATATTTGAGAAAATCTTTGGCTGCCTTTTTCAAAAACATAAATTGGATTCAATCTTTTTTTTGAAATTTCATCGGCATAAGGTTTCATAACTTCTGTTATATTAAGAGATGGATCCAGATATCTTCCTATTCCTTCAATTTGTCCAATCCCTTTTGCCAAAAGATAAATGTCTTCAGGAAGTGTTATTTGATTTTTTCCTAAAATAATTCTTATTTTTTCAAAAATATCTTCCAAGCTAATTTCATTTAATGAATTTCCATCGACCATATATACAATCTCTGTCAATTCCCGCTCAAGACTTTTTTCATCGGGAACATTGTAAATAACCGAAAGTTCTCTAATTTTTTCTATCGCCTTTTTTTTATTCTTTTGTATAAAATATAGCAAAAGACTTTCCAAAAGTTCCTTATCTTGCGGATAAAGACTTCCCATCGCTCCAAAGTCAATAAATACAATTTTTCCATCTTCCATCATCAAAATATTTCCAGGATGCGGGTCAGCATGAAAAAATCCATATTTTAAAACTTGTTTAATATACAAATCTAATCCTGCTCTTGCTATTTCCTGAGGCAAAAATCCATATTTTTCAATTTTTTCCTTGTCTGTAATTTTAAATCCGTCAATAAATTCCATACAGAGAATGTTGTCGTTTGAAAGTTCTCTAAAAGTTATTGGTACATGAATTCTTTCATCATTTTTAAAATTATTTGCAAAGCGCTCCATATTGTTTAATTCATTTCTGAACGAGAGCTCTTTTGTGATAGAATTTGCAAAAGTATTTATTATGTATGATAAATTCATCTTTTTTATTTCTTCATTTGTTTTTTCAAGATACGCCGCTAAATCTTTCATCACAAGTAAATCTGCTGCTACAATTTCTTTTATATTTTCCCTTCTAACTTTTAGAACAATTTTGCTTCCATCTTTTAATTTTCCTTTAAAAACTTGTGCCATCGAAGCAGAGGCTATTGGATTTTCTTCAATTTCTTCAAAATGCTGAAGCGGATCAATATTTAATTCTTTTTTTATTTTTTCATAAATATCTATTTTTTCCGGCTCAACTTTATCCTGAAGTTTTTGGAACTCCACGATTAATTCTTCTGAAAAAATGTCCGTTCTATTGCTGCACATCTGACCCAATTTGACATAAGTCGGTCCTAATTCTTCCATCGCTATTCTAATTCTTTCAGGAAATGAAGTTGCCTTTATATTCTCAATCCTCTTGCTTTTTTGTTTAATTCTATTCGGAATAAATTTTGCAATTCCGCTGCGGTCAAAAAGTTCTTCAAATCCATATTTAAAGAGAACTTCTGATAATTTTGCCATTCTTTTAAATTTTTGTACCATTTTTTCCTCTTTCTTTTTTTTATTTTTGGTTTTTTTATTTTTTCTTCTTTACTCTTTATTCTTTATTTTTTATTCTTGATTCCCCATTCTTTATTTTTACTTTTTTTTATTCTTTATGTCTATTTTCATTATATCAGTAAATTTCTATTTTTTCTACTAAATTAGAAAATAAAAGATTAGAAAATAAAAAAATAGCGATAAAATTTAAACTCTTAAATTTTCACTATTTTTCAAAAAATATTTAAAAATATTTTATTTTTTGTTAATCTCTCCAGTTTCCAAAATTTCAAGATTATTTCCTTCAGGAAAATCAGCTTTGCTTAAATTAATAATTTTTTTAGCGGCTGAATTTCTTGTGTCCAACATCACTTTGGAAATTCCGCTTTCCTGTTTTATAGATATAATTTTTCCATTGATAAAATTTCCGTTTTTATCAATATTTATTTTAAAAATTGGAGCAATTCCATTTATTCCAGATAAATTTATATTTCCAAAAGTAGCAAAATTTCCAGCGCTATATGAAATAAATTTATTTTTATAAAGTTCTATCGCACGAGTTATGTGCGGACCTTGTCCAAAAACGATATCAGCACCTGAATCTACAGCATTTCTAGCAAATTTAAATATATTTCCCCGATTTTCGCCGTGAAAAATCTCATTATTTCGAGTTATATGTTCATGTTCCCTTCCTTCAGCTCCACCGTGAAAAAATACAACTACAATATCAGACTTCTCTTTTACAGATTTTATAAGATTTGAAGCATATTCATAATCATTTATATCAACAGTTTTAGAATTTGGCGCAAATGATACAAATCCATATTTTATACCATCTTTTTCTAATATTGAATATTCCGCTTTTTCTTTGATTCCTGAATATTTAATTCCCAATGAATTAAGATTTTCCATTGTCTGCAAAATTCCAACTTCGCCAAAATCGTTGCTGTGATTATTTGCCAAGCTCAAATAGTCAAAACCAGCGTTTTTTAAATATTTGCCATATTTTGAAGGCATTCTAAAGACATAACAAACTGATGGATTCTCACATTTTTTTGGATCTCCTCCCTTGTCAAACAATGTTCCTTCCAAATTTCCAGCTGTTATATCGGCATTTTGTAAAATACTTTCAACATTTTGTAAAATATTCGTATTTGGCAGCAAATCTTCGTTTGGATAATTACTTCCCAGCATGATGTCTCCGACACCAATAATTGAAATTTCTTTTTTATCTTTAATTTTTTCGTTATTTCCATTTTTTGAATCTTTTTTTTCAAATTTGCTACAACTAAAACTGAAAATTAAAAATAAAATTAATAAAAAGTATTCTTTTATATTTTTCAATTTTCCTCCAAATTTTTAATAATTTTTTATGCTTTTAATTTAAAATTATATCACAATTTTTTAGATTTGTAACAAAAAAAAGAAAAATTTAAATAAAAATTTTTATTGATTTTTTTAACTTTAATATTTTATTTATCAAAAATTTGCTTTGATTTTTTTTAATAAAAAATTAAAATTTATAACAAATATTTACTATTATTAGAAAAAATGATATACTGATATTAACTTAACTCTTTTAAAAATATATTTAAAAAGTTATTAATTATATTTTGGGAAAGGAAATTTATGTTACTTAGTATAAAAAATATTTCAAAAAGATATAAAAATGGGATAGACGCTTTGAGCGATGTCTCTTTAGATGTGGAAAAAGGAGAGTTTATTTCAATAATTGGACCATCTGGTTCTGGAAAATCAACCTTACTTAGAAGCATCAACAAAATGATTGATGTCACTTCTGGTTCCATTTATTTTGAAAATCACGATATTACAAATATGAAAAAAAAAGAAATTAAAAATATCCGCAGAGAAATGGGAATGATTTTTCAAAATTATAATTTAGTGGAACGGCTTACGGCTATTGAAAATGTGCTTCATGGTCAGCTTGGCTATAAATCCACTTTTTCTTCGATTTTTGGACTTTATTCAAAAGAAGAAAAAAAAGAAGCCTTTAATTTATTAGAAAAAGTTAATATGACTAAATATGCTTATCAAAAATGTAGTGAATTATCTGGTGGACAGAAACAGAGAATTGGAATTGCCAGAGCAATTATGCAAAATCCGAAACTGCTTTTATGCGACGAGCCAATCGCTTCTCTTGATCCAAAATCTTCAGAAAATATAATGGATTATTTGAAAAAAATTGTCACAGAAATGAAAATTACTTGTATAATAAATCTTCACCAAGTCGACATTGCAAAAAAATATTCAACTCGGATTGTTGCACTTAACAAGGGAAAAAAAGTTTTTGACGGCAAAGTTGAAAATTTGACGGATAAAATGATTGAAGATGTTTATAAAAACGAAGAGAATGAGTAGGAGGATTTTATGGAGTTAAATCAAAAAGATATTTTCAAAAAACGGCTTTACTCAAAAATCACATTTTTTGTAATGCTTGTAGGACTTTACATAATTTCAGCTGTTTTGGCTGGTTTTAAAAATGGAACTGCTTTTTTCTCAATCCCGTCTGGAATAATTTGGCTGTTTCAAAAATTTATTCCAACAAAAAATTCTATTCAATATTTTCCAGTAATCTTTGATTCTGCCATAAAAACTATTTTGCTTTCCATAAGTTCTACAATGGTTTCAGCGGCATTTGCACTATTTTTGTCAATTATTGGCTCAAATACCACAGGAATCAATATTGTAACAAAAATTATATCCAAAGTTATAGCTTCATTTTTTAGAAACATGCCAGTTGTCGCTTGGTCTTTAATCCTGCTTTTTTCTTTTAAACAAAGTGAGTTTACTGGATTTTTATCGCTATTTTTTATAACTTTCGGCTATTTGACAAGAGCTTTTTCAGAAACGATAGATGAAGTTGCAACCGATAACATAGAAGCGCTAAAATCAACTGGAGCTTCCTATCTGCAAATTATTTTTTGCGGAGTTTTTCCAACTGTTTTTCCGCAATTTCTTTCATGGCTTCTATATTTTATCGAAAATAGCATAAGAGAAGCGACATTAATCGGAATTTTGACAGGAACAGGAATTGGATTTACATTTAACTTATATTACAGAAGTTTTAGATACGATGCCGCAGGATTAGTAATTTTAATTGTTACAATAATTGTAATAAGTATTGAATTGCTTTCTAACAAACTGCGAAGTGAAATGATGTAAAAAAAAGAGAAAGAGAAAGAGAAAAAGAAAGTAAAGTAAAGAAAGAAAGAAAGAGAGAAAGAGAGAAAGAGAGTTTCTTTGTTTGTGTAAGAAAGAAAAAAAGGAAGTGATTTTAATTTGAATGACAATTATAAAAATATAAAAATAAGAAAAATTACAAAACAAAAGATATATTTATACGTAACTTTTACAATTTTATTTCTTTTGACAATTTATACATTTGTAACAATGGACTTTGGCGGAGTAAATATAAAAATTGCAACAAAAAGTTTGCTTAAAGACTTAAAACTGATGTTTTTTGCACCAAGATTATCTGAAAGATATACTTTTTTAGAAGTTTTAAATAATCTAGTGATCACAATTGCATTGGCTGTGCTTTCAACAATAATCGGTTCAATAATTGCACTTTTTTTAGCATTTTTTTCTGCAAAAAATTTGGCAAGCGAAAAAAGTTCAAAAATTATAAAAGTGATTATGTCATTTATTCGTGCGATTCCAACTATTTTGTGGGTTATGGTTTTTTCGGTTGTGGCAAATATCGGAGTGGAAGCCGCTGTAATTGGAATGACTTTTCACAGCGTGGCTTATCTTGTAAAAGCATATTCGGAAAGTTTTGAAGAAATTGACAGCGGGATTATAGAAGCATTAAAATCAACTGGAGCATCCTTTTGGCAAATTATATTTTGCGCAATTTTTCCAAGCACGATTACTTCTATTTTATCTTGGACTTTTATCCGTTTTGAAATAAATTTTACAAATGCCGTTTTAGTTGGAGCTGCTGCTGGAGCTGGTGGAATTGGTTATGATATGTTTATGGCGGGAACGATGTACTTTGACATTCAAGAGATTGGAGTTTTTGTCTATTTAATTTTTTCAGTTGCAATCATATTAGAATTTATTTCTTATTTTTTGAAAAAAAATTATTTAAAAAAATAAATTTACAAAATAAAAAAGTGCTAAAAATGTTAAACATTCAAAAGCACTTTATTTTTTATCTATGTTTTTTTGATATAAAACCTTTCATTTTTTTAACCGCTAGATAAGAATCAATTTGAAGTAGTAATTCTACCGCTGTTCCGACTAAGATTAATAAACTTGTTCCCCCAAGCATAACAGGAAGATTTAGTACATATCCAAACCATATATTTGGCATAATTCCCAATACTGATAAAAACAGGGCACTTCCAAATGTTACTCTCGTTGCAACTTTTTCTAGATAATCTGCCGTTTCAGCTCCAGCTCTTATAGTTGGAATTGTTCCTCCACTTTGTTTCAAATCTTCGGCAACTTTTTCTGGATCAAAAGCTATTGTAAGTGTATAAAAAAATGAAAAAACTGTAATTAATACTGCGAACAATAATAAATATAATGCTCCTTTTGGCTCAAACTGAGCGGTCAATATATTTTTTATTCTTCCACTTTTCATCATTCCCACTAAAAATGGTGGTGCTGCCATTAATACTGAAGCAAAAATGATCGGCATTACTCCAGACATATTTATTTTTAACGGTAAATAAGTTCTTTTTCCAACTGAACTTGTTCCTCCACCAAAACCAAGACTTCCTTTTCCTGCATATTGAATCGGAATTCTTCTTTCAGCTAACTGAACATACACCATAAGAGCAATAAATACAACAAAAGCCACAAATGACAATGTCTGTAAAACTGCTCCCATTCCTGATTTTAGCGAAATCATCATCTGATTTACAACATTTGGCAATCCTGCAACAATATTTAAGAAAATTAACACTGAAGTCCCGTTTCCAATTCCTCTTATGGAAATTCTTTCAGAAATCCACATAAGAAACGAAGTTCCACCTGTAATTAAAACTACTGCACTAATTACAAACTTAGCTCCCGGCTCCAATACTAAACCTTGGTTTTGTAGCATAATTGCTATTCCAAATGATTGAATAAATGTCAATACAATAGTTACATATCTAGTCCATTGGGTTATCTTATCTCTCTCTTTTCCACCTTCTTTTTGCATTTCATCAATTTTAGGAAAAATTACTCCTAGTAATTGAAACACAATCGAAGCGTTAATGTATGGAACTATTCCTAATGCAAAAATAGACGCTCTTTCCACCGCTCCACCAGAAAATAAATTTAAAAATTGAGCAATTGCATTGTTACTTTGAAAATTTTTAAAAGCTTCTTGATTTATTCCAGGAACTGCAATATGAATTCCCACTCTTGCGACAAGTATCATAAGCAGCGTAAATGTAACTCTTTTTTCCAGTTCAGGAATGTTAAATATAGCTTTTAATCTACTTGTTACTGCTTCAGCTAGAGTCAATTTCATCACTCCTTTAATATATGAAGAAAAAGCAAGATATTAAAATCTTACTTAACTTCTTCTTCTTTTTTGTTATTTCCTGCTTTAGCTGAATATGATCTAATTTCTAATAACTCTACACTTCCACCAGCTTTTTCAATTAATTCCTTAGCTGTTTTTGAAATTCTGTGAGCTTTTACTGTTAATTTTTTATCAACTTCTGTATTCCCAATAACTTTTAATAAACTTGTATATTCTCTTTCTTTTACATATGAATCAATATTTTCTTTTAAATAAGCTTTTACAGCTTTTCTTCCTTTAATATTTCTCAATGTTTCATCTGAATATTTAGTTATAAATCTTGGGTTTTTAACTACTCCATTTTCAACTAATGTTTCTAAACTAACTACATCTCCGTCATTAAATTTTTTAACAACATCATTTAATGTAATCACGACAAAATCTTTTTTAAATGGGTGATTAGAAAATCCTCTTTTAGGGATTCTTCTAACTATTGGCATCTGTCCACCTTCAAATATAGGCGATACATATGAACCTGATCTTTGTTTTTGTCCGTTATGTCCTTTACCAGCTGTTTTTCCCCAACCAGTACCATGTCCTCTTCCGATTCTTCTTCTTTCTCTTTTAGAACCTTCGGCAGGTCTTAATTCATTAAGATTCATTTATTTTTAAACCTCCTCTACTTTAAGTAAATAAGAAACTAATTTTATTTTTCCTTCTATAT
>ERZ773014.1956-NODE-1956-length-12441-cov-5.470773_pt1 | contig 12441 bp, 10 predicted proteins | sample MGYA00580841_ERZ773014 | MGnify/ENA primary metagenome ERZ773014 (study PRJEB29015, sample SAMEA2737989) | human oral metagenome | biome: human oral; feature: human-associated habitat; material: dental | place: China | collected 2067 ...
GATGACGGTGGCGAACTTGATGGAGCTTTCCATCACCACACGGTCGGCGATGATGGGCGTGAAGATATAGTCCATCCGAGATACGGTATTGACGATCTCGGCATTGTTGATGGTACCGGGCAGATCGAAGAAGATGACGTCCGGCATCTTGCCTCCCCTGCAAAGGCTTTCTGCGGAGGTGATGGCGTCCTCGGCGCGGCTGCAGACGACGGGATAGTATTTCTTGCCCAGCTGTCTGAGCAGGTCATACGCCTGTACCTTGTAATAGTCATCCTTCATGATGGTGTCCATGTCGCGCTTGCGCATGTCATGGATGCTGTACTGGGGGAAGTCGCAGTCGATGACGGCGACGTCATATCCCTTTACGTAATGCAGGTAGCTCGCCACGAGTACCGTGAGCGTCGTCTTGCCTGCTCCGCCTTTCTGGGTGGAGAAAGCAACATACAGTGGTTTGTCTTTTTGTTTGTCCATTGTCTTCTTGGTTTTATGGGTGATACATATATTGATACATTTGTTTGTCGGTTTGTCGGTTTCTTCCGCTTGACGTTCCAACCATATTCTCGCCGTCCGTCGGTTGTGACCGCTAATTCTCCTTGCGGAGATACCGCTGGAGAAACGGACAATCAAGTGTCGGTTGCAACCAACCAATGGCCATTGGGGCATGAGTCTCTCTCAACCAACCGGCAGATTGACTGACGTCTTTTGGCTTGTCGGTGCAAATAAACAACAAAATGTCGGTACTTGTATCGTTTTTCAGCCACGTGGCAGCTTGTGGCGTCGTTGTGGCAGCTTGTGGCGTCGTTCCTGTCGGTTTTCGGGTGGATATTCTGCCTAATTTTGCACCCGGGCGACGAGGTCTGTCGGTCGGTGTTCTCCCTGACGGCTCTTGAAGGTAACTCCCTCATCCGTCCGAAGGCGGATGTTTGTGTCCTCAAAGACACAGCAAGATGTCCTTTGAGTAACTCAAAGGCTTTCGGGTAACTCCCGAAAGGTGCCCTCTCAACATAAGGAGAGGGAGGGATTTTCTCCGAAGTCGGAAATCCTTTGAAAGGCAGTTCTGCCCATATAGGGGAACAACCGGCACGGCGGCCGAGTCGCAAAACCACTTAATCCACAGAAATATGAAAAAAGAAAATGAAAACAGGGGCAGCTATGACAGCCCCAAGTGGGGCAAGCACCCCAAGGAGACAAGGAAGACGCACTGCGTCATGGTGCGTTTCGATGACGAGGAATGGCTTAAATTTCTCTCCATGTACGACCAATCGGGTGTCTATGCCCGTGCGGTTTTCATCAAGGCCCGTGTCTTCTCGCAGTCTTTTCGCGTGATAAAAACGGACAAGACGCTGCTCGATTATTACACCAAACTCTCGTCTTTTCATGCGCAATACCGCGCCGTGGGCAACAACTACAACCAAGTCGTCAAGGAACTGCGTGTGCATTTCTCCGAGAAAAAGGCGATGGCACTGCTTTATAAATTAGAGAAATGTACACAGGAGTTGGTGCTCATTACGCAGCAAATCATCCGCCTCACCCAAACCTTTGAGCAGCAATGGTCGCAAAGATAAGTATCGGAAGTTCGCTCTACGGCGCACTTGCCTACAACGCGCAGAAGGTAAATGCGGGTGAAGGAAAACTCCTTGCCACCAACAGAGTGTTCGACGGCGGAGACGGACAGATGGACTGCACCCGGCTGCTGCGGGACTTCTGCAACTGTATGCCCGAAAACGTCAGGACACGCAACACGGTGATTCACGTCTCGCTCAATCCGCATCCCGACGACCGCCTCACGGATATGGAGATGGCAAACATTGCACAGATATATATGGAGAGGCTTGGCTACGGCAACCAGCCCTATGTGGTTGTCAAGCACGAGGACATCGACCGCCATCATGTGCACATCGTATCGGTCAATGTCGATGAAAAGGGTAAACGTATCGACAGGGACTTTCTTTTCCGTAGGAGCGAACGCATACGCAAGGAACTCGAGAAGGAATTTTCTTTGCATCCCGCCGAACGCAAACGGAATGAGATACGGGAAGCTGCCCATACGGTAAACATCGATAAGGGCGATGTAAAAAAGCAAATCGCAAGCGTACTTCTTTCCGCCACCACCCGTTACCGCTTCCAGTCGATGGGTGAATACCATGCCCTGCTTTCGCTCTACAACGTCCATGTGGAAGAGACGCGAGGAAAGGTAGGAAGACGGGAGTATCACGGGCTGGTCTACTCGGCAACGGACGATAAAGGCAACAAGGTGGGCAATCCTTTCAAGGCATCGCTCTTCGGTAAGTCCGCAGGCTATGCCGCCATCGAGAAACGTTTTTCTTTATCGAAGAAGCAGATAGCCGAAAAGAAACTCACCGAACCTACCAAGCGGGCAGTGCTTCAAGCACTTGGAAAGACTTATCACAAGGACAAATTTGTTAGCCTGCTCAAAGGCAAGGGTATCGACACGGTGCTGCGTCTTACCGACGAGGGTCGCATCTACGGAGCCACCTTCATCGACCACTGCACGGGTTGCGTACTCAATGGCTCGCGTATGGGCAAGGAACTCTCCGCCAATGCCCTGCAAGAACATTTCACGCTGCCCTACGCCGATGAAAAGCCCATACCGTTTACCCTTCATCCCGAAGAGACTGTGCAGGAACACTCTGTTATCCAAGGCGACAACGATTTTTCTTCCTCTGGTCTTGGACTTTTCAATCCCTCCGGTCAGGCTGTAAACGCCGAAGAAGAAGATTTTATCCGAAAGATGAAACGGCGCAAGAAACGAAAGGGCAAAGGGCGGACAATATAGGGAGACTGAACAAATGATGTAAGCAACGACACAATAAAAACAATTAACAAAGAAAATAGATTATGCAACAGGAAGACGATTTGAGGGCACTTGCGAAAATCATGGATTTTCTGCGTGCCGTGAGTATTATCTTGGTGGTTATCCACGTGTATTGGTATGGTTACGGAGCCATCCGCACATGGGGGCTCGACATCGGAGTAGTAGACCGCATTCTGATGAATTTTCAGCGAACGGCGGGACTCTTCTCCTCCATGCTTTATACAAAACTCTTTGCCGTGGTGCTCTTGGGACTTTCATGCCTTGGCACGAAAGGCGTGAAGGGCGAGAAGATAACATGGGAAAAGATATATGCCGCACTCGGAGCGGGCGGTGTGCTGTTCTTTCTTAACGGATGGCTGCTCCATCTGCCGTTGCCTTTTACCATCGATGTGGGGCTTTATGTCGTTACGATTTCAGCGGGTTATGTCTGCCTGTTGATGGCAGGATTGTGGATGAGCCGGCTGTTGAAGCACAACCTGATGGACGATGTATTCAACAACGAGAACGAGAGTTTTATGCAGGAAACGCGGTATCTGGAGAATGAATATTCCGTCAATCTGCCCACACGCTTCTATTACAAGAAGAAATGGAACAACGGGTGGATCAACGTGGTGAATCCATTTCGTGCCACCATCGTGCTGGGTACGCCGGGCAGTGGAAAATCGTATGCTGTGGTCAACTCATTCATCAAGCAGCAAATAGAAAAGGGGTATTCGATGTATGTCTATGACTTCAAGTTTCCCGACCTGTCGATGATAGCCTACAATCACCTCATCAACCACTTGGGCGGATATAAGATCAAGCCGAAGTTCTATGTCATCAACTTTGACGATCCGCGGCGGTCGCACCGCTGTAATCCCATCCATCCCGACTTCATGACTGACATTTCGGATGCCTACGAGAGTGCCTATACGATTATGCTCAACCTCAACAAGACGTGGGTGCAGAAGCAGGGCGACTTCTTCGTGGAGAGTCCGATTATCCTCTTTGCCGCCATCATCTGGTATCTGCGCATTTATCAGGATGGGAAATACTGCACGTTTCCGCATGCCATTGAGCTACTCAACCGGAAGTACGAGGACGTATTTCCCATCCTCACGTCGTATCCCGAATTGGAGAATTATCTTTCTCCCTTCATGGACGCGTGGCAGGGTGGAGCGATGGAGCAGCTGGCGGGGCAGATTGCCTCGGCGAAGATACCGCTGTCGAGGATGATTTCGCCGCAGCTGTATTGGGTGATGACGGGCGATGAGTTCACGCTCGACATCAATAACCCCGAAGAGCCGAAGATACTGTGCGTGGGCAACAATCCCGACCGCCAGAACATCTATGGGGCGGCGCTGGGTTTGTATAACTCGCGCATCGTAAAACTCATCAATAAGAAAGGGATGCTCAAATCGTCGGTCATCATCGACGAGCTGCCCACGATTTATTTCAAGGGACTCGACAACCTCATTGCTACGGCGCGTAGCAACAAGGTGGCGGTGTGTCTGGGCTTTCAGGATTTTTCGCAGCTCACGCGCGACTACGGCGATAAGGAGGCGAAAGTCGTGATGAACACGGTAGGAAACATCTTTTCGGGACAGGTGGTGGGAGAGACGGCGAAGACGTTATCGGAACGTTTCGGAAAAGTGTTGCAGAAGCGGCAGTCTATTTCCATCAACCGGCAAGACGTCTCGACCTCCATCAATACGCAGATGGATGCCCTCATACCGCCCAGTAAGATTTCGGGACTGACGCAGGGAATGTTCGTCGGCTCGGTGTCGGATAACTTTGATGAGCGTATCGAACAGAAGATTTTCCATGCCGAGATCGTCATCGACAACGCCCAAGTGGCTGCCGAGACGAAACGGTATAAGCCTATTCCCATCATCACCGATTTCACCGATGCCGAGGGCAACGACCGTATGCGGGAGAAGATACAGGAAAACTACAACCGCATCAAGGCGGAGGTGAAACAAATCGTAAAAGATGAGCTGGAACGGATTAAGAATGACGAGTCTTTGTCGTATCTTTTACCAAAAGCCAATAAAATAACGGTTTGATTTGCAAAAATCACCTAAATTCATTATATTTGTACTTGCAATGAACCAAATGATATTGTGCTATGAATTGTTCCTATCATCCTGATCGGCCTGCCGTTACGCAGTGCTCCAAATGTCAGAAAGGATTGTGCGCGGAATGTGCCGGGCATCATGCAAACACCTTATGTGTAGATTGCCGGAAAGAGAAACGGTTCACGTCCATATTAACTTCCGTCATCTTTCTGATTGTTTATGCCGTTGTTTTCTTTCTCGGCTACAAATGGGACTTCTTGTTCGACAGCATGAGCGATCACGCTTTTATGAGCGGATATTTCCTTGTCGCATTGGCGGCAGGATGGCAGCTGTGCAATTTCCTGTTTCGCATGCCGGGAGTTGTCATGACATTGGAAGAACTCGGTGTCCTGACGATTATCAAGGTGATTGTCTATTGGCTGATAGGGCTTTTTCTCGCTCCCATCGTTATCTTATGGAATGTGATAAAGATTATTTATCAGGTGATTAGATTTGTGTTGGAGAAATGAAAATGGCAGGATTTTCCTGCCATTTTCATTAAATGAATGAAGTGATTTCTATCTACAATTATTCTTGGGAAATATAATTTCTACTCTTGGTTATACTGACTTTCCCAATTGGCTTCTTCTGGTTCTTCGCCCTTGCGTCCTTCCAGCTGAATGACAAAACTCTTTGCAGGGAAGTAGGGAGTAAGGTGAATATCAAGCAACACCCTGTCCTTTTGGTTGGGGTCTTGTTCTATCCTGATAACCTTAAACTTCTCAATCAGTCGTGACGGGCCTTTGATGCTATCCAAGAACTTAACGATTTGACTTCGTAAGTCGGCTTCAGTACGGGTCGTCCAATTCTCAAAGGCGCGGCGGTTGAGGAAGTCGAACAGCACCTTGGAGATGTAGTCGAATACGCGCACAACAGAATAGGTTTGCAGACCGAGATTATCGCCGTTGAAAAGGGTTTTGGCAGAGAATGCCATTACCTTGCTGTATTCGTTTACCATTGGCACTAACCCCATACGTTCGAGTTCGGAAATCTCACTTTTCTTCAAGTCAAAGCGAACGCTTTCCACCTCATTGAGACTACCGAACTTCTTGCCGGCAACCACCTGAGACATTAACGTGCTGTAAATCTTTCCTGCAAGAGCACCTGAACCGGGAACATAGAGATTTTCTTCTTCGCCGACTTCTGTAACCTTAGGTCTACCCAAAAGGTAGTTGCAGGTCATGATGACATTCGACTTATAAACATCGCCACCCGTATGATCGGCATTGAAGAAGATATCGACGACATCATCCGGTGTTTCCAAGTCTTGGAAATCCGTTACAAGCATCACCTTGTTATCATGTGCCATCTTAGCCCATTTGTCAAGCACGGCGTTGGAACCCAAATAGCCCGGTATGATAAGAATCGAGTAGTTTCTACGCAAATCCAATCGGTCGAAATTCTGACTGAGTTCATTACCGATATAATCAATGAAGAGTGTATTATCCAAATCCTTCAATTGCGCCATGTCCGCATTGACGATGGTTACATTCTTCACCTTGCTGCTCTCTGTATTCTTATAGAAGAGGGCTACTGAGCGATAGGCTGTTTCCAAATCGTGGACACGGTTTAACGCCGTATGTAGGTTCTTATTAAGCAGTTCTTCAACACTTTGGGCTTTAGACTTGGCCTTATCTCTCATTTTCTCGGCTGATTCACCAGATTTAAGCAGTTCTAGCCATACATTGAGACGATTGGCAAGCACCTTACGTTCACCCGCCCATTGTTCGTCCGTTAGGAAGATGTTGCGACGTGCCTTGCGTGTAGGATTCAGATTGGAGAAACCGTCAATGATGTTTTCAAGGAATGCAAAACCACCATATTCTTTCAATTTTTCTAAAGCAGAAGTTGCCGATGGCACTTCTTTTCTTACAGCAGACTTTCCTGTTACTACTGCCTGCTGTTGTTCCTTTACTTTTATTTCGTTTTCCATTATTTCTTATTTGTGGGGTTATTTAGCATCCATGCTTTTTATTTCTTCAAGAGAAGCTTCCAACAAATCGATGATGGCCTGTTTCTTTTCAGGATTTTCAAGTGCTTTCAGCAAAGCCTTATTGGAAGAAAGTTGGCGGGCAATCTTTGTGTTCTGTTCTTTTTCCACATTGAGTTTACTGAGAAACTCGCTGTGTTCCATCATGCTCTTGGCATCAAAGTCACCAAGGTTCTTGAAAGTCATCGTTTCGGTTACATCTTCACCGCTTTCGTTCTGCATTTCTAATTCGACCGACGGCGCAAAATGTTCAAACACATCTTCCACCGTTTGAAGTCCATAAACTGCTTCTGGACTGACAGGAGCATCATCCGTAAGTTTCTGTACCAATAATGTTCGGTTGGACGGGATGTCTGCTATCGACTCATTGGCATCGACTTTTACCTCGTTGCCTCCAACTCCATAATCATAAATTGCCATAGTCTAATATTTTAATATTATATCTAATTAAATCTTATCCTCTTCTTATACTTACAAAATAGGATTTTGCTTACAAAGATATAAAGAAATCTGGAAACACGTATATAATATTCTCAAAAAGATATATCCACTATTTTTATAAAATCGATTTGCAGAGATAGAAATAGGCTTAGCATATTCATTTTCAAACTCTATTCGTCGTGTTTTATTTAGACAATTAGGATTTTGTGAGAATCTCCCTTATACCTTGTCACCTTCCCATTTAATTATATATTGAGTAGGCAGGTCGTGCCTTCTGACAAAATGAAGATTATCTCCTGCAATAGCCAGCTGTTTAGCTTTTCATGTCTATTCTTTCACATCTGTACTATCTTGTGCTGGTTTATACGGGAATTTTACGCCGATGCTCTTCAGACGGGCAACCAATTTCTTAAAATCTTCATCATCATAATCCCCCCTACCATTGTCTATAAAATCCTGTACCCAAAAAGCAACATTTTCTTTTCCTTTAGTATTTCGTCCAATACCTCCTGTTTTCATGGGGTCAGCACCTTTATCCCATAGCCACAACACCATTTCCCATTTACCTGCAATACTTTGATCTGTTATTATGGTTTCCTTTGAACTGCTAAACTGGTTAATATCCGCACCATGTTCCAACAAGTATTCGATTTTCCTTTTGTCATTATTCAATGCAGCGGCGAAAATAGGCAGCTGTGCACGCGCGTCATTAGGGTTTGCACCGTATTTAAGCAACAATTTCATGTAATTCATGCCATATTTATCATAGCATACTCGCTCAAGAGGAAGCATAGGCACAGCTCCATTCGGTGACACCTCCCAATACTCTGAGACAAAATTTGGATCAGCACCATGCTCCAAAAGGAACTCGGTCATTCTATAATTATCCTCCCAAATCGCATAAAGCAAATAGGACATGCCATGCTTGCCCATAGAATTTACATTCCAACCCTGACGCATCATTTCAAGGATTTTATCCTTGTCTTGATTATGAATGGCTTCGATAATAGGATACTCTTTCTCACTAAAGAGACTCTTGTAAGGTGCTTCGCTGTTGAACACATTGCATGAAGTTAAAATGAAAGATAGTAATGCTGCTATTTTTTTCATTGTCTCGATCTGTTGTTTAAATCTTATTGGCACGGATAGGTTTACCTAATTCTGCCTGTCGGTTTGTATCGCCTTGAAAAACAAAGGTAGATAGTGTTTTTTGGCAAAATCAAGATTCTCACCCACAATATTCTGCTGCTGAGCCGTTGAGTCTATTCTTTCACTTCTGCACTATCCCGTGCAGGCTTATACGGGAACTTTACGCCGATGCTCTTCAGACGGGCTATTACTTCCTTAATTCCCTTATTTTCATCATTGCCCAAATCAATTGCGTCTTGCACCCAAAAAGCAACATTAGCTTCTCCCTTAAATACACCAATACCTCCTGTTTTCATGGGGTCAGCACCTTTATCCCATAGCCACAACACCATTTCCCATTTACCTGCAATACTTTGATCTGTTATTATGGTTTCCTTTGAACTGCTAAACTGGTTAATATCCGCACCATGTTCCAACAAGTATTCGATTTTCCTTTTGTCATTATTCAATGCAGCGGCGAAAATAGGCAGCTGTGCACGCGCGTCATTAGGGTTTGCACCGTATTTAAGCAACAATTTCATGTAATTCATGCCATATTTATCATAGCATACTCGCTCAAGAGGAAGCATAGGCACAGCTCCATTCGGTGACACCTCCCAATACGCTGAGAGAAAATTTGGGTCGGCCCCATGCTCCAAAAGGAACTCGGTCATGCTGTAATTTTCCTCCCAAATCGCATAAAGCAGATAGGACATGCCATGCTTGCCCGTGGAGTTTACATTCCAACCCTGACGCATCATTTCAAGGATCTTATCCTTGTCGCAATCATGAATAGCTTGAATAATGGGATATTCTTTCTCACTAAAGAGACTCTTGTAAGGTGCTTCGCTGTTGAACATATTGCATGAAGTTAAAATAAATGATAATAATACTGCTAATTTTTTCATTGTCTCGGTCTGTTGTTTAAATCTTATTGGCACGGATAGGTTTACCTAATTTTGCTTGTTCGGCTTGTATCGCCTTGAAAAGCAGAGGCAAGTCGTGTCCCCTTGCAAAACTAAAACTGTCCATTGTATGTAGCATAATCCTTTCTCCTGCAGCTTTTGGCATAAAGGAAATGTTATTGCTTGCCATGTTCAGGAAGTCTTGGTTAGAATAGTAGGTGTGTATTTTTGACGTATTTGGATGATCCACATTATACATCTTATAGGTGTTGGAGTGTACTCCTGCCGGGCAGAAAGCATAAGTCTTGCTGCCCGTTGCCGCACCAGCAGCGGTGGCTAAGCCACCGCCAAGAGAGTGACCAGTGATGGTCAACTGTTTATCACTAGGTTTATTTCTGTTTATTCTCTCTGCCAATTTTATAGACTTTTCATATTGTCCACTCCCTATGCCTAAGCCCTGCCGCAAGTTATCGTCCGTCCATTCCTTACTCCAGTCATGTACCAAGTCATTCTCCGGACGGTCAGGTTCACTGTAGGTTCCACGATAGGTAAGTACATAGTTTCCGTTCTTATCCTTATAGATATCAGCCTTGAAACCTGTAGAAGGGTCATGAAAGTCAGAGACACTAAGACCTAACTCTGCCAGTTCCTTGTTGTTTGGTTTTTTCTCATCGCTAAGCTTTTCATATCCTTTCAGTTTCTCACTTCTCAGCAGGTTTTGTTGTTGTTGGCTTAGCCCCTCCATTGCCTTATTCATGTCATAGTCATCCTTTGGCTTTTCTATAGAAGTTCGGTTATAAGCGAAGTAGCTCAAGCAGAGCATATTCGCCGCCTCGGAGAAATCAGGCTTGATAATGGTTATCAGTCCTCCTTGGACACATGTAAGCGTGGCTCCTTCAAGCAAAGCCTTTTGCCCTTGGATCTTTACATGTGGGTGTACCTTGCTCCAGATCGATAGTTTGGTGTATGAAGCACAGATGTTAGGCATGAAAATACTTTTCAACATCTCTGATACTTTCCCATGTAAAAAGGTATATGTACCTACCAAGCCTACAGCAGCACCTCCCATAAAGCCGAGCCTAGTACCTATGCGACCTCCCTGCCCCCTTCCAATTACACTACCTACGACTCCTCCTATGCTTCCTCCTATCTTTCCTACACTTTCTCCTATCTTTTCTCCTTCGAGAGAACCTCTCAGAAAACCTGCAAATGCCCCACCCAAAGCACCTACTACAGAGCCGAGCAGGCAAAGTCCTCGCAAGGGGGAACTTGTCATTAATATAGTTGAAAGAACGCTGATATATGCAGGTGATTTATAGCATCCATAACATTCACCCATTCTGTCGTTCTCCGTGGCAAGCAGTTTGCCATTGCTGCGCTTGACTTTATTCTGACTTGTAACTTTAATAAGTGCCTGATGTGCTCCAAGCGTACAGACAGAAATGTCCTTATCCTGTATATATTGTGAACTCATTCTTTTACCTCCTCCTCTGATATAAATTCTATCTGAGTAATATAGGAATATCCTTCACTCGCCTGCTCATGCACGATGGTCTGTACAGAATCGAAAAACATCAGGTCCTTATCTTTGCAATGATATTTTGACTCAATGTGATATTTGTAATCAAATGTAGCATTGTCAGTCAGGGGAAAAATCTCTTTATTGTATTCTTTTTCAATAACATGGCAATCCTTTATAGTGCCTTCTCCCCGCTGTATCAATTCTAAAACGCCATTGGATAAGGTTTCTTTGCTAATTCTTGTAACCTTTGCATCTACTTTCTTACCATTGAAAAGTGAGGATGGAGGGGTAATGCTAAATGATTTTCCACCACCAAACCATGACCATAAGGTATAGTAAAGCAAAGAATTTCTCATCTCATTTTCAAAGTGAGTATATCCATAACCTGACAAGGTTAGGAAGCTCTTGATTGAGTCATCAGATCCAAATGTGTTTTCTATTTCTTCCTTGCATTTTTCCCAATTCTTCTCTATTTCCTCCTTGTTGCATATTATAAGATTATCATCATTGCCAAAGTCAAACATAACCTTACGGGCTGGCTTATTAACAATAGACAATAATTGAAATATTTCCGCATCTTCTTCCTGCTTCGGGAATTCCAAAACATCTATAAGTATATGGTCTTCCGGAGTATATGATACTGCCCAACGCTGAGAAACAGAGTTTTCCACAACGACATTATCATTCATAAAGAGCTGGGTTGTTAGCGAAATATGATATTTATATTCCATAAACCTAATGCAGCTAGTTTATAGTAATTTCTTCATTACCAACCATATTGATATTCTTGTTACCTGTAATGTTAACATTATCAACATTCTTTATAGATACATCCGTGTTCACAATAATCCCATTATCATCTCCATTTGTCACTGCTATTTGTGTAACATCTGACCCAATGATTTTTATGACAGGAGAAACTATGTTTATCTCACCATCTGATAATTGTATATACGTAGTATCATTGATAGCAATGCGGACTTTTGTTTTTCCTGACAAATCTATATTTCCATCTTTATCCATCTTCAGCACACTGGCATCTTTGCCCACTGTAGCAGTAGTAGATGCGCGGGCTTTAAGTGAATGATTTCCTCCACCATCGAAGTTCATCCTCACACCGCCCCTATCGTGTAGGGTGACACTGCCGTTAGAGTCATCCAGCAATAGTGAACTGCCACTTCTTGTCGTAATACTCTTTATCTTATTACCCTTGCTGCCTCCTGCCCCGGTAGTTCCATTGAACAGGCTTCCCATTACGTATGGTCTGTTTGGGTCTCCGTGCCGAAATCCTACCAGCACATGGTCGCCCACCTCGGGAATAAAAACAAAACCACGATTGGTACGTACTTCGTCGCTGCTGCCACCATCGGGTGTCATCACCCGAATCCAATCCGTAGTAATGTTCCCCGTCTGCCAATTCATCTGCACTTTCACACGCCCGTGACCGAGTTTGTCATCATTCCTGGTTACCTTTGCCATCTGTGGCTCGGCTATCGGCATAGCCACATCGGGAAGCGGCAGAT
>ERZ773014.1958-NODE-1958-length-12425-cov-11.177607_pt1 | contig 12425 bp, 10 predicted proteins | sample MGYA00580841_ERZ773014 | MGnify/ENA primary metagenome ERZ773014 (study PRJEB29015, sample SAMEA2737989) | human oral metagenome | biome: human oral; feature: human-associated habitat; material: dental | place: China | collected 2067 ...
TCTGGGCCTGGGCAGTGCGCATGCGGGCCAGGCGCTCGAGCCTCTCCCTGTCCTTCTCTCCCAGCGCCACCGCCGTCTTCGACCCCGCCAAACCGTGCCTCCCGTCCTCGCCCCCGTCAACGGCAGCATGCCGCACCTGCAGTCCAATTACTTTGTGGATACTGTATGAGGAGGGCGCAGGATACGCGCCGAGTCCCGTTCGGCGAATGCCTCTCGCGCGACGGCGAGGGCCTCGGGGGAGAGGCCTGTCGACGCCGTCCGGACCCCCGCGTCTGCAGGCTCGTGACGATCAAGGCTTTTCCGACAACTTGTCTAGGATCAACTCAATAATGGAGGCGTCCTCGATGCGGGAGATCGCGAAGCTCTTCTTCCCCGCGTCCTTGAGCGACGCGCCCACGAGGTAGCCCTCGGCGCCGTCCAGGATCAGGAAGCGGTCGTGGAACGCCGTTGTATGCCGCACCGCAAGCTCGGGGTATTGGGCGTTGAAGGTCTCTGCGTCTTTCGCCGTGAGCTTTGCCTTCGGGTGCGTCCACACTGTAACGGACACGCCCTTTTGCTTCTTGGCAAGGATGTTGAGGGTGCCGACATCTACGTAGCCGTCGATGAGGACAATGCCCCTCTCCGCTTGCTGCACGAGCGAGACCAAGAGCTCGAAGGCGTCGTAGACCTGCCCCTCGAAGAACACCTTCTGCCTAGGCTCCTCGTGGGCTTCCATGTAGTCGAAGACGCGCTCGAATCGCTCGTCGGTAGAGCGCTGCATGTCGTCGAGACGAGCGTTGGTTTCGGTCTAGTACTCTACCTGCCGGCGGCTCACTTCCCGTATCTGCTCGAACATGTGGGCGTTGTCCACTATGAAGTGGCGCATCTCGACGAAGGCGTCCATGATTCGGACGCTGACGGCGACGGCCGTCTTGCTTCTGAGCACCGCCGAGAGCATGGAGACGCCCTGCTCGGTGAACACACGGGGCATATGGGTCCAATGGTCGCCGCGTTTCCCCAGCTCAGCCCCTAACATCACAATTTGTGATGTTAGGACTTCGGCGTCCTCCTTCGTCAGCCTGAAGCAGAAGCGCTCCGGGAAACGGTCGGGGTTCCTCGTGACAGCCTGGTTGAGCGTCCTCGTCTCCACGCCGTACAGCTCTGCGAGGTCGCTGTCGAGCATGACCTGCCTGCCGCGCACGGTGTGGATCATGCTGCGGGTCCGGGCGTCGACCACGGGGACGATGGCGTCTCGCCCCTCGCCCGACCCGGTCTTCTCGTCTGCCATGTCCTCCCTTTCCTCCGCTTGAGGTCACATCCTGTACCTTCAAGATTCTACCAAGTTCCAAATGGTTCGGACTTGTCGGTTGCCTATGCTCGCATCAACCTGAGCGCCGCCTTGGCGATGAGCCTGATAGCTTTGACCAGCACCCTAAGCACCCGCACGGCCGTCCTCCTTGAGACTGCTCCACCTGAGCGCACACCTTGCTGCAGCGCATGTCGGTGGCGAGTTCGAGCGGGTTTTATCCCTCGGCGGCAACTGAGGACTCAAACATACGTTTTTGCATGTCCGAATCACATCGCTTCTCGCCAGCCTTCCGTACGGGATGCTTACTATCATCTGTAAAGATTCCCAGAGTGGGGCCTTTGGCGGCCATGAAGCCGTCGTTGTTTCCCTCGTCTCTAGCGGCTTGCAATACCTGAGTCCAATTTTTATCGGAAACAGTGTTTCCTATGGTGTATTATCAACGGAAACGTTGTTACCGATATAAGGAGTGGACATGGACAAGAAGGGCACGGTGCGGCGATTGTTCGTGCTCATGGGCGGCTATCGCTGGCTCGAGATTGTCAGCATGGCAACCGTGGCGGCCTCTGCGGCCATGAACCTGCTCGCTTACGTGCGCGTATACTACGTGGGAGAAGCTGTGCTCACGACAGCCGGCGACCTTTCCTCAATCGACCGGCAAGCGATAGCGGCCCTCGGCTGGGACGCGGTGCTGTTTATCATGGCGGCATTCGGGATATACGGCGTCGGCCTGCTCTTCTCGCATCTGACGGCGTTCAACACGGTTGCCCGTCTGCGCGACCGCATCGTGTGCCACTTGGGGCGGGTCTCCCTGGGCTACCACGTGGCAAATCCCTCGGGCAAGCTGCGCAAGATAATAGAGAAGAACACCGATAACATCGAAAACACTATCGCGCACACCATGCCCGACTTCGTCAATGCCATCGCACTGCCGGTCGCGTATATCGCGTGCATGTTCGCCTTCGACTGGCGTCTTTCGCTCGCCTGTCTAGCGCCCCTGGTCGCAGGGTTCTTCGTGCTGGCGTGGATGCTGAACGACTCGAGCAAGTCCTTCTACGCCAAGCAGCAGAAGTCGGCAGAGGACATAGCGAGCGCCACTACCGAGTACGTACGCGGCATCGCCGTGGTGAAGGTGTTCGGCCAAACGGCGGAGTCGTTCAAGCGCTATCACGACTCGGTGGAAGAGCACCGATCATGGATGCTCAAATACGCGCTCTCCATGCGCCTGCCGGACAGCCTCTACACCGTCATCATCAACGCGGGGTTCCTGTTTCTCATCCCAACCGCCATCGTCCTGCACGACAGCGCGAAAGGCGGTGCGGCGGCAACCACAGCAGCGGCGACCTTCATCTTCTTCTGCGTGCTCATCCCCATGACCGTGACCATGCTTACGCGCATCATGAACGCGGCGTCGAACCTCATGGTTTCCAGCGCGTCGCTCGACGCCGTGGACGGCATTCTCGCCCAGCCCGTGCTGGAACGCCCTCTTACCCCGAAGGAGCCTGAGTGCTTCGACATAGCCTTGGATCACGTCTCGTTCCGCTACAAGCCCGACTCTCCTCTCGCGCTCGACGACGTGACGCTGCGCATTCCTGCCGGCACCGTGTGCGCCCTCGTGGGGCAATCGGGAGGGGGTAAGACCACCGTGGCCAATCTGATCGCGCGCTTCTGGGATGTTCAGGAAGGAACCGTGCGCATCGGGGGAGACGATGTGCGCGAGATGGACTACGCCTGGTTGGCTGCGCACACGAGCATCGTCTTCCAGGACACGCGGCTGTTCAAGGCCCCCATCGCGGACAACGTGGCGTATGCGAGGCCTACCGCTTCGCGGGAAGAGGTGCTGCGGGCCCTCCATCTGGCGCAATGCGACGATATCCTCCAAAAATTCCCCAACGGGGCCGACGCTGTCGTGGGCGCGCGAGGCGTGTACCTGTCCGGTGGGGAGATGCAGCGTATCGCTCTGGCACGCGCCATGCTCAAAGATGCCCCCATCGTGCTGCTCGACGAGGCGACCGCTTATTCCGACGCCGAAAACGAGCACCTTATCCAGCAGGCGCTGTCCAAGCTGCTGCGCGGAAAGACCGTGCTCATGGTTGCCCACCGCCTTTCTACCGTGGTCGACGCCGACCAGATATGCGTGGTGGAGAACGGACGCATCGTCGAGAGGGGCGTGCACGACGAGCTTATGGCGCAGGCTGGTTCCTATGCTCGCATGTACAAGGAGTACGAGCGGAGCGTTGAATGGAAGATCGGAGGGGCCGCATGATGGGCAATCCGCTGCAGAAAGCTTTGCGCGTAAGCGACGAGGGCAATGCCAACCTGCTGCGGGCGAGCGCGTGGATGTGCGCTTTCAGGCTCGCCGCCTTCCTTCCCGTCATACTACTCGCGATGATAGCGAACGAGATGGTCGTTCGGAGTGCGGGCGCAAACGCCCAGGATGTACCGCTTCTGCCCTATCTGGTGGCAGCGGCGGCGTTGGTCGTCGTCATGTTCTTGGCGTATTGGGTATCGTACAAAAGCAAATACCTGAGTGCGGGAGACGAGGATGCCCGCATGCGCATCGCGCTTGCCGAAAGAATCCGTCGGCTCCCCATGTCCTATCTGGGGAAGCGCGACCTCTCCGACTTCACCTCCGCAGTCATGGACGACGTCGACACCGTGCAGGGCGTGCTCGCGACTTCGTTTGTCGAGCTGGTGAGCGGCCTGCTGTTCGCTCTGGCAAGCATCGTCTGCCTGTTTGTCGTCGACTGGCGCATGACGCTTGCGCTTGCCGCATGTCTCCCGCTTGCCGCCCTGTTCATGGCTCTGTCCCGTTTGATCTCCGAGGGACAGAACAAGCGCAACCGCGCAGGGCGCCTGCAGATGAGCGAGGCGATGCAGGAGTACCTAGAAAACATGCAGGAGCTGCACGCTCTCAACCTGATGAATGGCTACCAAGGCAAGATTCGCCGTGCGTCCAGAAAACTGGTGCCCGGGCTGGTCCTATACGAGCTGCTGGCCGGTCTGGGGATCTCGTTCGGTGAGAATTTCCTGCGCTGCGGCATGGGCGTGGTGATCGTCTACGGTGCAGCGCGGATGGCATCGGGGGATTTGGGCACGTTCGAGTTTCTCCTCTTCCTGTTCGCCTCGGTGCGCCTGTACGAACCGCTCTGCGTCGCCATCGAGCGGCTGGGCGCCATCATTCATGCGCTCGTGGCATCCCAGCGTATCGGCGAGATACTGGACCATCCCGTTCAGGAGGGGGACGGCGACGTCCATCCGAGGGCGTATGATCTCGAATTCGACCACGTGACATTCGCCTACGGCGAGGACGATGTCATCCACGACGTGTCTTTTACCGCCCCGCAGGGACAGACAACCGCACTCGTGGGGCCTTCGGGCTGCGGGAAGTCGACGCTATGCAGACTTGCCGCGCGCTTCTGGGATGTGGATAGGGGCACGGTGCGCATGGGCGGCATCGACATAGGCGGCATCGACCCCGAGACGCTCCTGCGCAGCTACGCGTTCGTGTTTCAAGACGTGGTGCTGTTCGATGACACGATAGCGAACAACATCCGCATCGGACGCGCGGGGGCAACCGACGAGGAGGTGCGTGAGGCCGCGCGGGCCGCATGCTGCGACGAGTTCGTAGAAAAGCTCCCGCACGGCTACGAGACCATCGTGGGCGAAAACGGTCGCACGCTCTCGGGAGGGCAGCGACAGCGCATATCCATCGCCCGCGCCCTGCTGAAGGATGCGCCGATCGTGCTACTCGACGAGGCGACCGCGTCTGTCGACCCTGAGAACGAGACACATATCCAGCAGGCTCTGGGGGCGCTCGTGAAAAACAAGACCGTGCTCGTTGTGGCCCATCGGCTGCGCTCGGTCGCCGGCTGCGACCACATCGTCGTGCTTCAGGAGGGTACCGTCGTCGAAGAGGGCGTCCACGAGCAGCTGATGGGCGCGAAGGGGCTGTACAGCCGCCTGTTCGCGCTGCAAACAAAAAGCGCTTCGTGGTCGGCGGGGCGAGACGGGAACGGCGTGCGATGAGCGGGCGGGCATGCATGCCAAAGACAGGGCTTCTACCGCATGTCGAGCATTCGCGAACACCAGGCCTTGATACGTGTATCGGAGGGCTTTTCGACAGGGAGCCGCCCCGCCTGGATGCCCGCGTGAAAGTCGCCGCGTTGCTGGCCGTGAACGTGGCTGCGGTACTCAACCGCAGCTCCTCGGTCGAGATCGCCGTCATGGCGTGCATCGTGGCGGCTCTTCTGTACAGCAGGCTCAACCGCACGGCCATACGCTGCACCGCCACCTACGCGGCGGCGGTGATCATCATGGCGTTTGCGGGCGGCGAGAACGGCATCGCCTCGGTCTTGCTGGTCGTCGCCATGGTCATCCGCAAGACCACGCCCATCTTCGGGTTCGGCTACTGCCTGGTCGCCACCACCAAGATAAGCGAGCTGTTGGTGGTCATGCAGAAGCTCCGTCTTCCCAACAGCATCACCATCCCGTTCTCGGTCGTCTTGAGCTACTTCCCCTCGCTGGCTTCGGAATGGCGCAATGTGACAGGGGCGATGAAGATGCGCGGCTTCGGTGTGTCGCCCAAAAACGTCGCGTTCCATCTTGTGCGCACGATGGAGTATGTCATGGTGCCCATAATCGTGCGCAGCGCGACCGTCGCCGAGGAAATCTCTGCCGCCGCCATAACGCGCGGCATCGAGGCACAGGATGTGCGCACCACGGTCTACCCCATGGAGATCGGTCTTGCGGATGCCATATGCCTTGTGGCATGCACATGCCTGGTGGCGGCAGCGGTGGCAAGCCGCGCGGGAGCAATCGCATGATAGAGATCTCGAATCTCGGTTTCTCCTACGAGGGCGGCGACGGCGCATGCCTGCAGGATGTCAGCCTCTCCGTGAAAAGCGGTGAAGTCGTCGTGGTCACGGGGAGGAGCGGCTCGGGAAAGACCACCCTCATCCGCGCCTTGAACGGGCTCATTCCCCACTACTACGAAGGGTACATGACCGGTTCGGTGAGCGTAGGCGGCCAAACGCTCTCCAGCCTTCCCATGCCTGCGATCGCGCGCATGGTGGGGAGCGTGTTCCAAAATCCTCGCAGTCAGTTCTTCAATACCGACACGGTAACCGAGATCGCGTTCGGGTTGGAGAACCTCGGCATGCCGACTGAAGAGATACGCCGGCGCGTCGAACGTGTGGTGGTCGACCTGGACATAGAGACCCTGATGGGAAAGAGCGTGTTCGAGCTTTCCGGTGGCGAGAAGCAGATCGTGGCCATCGCCGCCGCCTACGCGCTCGGCCCCGACGTGTTCGTGATGGACGAGCCGAGCGCCAACCTCGACTTCGATGCAACCAGGCGCCTCGGGCGGCTCGTGGAACGGCTGAAAGAGTGTGGCAAGACCGTGGTGGTCTCCGAGCATCGCGTGTACTATCTGAAAGACGCCGTGGACCGCTGCGTGTACCTTCAAGATGGGCGAGTGAGCCATGAGTTCAGCCGAGACGGATACCTGGCGCTTTCGTCTGGCGACCAAGCGGCACTGGGGCTGCGCAGTCTCGACCTGAGCCTCGTGGAGGCGCAGGTGGCGACAGCCCAGCCGGAGCACGACAGCCAAACGGGGGCTCCCCTGCGCGTAGAAGGGCTTCGCGGCGGATACCGAAGGCGAGAGACGTTGCGCGGCGTAGACATCGAGGTGCCGGCAGGCAGAACCGTCTGCCTGCTGGGGAAGAACGGCGCAGGAAAATCCACGTTGGCAAGCATGCTCTGCGGCCTTGTGCGCGAGCGCTCGGGCCTCGTGTCGGTAGGCCGCGAGCTTTCGTTCAGGCGGCGAGCGGGTCGATTCTTCCTCATCATGCAAGACGCAGGGAGCCAGCTTTTCAGCGATACCGTTGCAGGTGAGCTTGCGATGTCCGACGCGAAGGGCAGCTTGACCGTTAAGGCCACCGCCGTTTTGCTTGAAGAGCTGGGGCTGGGCGGCACGCTGTCCAGGCATCCGCTCTCGCTTTCGGGAGGCGAGAAGCAACGCCTCGCCATCGCCACGGCGATCGTGGCGGAGCCCGACGTGGTGATACTCGACGAGCCGACAAGCGGGCTCGACTTCGTCAACATGCAGCGGATCGCCCAGGCGATAAGGCGCTTGGCGCGCAGAGGAACGCGCGTCTTGGTCATAACGCATGACTACGAGTTCATCTGCCGTATGGCCGACGATATCGCGGTGCTGGAATCCGGCCGGGTGACCTGCACGTATCCGCTTGACACAGAGCATGCGGCGCTCCTGCGCGCGTGGTTTTCGATCGGGTGAGCAAAGGGTGAGCCGAGAGGGCAAGATCCACAGGCTCCCTTCGACCGAAAGGAAGGAAGAATGGAAGAGAACAAAGATGCGGGAATGCCGGCGCAGGCCGTGAGAACGGGCGGCACAGGCAAGAAGATGTCGACCAAAGACTACGTCACCGTGGGCATCTTCGCCCTCTTGCATACGGCGGTGCTGTTCATCGTGGGCGCGATAGGTGGCCTGTCCGCCGTCGGATTCCCGCTGTTCGGCCTTGTCGGCTTCATCCCCGGTGGCATCATCTTCGTCTACATCGTGGCAAAGGTCCCCAAACGCGGGGCCGTGTTCGGCCTCGGCGCCATCTCGGCGCTGGTTAACTTCCTCATAGGGGCATACGGGCCCGTTCCGTTGTTCGTTCTAATGGCCGGCATTGTGGGTGAAGTGGTCGTGTCGGCAGGCAGGTACAAGAGTTTTCCCCTCATCGTCGCAGGATACGTCCTGTTCGCGTTGCTTATCTGGTTCGGCTTCATGTCGCCGATCGCATTCTCCATGGAAGGCTACATGGATTCAGCGGTCAAGAGCTACGGCGTCGACTACATGGCGACGCTCGCCGGATGCGTGCGGGGGCCGCTTCTGATGGCGTTCGGCGCCGCGACGACGGTGGGCGCCGTGGCAGGAACCCTTTTAGGGCGCAGGCTGTTCGCCAAGCACTTCTCGCGCATCGTTGGCTAGCGCGGCCACCGTCGGTCAAGGCAAGGGGCCTTCGCACGGGGTGCGGGCGCGTGCTGGAGCGGCCGCAGGCAAAGCAACAAGCAGGGACATCATGCCTACCCTATAATAACGAGGTCGGATCTAATTCGATCCCTAGGTGAAAGAGGGGTGTCGCGTGGCGAAACGTGCCGAAGGCACAACGGAAAAGCTTCTTGCAAGCGCGCGGAGGGAGTTTTCCCGGCATGGGTTCGCGAATGCGTCGCTGCGCACCATCGCCCTCGATTCGGGAGTGACCACGCACACCGTGTACACGCGTTTCGGCAGCAAAGAAGGACTGTTCGCCGCGTTGGTTGGGCCGGCGGCAGGCAAGTTCATGGAAACCCTCATGGCGGGCTACGATAGGTATTTCGACATGGGGAACGAGTCAATCCGAGAACGCGAGCTGTTCTCGCACTCCGTATATGAGGAACTAGTCGACTTGATGTTCGACAACCGCGACGCGTTCATGCTGCTGCTGGATGCCTCGGCGGGCACCGCGTTCGAGCACTACGTGGAAAAGGTCGCCGAACAGCCTTGCCGGCGCATCTACGCCCAGTCCGACGTTTTGGGGATGCCTCTTGATGACGACCAGCGGCTGCTTGTCCACGTGCTCACGCGCGGCTTCTTCGACGGCATGTTCGAGACACTGCGACACGGTCTGGATCGTCGGTCCGCCCAGGCGTTCGTCTCCGAGCTCATCTCATTCTATGAAGGCGGTCTGGCGAAGGCGAGCTTGGGACAGGCAGCAGGTTTTGGCGGGCTCGTGAAGGAGCTGGGATGACGGCGGACAAAGACGTCGCGCGTCTCGCCGACGATCACCAGGCATCGGCATCCGGATGGGAAACGACTTTCCCTCGGCATGAAAGATGAGCGCCCTTCGGCGCATGCCCTCGGGCCCGTGGTTCGCGGTAAGCTTCTGCCGTCGTTGCAAGAGGCGTTCGCGCCGCATTCATGGAAGGGGTCGCCATGGCGGAATACACCATCAGCTCTGATTATGGTTCGCGCTGTTAAGGATGGGCGTGCACGCACGGTCCGTCACGGCGAGGGGGGGTTCGGCTCGCGTAGGCAGCGGACTGACTCCCGAGCTCTGCGTAATATGCGGTGGCTGTGCCCGTGATGATGCCCGGGTGCGCTCATAGTCGTTGTGGCACCGCCCTCCTGTGATGTGTGGGCTGCGGCGCCCGCTATGTCATTGCGTCTGGCGTCTGGTCGGGAGGGGGCGCGCATCCGTCGGCGCCCATGTCGCGCATCCAGGAGGACGCGCCCGGTATGAAGAGCACGGCGAGCCTCACGCTGCCGAGGTAGCGGCAGATGATGCGCGTCTCGGCGCGGTAGCCCCGCACCGTGGAGGGCTCGATGGTGCCGGAGTCCTCCTTGTGGCGCATGAACGAGGCCATGAAGTCCCTGAGGGAGACGTTGGAGGACGGCGCCCCTCCCAAGAGCTCGAGCTCAACGATGAGGGCATCACGTGCGCACTCCGTCTCGTGCGACCTCTCGTCGGTGCTCTTTCTCATGACTATCTGCCCCCTCGTGTTGGGGCCCGCCTCTTGGCGTGCCTTGCGGGGCGGATGGCGCCTGCGGGCAAGCGCCCGTGTAGGGGGTGTAGGCAAAACGCGGATGCGCTGGAGTTTCCTGAAGGATCGCCTGCGGCCCTTCGGGAAAGCTTTTGCGGCCCTTGCGCGGAAACGTCCGTGGGCGAGTCTTCGCTCCCAAGGCGGGGTGGGGTGGGGCAGCATGCGGAGGCAGCTCGTGGGAATGGGGTGATGTGGTTGCTGCGGGGTTTGGTGTGCCTGTGCGCTGGAGCGTGTGGTGGAGGTGTGGTGTTCTCAGGGTCGCGTTGACTCCGCTGGGCGACGGCGTGGTTGTGCGGGTGACGCACGATGCACAGCTGTCATGCCCGTGAAGTGCGCGGGGTGCTTTGCGCCGTGGTGGCGTTGCTCGTCTGTGGCATGGAGGCCTCAGTGCCCGTTCGTCATCGTGTCTGGCGGTGGCCTAGAGGGCCACTGCTCCGCCGCGTCGGTCCTCTCGACGAGGAGGTTGGCCCAGGCGACTGCCTTGGGCCTTGGGGATCGGGCAGGTTGTTCTATCGGGGTATCTTCCTGAGGTTCTCGAGTTTCCAGAGCGCCTCGGGATTGACGGCGGCGGCCTTGGCCATCGACTCGTCTTGGAAGACGAGCTCCGGGCGATAGTCTCCGGCCGCCAGCCGTTCCAGGTACTCGCGCTCTCTATCCGTCTTGGGAAGGATCCAGTCAGCGACGAAGCGCTTGGCGTCCTCCATGAGGGCCTCAAGCGTCGGGTGCTCTATCGACGAGCGGAGCATGGGGTAGAGCTGGTCTGCGAGCTCGGAAAGTCTGTCCGCGAAGCGCTGCTCCCTTCCCTCGAAAGGCTTTGGAAAGCACGCGGAGAGCGAGGCGTAGTACAGGGCCAGCCGGTGGACCCTCTCCTGCTCGCCGGGTTCGAGTGTCTCGTAGACGCCCCTCAGGTTGGAGATGTCGTAGAGGTCGCGGACCTTCACACGGTCGAAGAACGCCTTCACCTTGCCGGCCGCGAGCTCGGCGTCTGCGAGCGTGCGCACCATAGCGCCCGGCCTCACGGGCGTCTCTCGCAACACGGGCTGCAGGATGGGAGAGCGGTTCATGTAGATGCAGTCGACCTTGACGTGGTCGACGCCCCAGTCGCCACGGTAGCGCAAGAGGAAGGTACGTCCAGCATGCCCGCCGGGGTGTGCCTCTACCGCATAGCCCTGTGCCTGCGCGACGGCCTCTATGCCGTCCTCGACGTGCGGTCTGTCGGCGAGCATGCCCTCGCGCGAGACGCTGCCGATGTAGGAGACGTCGATGTCGACCGAGAGCCTCGGTACGTCGAGCATGAAGAGGTTGATGGCGGTGCCGCCATGCAGCGCCAGCTTGCCTTTGAGGGCGGGGTGGCGTTCCATCTCGTCCAGGAGGTCGAGTAGGCGCTCGACCTTGTCCACGGTCCTCGGCTCGAACTCGTCAGTACTCATAATGTCCACGACAGGACCTCCTCCTCGCTTTCGGGCAGGTACAACCTCCAGCGACGGCTCCAGCCCCTGTTCTCCTGTGATTTCGGATCCAACTTGGATGGGCCGCGCCGAAGTCGCCCTTCGAGCGCTGAGAGCGTCTCGTCGGCTATGCCCCAGTCGCCCCGCTTCGCTTCGAGGAGCCAGCCCGCCCGGGCGACGACGGCGGCAGGTGCGCTGCCAAGGATCTCGGTCAGGGCTTCTAGGTCGAGGTAGGGAAAGGCCGAGCAGGAGCGCAACGCCTCCTCTGTGCCGCCGGCTCTTTTGGGGTACATCAGGCAATCGACGAGCGTCTGCTCGCGCGTGGTCACCCTGATCGCACCGTAGGACCTCGAGCGCATGGTCTGCACACGCGGATCGCCGCCGGCACCGAAGGGGACGTAGCGGACGCCCCTGTACTCAAATGGCGAGCGCACTGTCGCGGACCTGAACGAGCACTCGAAGCCGACATTGTGCGCGACGCCGTGAGCCACGAGCGCCGAGTGATACGAGACGATCGCCTCGGGGTCGACGGTCTTGGCCACGAGGAACGGGTCGGGCGCCTCGCCGAGGAACTTGCCGGTCTTGGAGACATAGGCGCCCCGGCGCACCCGCTCGACCTCGCCCGACCTGAGGGCGCGTCGCAGAAGCGTCCGCGCGGTCTCCCTCGCGGCGATGGCGTAAAGGTCGCCCGTCGTGAACGCCTGATGCGATGCTATGTACTCTTTGAACTTCATGCAGACGAAGTATAGTGGAAACGGGTACAAGTTGTAACTATTTCCATATGATATTAACTGCAAATCTGAGAGTCCCATCCAATCACATCCACCGAGACATGGCGCGGAAGAGCCGGCGCACGTAGCTCCAGGCGAGCCTAAGGACGCCCACGGGAAGCCTCCTTCCCCTCTGCGGAGGCGAGCATGGCCCTGAGCTGCTCCACCGAGAAGGTGAGGCCGCCGGCACCAGCGCTCGACGCCGCAGCGGGGGCTCGGGAAGTCGTAGGACGGGTCGAGGTCCGCGTCGAAGGAGTCCGCCACCCTGTCCACGGCTGCCCGCTTGGCCTTTGGGTCGACGTCGGCGTGGATGTCCGGGGCCATCGACGCGCT
>ERZ773014.1963-NODE-1963-length-12400-cov-5.426893_pt1 | contig 12400 bp, 13 predicted proteins | sample MGYA00580841_ERZ773014 | MGnify/ENA primary metagenome ERZ773014 (study PRJEB29015, sample SAMEA2737989) | human oral metagenome | biome: human oral; feature: human-associated habitat; material: dental | place: China | collected 2067 ...
TTGTTATTATTTTTTTCTCTAATATAATTGTATCTCAAAAAATTTTATTGTCAAGGTTAAAAGGATGTTGTATTTAACGGTCAGAAGGTATTTGATATTCAAGGGAATAAAGCAATAGGAACTGTGTATTGTATGACAGTGCTTATTGGTAAAAATGACAAAGGCAGTTAATAAAAAATACAATGGGAGTCAAATATAATGATGAGTATGTGTATGAAAACGGAAAATGGCTTATTTCCAAAAGGTGAAAAATCTGTAGATTAGTTTATGAGATGGCAAGTTAGTGATAATGGTGAAGAAGTTTCAGAATTTGTAGATAATAGTGATGACATAGTCAATTCTGTAAATGAATTATTCAAAAATCAGGTCCAGCTGTATTAATTACACACTCTGCAAGTGGAATATTCGGATGGAAAACAGCAATGAAAAATCTAGATAGTGTTAAAGCAATAGTTGCTTACGAACCAGGAACAGATGTATTCCCTGAAGGGGAAAGATCTGCAGATATTTCTTCAAAAAATGAATTAGCTAGTAAGTTTTCAGAACCTAATATGATTCCAAAAGAAGAATTTGAAAAATTGAAAAAATGTCAATTCTTATAGTATACGGAGATAATATATATGCATCACCAATTTTTGAAAGAAAAGAAACTGGATTAGGTAAAGAAAGTATGCGTTTTTGTTATAGTATTATTCCTATTTGATATTGTACTTTAGAAAAAACTTTTTGTAAAATATACTCAAGATGATAAAGGATGTTAATTATAATTTTAAAAGTTTCTGAAATCAAAAATTAATTTTATGAAAAGCATCTTAATTTTAAAGGAGAAAGAAATGACAGGAGAAGTAATTGAAAATAAAAATAGAATATTTTTAAATAAAGATTTATTTAAATTGTTCCTGCCACTTGTAATTGAACAGGGGCTGGAATATGTTGTAGGTATGGCAGATTCCATAATGGTTGCACAAGTTGGGGAAGCAGCTGTTTCAGGAGTTTCATTAGTGGATTTTATTATGGCATTGCTGATTAGTATTTTTGCAGCTTTGGCAACAGGTGGAGCAGTTATAGCAGGTCAGTATTTTGGAAAGAAGGATATTTCAAAAGCTAAGGAAACAGAAATACAGCTTCTGAAAATTTCTGTATGGTTTTCAGTTTTTATTATGATAACTGTTTATATGATAAAACCATTGATATTTAAGTATATGTTTGGAGGAATTTCTACTGAAGTTCAGAAAGCTGCAAATATATATTTTTTGATAGTCCTTCCATCTATTCCATTTTTGGCTCTATATAATAGTGGAGCTGCAATTTTTAGAACAACTGGAAACTCAAAACTGCCGATGCAGATAATGTTCTCAATGAATATTTTAAACGTAATTGGAAATGGTATTCTAGTAATAATTTTCCGTATGGGAGTGGATGGTGTTGCAATACCTACACTGGTTTCGAGAATTGGGGCTGCAATTATTATCCTTTATCTTGCTAATAAAAAAGAAATGAAATTAAGTATAAAAGGATGGATGAAAACGAAGTTTGATAAAAAAATTATAAAACAGATTTTAAATATTGGAATGCCATTTGGATTTGAAAATGGAATGTTTTATCTTGGAAAGCTTGCTGTCCTGAGTGTTGTTGCATCATTTGGGACTGCTTCCATTGCGGCAAATTCAGTGGGTGGAACAATAGTAATGTTTGAAGTTTTACCTGGAATGGCTATTAATCTTGGATTATCAGTAGTTGTTTCAAGAGTTTATGGAATGGGAGATTATGAACAGTTAAAATATTATAACAGGAAAATTATAAGAATAATTCATGGTACATTTATTGCAAGTACTTTAATTGTGTTAGGACTTATGCCATTAATAATGAAAGTCTATAATTTGTCTCCTGAAGCTACAGAAATGGCATGGTTTATAGTTATTTCACACGGTGTGTTAATGATTTTAATCTGGCCTGCAGCATATTCATTGCCTGTAATTTTTAGAGGAGTTGGAAATGCTAAATTTCCAATGATTGTAAGTATGACATCAATGATTTTGTGTAGAATTGTTTTAGCGTATGTATTTGCATTCGGATTTGGCATGGGAATGATTGGAACTTGGGTTGCGATGTTTTTTGACTGGATTGTAAAGGCAATTATTTTTGGTGTATATTATTTAAAAAATATGTGGATAAAAATAAAAATATAAGGAGATATAGAATGAAAAGAATAATAATTTTATTAATTGTAGCGATATTTTCGTTTAATGCATGTGCGAAAAGTAATGAAAAAAGCAATAAAAATAAAGTGGATAATACAAAAGAAATAATAGAAAATAATAATATAACAAATAGGAACAATGAAAAAAAGTTCTTATAGTTTATTTTTCATTACCTGAAAATGATGACGGCAATATCTCAAATGGAAGTGAAAGTGAAGACAGCAGCGTAACAATCAATGGGAAAAAATGGGAAATACCGAATATCTGGCAAATCTGATTCAGGAGAAAACAGGTGGAGACATATTTAGAATAGAGACTAAAAAAGTTTATCCGATAAATGATCATAGAAAATTAATAGATACTGCAACTCAAGAACGTAGAAGCAATTTTCGTCCTGAACTGAAGCAAAATGTTCAAAATCTTAGTCAATATGATACTGTTTTTATAGGTTATCCAATATGGTGGGCTGATATGCCAATGGCACTTTATACATTCCTTGAAAATAATGATTTATCAGGAAAAACAGTAATTGTATTTAATACCCATGGAGGAAGTGGTCTTGTAGGTACGGTGGATACTATAAAAAGATTACAGCCAAAAGCAAAAGTAAATGATAATGCTATTTCCATATATCGTGGAGAGGCAGAAAAGTCAAAAAGCGAAGTTGATGAATGGCTATCTGGTTTAGGATATTAAGTTAGAAAAAAAAATAGTAATTAAATAAAATAATGATTAACAGTTATGTTAATTAAAAAATTAGGAGGAAATATTATGAAATATGTAACTTTAAACAATGGAGTAAAAATGCCAATATTAGGATTTGGAGTATTTCAAATTTATGATATGAAAGAATGTGAGGAAGCGGTTTACAATGCGTTAAAAGCAGGATATAGATTAATTGATACAGCAGCGGCATACGGAAATGAAGAGGCAGTGGGAAGAGCTATAAAAAGAAGCGGTATACCTAGAGAAGAAATTTTTGTTACAACAAAATTATGGGTAAGTGATGCAAATTATGAAAAGGCAAAATTGGCATTTGAAACTTCTTTAAAAAAATTGGATTTGGAATATATTGATTTATATCTGATACATCAGCCATTTAATGATGTATATGGAGCTTGGAGAGCGATGACGGAGCTGTATAAGGAAGGGAAAATAAAAGCAATTGGTGTAAGTAACTTCTATCCTGACAGACTTGTTGATTTTATTATGAATAATGAAGTAGTGCCAGCTGTAAATCAGGTGGAAACACATCCTTTCAATCAGCAGGTTAAAGCAAATGAAATAATGAAGGAATATGGGGTTCAAATAGAATCATGGGGACCTTTTGCAGAAGGGAAAAATGGAATATTTACAAATGAAATTTTATCTGAAATTGGTAAGAAATACAATAAATCTGTAGCACAGGTAGTTTTAAGATGGCTAATTCAAAGAAATATAGTTGCAATACCTAAATCAACAAGAAAAGACAGAATTGAAGAAAATTTTAATGTATTTGACTTTGAATTGAACAGTGAGGATATGGAAAAAATATCTGAACTTGATAAAAAGGAAAGTTTATTTTTAAACCATGATGATGTAGAAATAGTAAAATGGCTTAATGGAAGAAAATAATAAAAATACGAGGGAGATTTTATCCCTCATTTTTTTAAGAATTTTTACTAAAACTATCAAAAAGTTTCTCAATTTCATTTTTTATATTTTTCTTACAGACACAGTAGAAAGTCATTTTTGCTTCCTTGTCAGCAATTGGGATTGAAATATTATTTTTGAAATTGTCTTCACGTTCAAGTGTGAAATTTGAACGGAAATGCAGTAAATTTTGCATTTCAGCTAATTCCTGATAAATAATCCTGTCATTTTGGATAAGGAAGTTCATATTAGGCATTTTTTCTAAAACTACATCCTTCCATATTCCTATTGGATTGAATAAGAGCATTCTGTCATCTGTAATATCTGAAAAATGTATTTCCTTCTTTTTAGCCAGCGGATGCTGCAAAGGAACTGATAAAAATAATTGTTCAGTTTTGTATTTTATGCAGAAAAATTCAGAATTATCAATAGGTTCAGAAAGAATAATCATCTGATAACTGCCATTTTTAAGTTTTTCAAATAACTGAAGATTATTTTCTATTTTATGAAGAATATATTTTTCAGGATAAAATCTTCCAAATAATGAAATCATATCCCACAATGGAGCTGGAGCACATGAACCAATTGAAAAATTATTTTGAACCTGATTATTTTTATTAACTTTTTCTTCCATTTCATCTACAAGATTCAATATTTTTTCTGCGTACTGGATAACAGTTTTTCCATTTTCATTTAATTCCATCTTATTTTTTTTCCTGTCAAAAAGTTCAACCCCTAAAGTTTTTTCCAGCTTTTGTATCGAACGGGAAAGGGCAGGCTGTGAAATATACAATTCTTCAGCAGCTTTTGATAATGTTCCATATATTGCAAATGCAATAAGCTGTTTAAGTTGTTCCAATTCTATCATATAAATCACCTCATATAATTTTTATTTCTAGTATGCATTTTAATTATAGCACATTTTCTAAACGGTATTGTACTTTTATCTTAAATTTTAGTATTATAACTATATAAAGATAAGGAAATAAAAATAAGAAAATGAAGGAGATTATATATGAAAAAAAATTTAATATTATTAATGGCAATAGGGATATTATCAGCAACTGCAAGTTTTGGATTTCAGAAGCCTGTAACAATTAAAGAACAGGGAAGTTTTATGGCAGGAGGAACAGTTGTAACATCACCGGGAGAATATAAAGATTCGGAGCCTATGAATTTTGATGGGGAAACATTACATGGAGATCATGCCTATGTATTTTATCAAAAGCCAGTAAAAGCAAAAAAGAATAGTATTGTATTTTTACATGGGTATGGACAGTCAGGAAAAAGTTGGGAAAGTACACCAGATGGAAGAGATGGATTTCAAAATATATTTTTGGAAAAAGGATACAGTACATATATTGTTGACCAGCCTAGACGTGGTAGAGCTGGGCAGTCAACAGTTCCAAGAAATTTAACAGCAAGACCGGATGACCAGCTTTGGTATAATAATTTTCGTATAGGACAATGGCCAAATATATATGACAATGTTTCATTTCCTGGAGATAAGGAATCACGGGAACAGTTTTTTAGACAGATGACTCCTGATACTGGAGATTTTGACCAAAAAGTTATAAGTGATGCGATGGTAAAAGTTTTTGAAAAATCAGGAAATGGAGTTTTGGTAACTCATTCTGCTGGTGGAGGACCTGGTTGGGACACTGCCATAGCTTCTGACAAAGTAAAAGGAGTAATTGCATTAGAACCTGGAACTTTCCCATTTCCAAAAGGAAAATTACCAGAAGTTGAGAAAACAACAAGTCCATTTCCAGCTAGTGGCTATGAAGTATCTGAGACTGAATTTAAAAAATTAACTAAAATTCCAATAGTTGTATATTTTGGAGATAATATTCCAACTGAAATAACAGATAATTGGGGGCTTGATAACTGGAGAATAAGAGTAAACTTAGCAAGAAAATGGGAAAAATTGATGAATGAAGCAGGTGGAGATGTAAAAGTTGTAATGCTACCTGATATAGGAATAAAAGGAAGTACACATTTTATGATGGCTGATTTAAATAATAAACAAGTAGCTGATGCAATGGAAAAATGGATGAGGGAAAAAGGATTAGCAAAATAAAAATAGCAGAGTAATAAAAGCACATGAAAATCTTGATAAAGTTCATGTGGAATTAAAAAATGCTAAAATAAATAATTTTGACTCTTAAAATAAAATTTAGAAGGAAAAGAATGAAAAAAATAAAAAAATATATATTAACTTTTATAATTTTTTTACTGGGAGGAAATTTAATTATGGCAAATTCAGTAAATAATCTAAGTATTACTAAAAAAGAAAATTTAAAATATATCAAAGCAGATCCAAAATATTTTTCAGGAGAAGCAGAGTTTGCAATCTTACCACAAATTGATATATCTAAGGATAGTGTTGCAATAGTAGATTTTGAAGTTGGAGTAGTTAACAATTGGCATTCACATTCAAAAGGGCAATATTTATGTATAACTGAGGGAGAAGGTAGAGTTCAAGAATGGGGTAAGGAAATTCAATATGTAAAGAAAGGTGATGTTGTATGGATACCAGCAGATGTAAAACATTGGCATGGAGCTGGGGAAACAACTTCAATGTCCCACTTAGTAATAACACCTGATACTGAAAATAATACAACTACTTGGTTTGAAAAAGTTGAATTAAATGAAAAACCAACAGAAGAAAGATTGAAAATTTCTATTGAGAAACATAAACAAAATACTTCTTTGACAGAAAAACAACTAGCTATTGTTTCAATAGCAGCTAATACGGCAAAAGGGGATTTAAATAAATTAAAAGTAGCTTTGAATAAGGGATTAGATAAAGGTTTAACTATTAATGAAATAAGAGAAATTTTAAATCATCAATATGCTTATATAGGTTTTCCAAGAGCACTAAATGGAATGCTTACTTTAAATAAAGTGTTAGAAGAAAGAAAAGTTAATGGTAAAAAAGATATTGAAGGGAAAGTTCCTACAAATAAGGGGGATATAAATTACTATGAATATGGAACAGAAACTTTAAGTATTTTATCTCAAAGAGATAGCAGTGGATTATTACAAAATTTTGATGGAGTTGACTATGCTTTAAAGGCACATTTATTTGGTTATTTATTTAGTAGAGATAATTTAAGTTATGTTAATAGAGAATTGACTACTGTTTCAACCATTTCCACAATATCAGGTAGAGAGGCACAATTAGCTTCACATGTTAATTTAATAAGTAATCTAGGAATTAAAAAAAGTGATTTAGAAAAAGTTGTAAATATTTTAAATAAAGAAGTTGATAGTGATTCATCTAATAGATTAAAAGGAGTTGTTGAAAAATGAAAAAAATGTTATTAGTAGCTTTATTTTTATTACAAATTGGAACTGGAAATTTATTATTTTCTGAAACAAATGAAAATAAAAATGTAGTTAAAAAAATTGAAAATACTGTAAATCAAAATACTAATACAATAGCTACAACAGAAAGTGGAAAAATACAAGGATTTATTCAAGATGAAATATATACTTATTTAGGTGTACCTTATGCAAGAGCCGAAAGATTTATGGCACCTAAAAAAGTAGAAAAATGGAATGGTATTAAACAAACTGTAACTTTTGGAACATATTTTTCACAAGGTGAGAGTATGGTTTCAAGTGGAGGTTGGTTTGCAGGACCTAAATTAGAGATGAGTGAAAATTCTCATAACTTAAATATATGGACTCCTGGTATAAAAGATGGAAAGAAAAGACCAGTAATGGTATGGTTACATGGTGGAGGTTTTAGAAGCGGTTCATCTGCTGAAAATTATATTTTTGATGGAAAAAATTTAAGTAAAAAAGGAGATGTAGTAGTAGTTTCTGTAAATCATAGATTAAATTCACTAGGTTTCTTAGATTTATCAGCTTATGGAGAAAAATATAAAAATTCTGCCAATGCTGGAATTATGGATTTAGTTGCTTCTCTTGAATGGATAAGAGATAACATAGAAGAATTTGGAGGAGATCCTAATAATGTAACTATATTTGGAGAGTCAGGAGGAGGAGCAAAAGTTTTAACTCTTATGGCTACACCAGCAGCAAAAGGTTTATTTCATAAAGCAATATCTGAAAGTGGTGCAGTGGAAGAAATGGGTATGACACTTTTACCTGAAAAAACAACTAGAAGAGTTGCAGAATTAACTCTTGAAAATTTAGGATTAAATGCAAAAAATGTAGATGAAATTCAAAAAATACCTTATGAAAAAGTTATGGAAGCAACAGAAAAAGCCTTAGCAAAAACAGCTGAGGAACAAGGTTATAAAAATGTTTTAACTGGACAACCAGGACTTGATTGGGCACCTAAATTAGATAGCTATATTCCAGTAGAACCTGTAGGAGAAAAATATTCAGAACAATCAAGAGATATTCCTTTATTAATAGGTACTAACTTAACAGAATGGGAAACAATGCCATTTGTATTATCAAATAATAAAGTTGAAAATAAAAATACTTTTACTAATGCAGAAATAAAAAAGAAAATGCAAGAAAAATATGGTGATAGAGCAGAAGCAATAGCGAAAGAATTTAAAAAGGCTTATCCAGAAAGAAAAGCAGTAGATGCACTTTATGTTGATGCATTATTAAGAAAACAAACTTTAAAAACAATAAGATTAAAATCTGATCAAGAAGTGTATAGTTATATCTTTACTTGGGATAACCCTATGGCTAATGGAATGGCATTATCTTTCCATACAGCAGAAATACCATTTGTATTCTATAACATAGATAAAATTGAAAGTAACTTAAAAAGTGGAAGAGAAAAAGCTGCCTATAAATTAGCAGAAAAGATGAGCCAAGCTTGGATAAATTTTGCAAGAACAGGAAATCCTAATGTGGAAGGCTTACCAAAATGGACACCATATAATCGTAAAGATGGAGCAGTAATGATTTTTAATGATAAATCAGAAATTAAATATAGACATGATGAGGAGTTAATGAAATTATTAGCCCCAGGCTATAATTTCTAAAATATTATGAAAAAAATAAGTATATTAATTTTGATGGTTATCAGTCTTTTTTACACAAAGAATTTACAAGCAGATAATGGAAAAGTTGGAGAAAAAATGTTAAAAAAAGAATATCTAAATGCTAATAGTACAATAGAAGAACTTTTAACTTATCCAAGTATAAAAGAGTTTTCAAAATTTATTTTACCTCTTGAACATGGTTACAATCCAAACTCAAAATTAAAAGATATAGCTTATTTATTACCATATCATAATAATATAAATACTGATACAACTTTAAAGAGTATTAATTATATAATTGATAGAAGTGAAAAGGGTGAAGAGATATTCTATAAAATTTATACCGATAAAGAAATAAAAGAAGATAAGAGCAAAGCAAATACAGGAATATTTTTCTTTAAAGGAAATAAAAATGCACCTTTTGCTATAATCAATGCGGGTGGAGGCTTTTCCTATGTTGGTTCTATACATGAGGGTTTTCCTTATGCAATAGAATTAAATAAAAGAGGTTATAATGCTTTTGTTTTACAATATAGAGTTGAAGATGGTTATAGGGCAACTCAGGACCTAGCAAGAGCAATATCATATATAATTGAAAATAAAGATTTATTCGAAGTTGATATAAATAATTACTCTTTATGGGGAAGTTCAGCAGGAGCTAGGATGGTTGCAGCAATTGGCTCAAGAGGTTTAGTTTCTTTTGGAGAAAAAAATTATACTAAACCCAATACAATAGTTATGCTTTACACAGGATTAGCTAGTTTTACACTAAATGATCCTCCTACATTTATGGCAGTTGGTGACAGAGATGGAATTGCTAATCCAAGAGTTGTTGAAAATAGATTTAATGAAATGAAAAAAGCAGGCTTAAAAGTAGAATTTCATAAATATAAAAATGTAGAGCATGGCTTTGGATTAGGCATTGGAACTTCAGCAGAAAATTGGATAGATAGTGCTATAAAATTTTGGGAAAAGCAAAGTGTAAGATATGAAAAGTGACTAACTTATGGTTGAGGGTATGGCAATGTCTTTTCATACAGCAGAAATTCCATTTGTATTTAATAATATAGATAAAGTTGAAGGAACTTTAAAAGGTAGAGGAAAAGAAGCTTATAAATTAGCAGGAAAAATTAGTCAAGTTTGGATAAATTTTGCAAGAACAGGGAATCCTAATGCAGAAGGTTTACCAAAATGGGAACCATATAATCGTAAAAATGGGACAGTTATGATTTTTAACGATAAGTCAGAAATAAAACATAAACATGATGAAGAGTTAATGAGATTATTAGCACCTAGCTATAATTTCTAAAATTATTATCAATTATGACATTTTTAATAGGAGGTATGGCAATGGCAAATTATAGAAATAATCCTTTTACATTTGTATATGATGGAGCGATTACAAAAAATGAAAAAGGAAAGGTAAATGTAGAAAAAGTAAGTTATAAAATTAATGGAATTGATATTGCAGCTAATGTATACAAACCTGCAAATTATACTCCAAATGGTAAATTTCCAGCAATAGTGGTAGCACACCCAAATGGTGGAGTTAAAGAACAAGTTGCAGGGTTATATGCACAAAAATTAGCAGAACAAGGATATGTTACAATAGCTTTTGATGCTGCTTATCAAGGAGCAAGTGGAGGAAAACCTCGTTATGTAGATAAACCTGCAAATCGTATGGAAGATATAAGAGCTGCAGCTGATTTCATAACTCAATATCCTGGTGTAGATAAAAATAGATTAGGTTTATTAGGGATTTGTGGTGGAGGTGGCTACTCAATAAAAGTAGCACAAACAGATAAAAGATTTAAAACTGTAGCGACTGTAAGTATGTTTAATACAGGTGATGTTAGACGTAATGGATATAATCGTACACAAATGGATACTATACAAACTCGTTTAAAAGATGCTTCAGATGCAAGAGCACAAGAAGCAGCAGGTGGAGAAGTTAGATACACACCAGCTTTTGCAGATGGAATGACAAAAGAAGAAATAGCAGCATTACCTTTTGAATTGTATAGAGATGGTTATGAATATTATGGAGTAACTCATAAACACCCAAATTCTCAAACTAATAATACAGTTAGTAGCTTATTAGATTTAATGTCTTTTGATGTTAACACTAATGTAGATTTGATAAATCAACCATTATTAATGATAGCTGGAGATAAGGCTGATAGTTTGTATATGACAGAAGAAGTTTTTAAAAATGCAACTGGAACAAATAATAAAGAATTATTTTTAGTAAAAGGTGCAACTCATATTCAAACTTACTGGAAGCCTGAGTTTGTGAAAGAAATTAGTGGAAAATTGACACAGTTTTATAATAAAAATTTATAAAACAAAGAATATAGAGTATATTTAAAAATAAAACAGGAGGCAAAAAAATGAAAAATTTTGTAAATAGATTTTGTAAAGTAATTTTAAATATGGCGGTATTATTTGGATTTATTGCATGTGGAAATAATTCTTCAGCAGTAAATAACCAAAATTCAAGAAAAAACGGAAATGCAAAAAAAGGGAACGGAAAAGTCTTAGTTGTATATTATTCACAGACAGGTACAACTGAAGGAGTTGCTAAAATTATTGCGAGAGAAACGAATGCAGATTTGGTTAAATTGGAAGTAAAAAACGAGTATACAAGTGATGATTTGAATTGGACTGATAAAAATAGTAGAGTTAACAGAGAACATGATAACCCAAATAGTAGAAATGTAGAATTGAAAAATGCGGTTATTCCTGATTTTTCTTCATATGATACCGTATTTATCGGGTATCCGATTTGGTGGAGAGAGGCTTCCTGGGTTCTGGATGATTTTGTTAAGAAAAATGATTTTACTGGAAAAACTGTAATTCCGTTTGGTACATCAATGTCAACAGGAGATGGGACTAGCGGAAACAGATTGAAAAAATTGACAAAAACAGGAAACTGGGTTGATGGACAAAGATTTTCCAGCAGTTATAATGAATCTGAGGTTGTAGATTGGGTGAAAAGCTTAAAATACTGAATAGAAACTGGAGATGCAGAGTGGTATGAAGAAGTTTCAGATGAAGAATATGAAAAACTGAAAATTGAATTTTCTACTGATTTATGATACAATTGTACTATTATTATAAAATCATGGAATGGAGTTTGATTATGAATAAGGAAAGACTTGCAGCTTTTATGGATGCCGTACTTGCAATTATTATGACAATTCTCATATTAGAGCTGAAAAAGCCTGAAACAGCAACTTTAAAAGCCCTTTGGAATCTGAGAGTAGATTTTTTTGCATATACGCTTTCATTTTTCTGGCTTGGAACAATGTGGGTAAATCTGCATAATGAATGGCATAAAATAAAATATATTACACCGTCAATTGTCTGGGTAAATGTAGTAATACTTTTCTTTTCTTCATTTTTTCCATATGTAACTTCTTTTGTCACTTCATATTATAACAGTAGTGTAGCACAAGGATTTTATGGGGTAATAGTTCTGGCTGTTACATTTTGTAATATAATTTCTGGGCATTTGATAGGAAAAGCAAACAAAGATGATAAAGAATTACAGGAATCATTAAAAATAAAGATGAGATGGCTAAGCAT
>ERZ773014.1967-NODE-1967-length-12392-cov-26.362568_pt1 | contig 12392 bp, 12 predicted proteins | sample MGYA00580841_ERZ773014 | MGnify/ENA primary metagenome ERZ773014 (study PRJEB29015, sample SAMEA2737989) | human oral metagenome | biome: human oral; feature: human-associated habitat; material: dental | place: China | collected 2067 ...
CAAGCGGAATCGTCACCCACTGATACTTCTTGATGCCGCCGTAGTAATGCGTATCGAAATAGGCAAGCCCGTTATCCTCGTACAGCGGGGTCTGCTTCACATCAAGGCGGCAGGTATCGATGTGCGCGCCGAGGATGTTCATGCCGTGCTCCATCGGCTCCGTCCCGATATGGAAGAGGACGATCGCCTTTTTCATATTGACGGCATAGACCTTGTCGCCCGCCTTGAGCTTGGTGCCCGCCGCAATCACGTCTGCAAAGTCGCGGTAGCCCGCCGTCTGCGCCAGACGTACCGCCTCCGTTACGCTCTCGCGCTCCGTCTTGCAGTCCGAGAGAAAGTCAATGTAGCCGCGTGCAAGTTCATCTACTGCTGCGCGCTCCTCCGGCGTATACTTCAACCAGACCGAAGTCTTCTTATCGTCACTCATATATATCCCTTTCTATCGTTCCCACGCATCACGCAGAATATTTATAAATTCATCCTTTGATGCCGCGCGGTTAAATCGCTCACGTAGCTCCGCACTGCCCGAGAGCCCGCGTGTGTACCACGCCGCATGCTTTCGCATCTCACGGATGCCGACATACTCGCCCTTGTAGTGCACGAGCAGGTCGAGGTGGCGCAGAATCACCTGTGCACGCTCCGTCAGCGTCGGCGGGGGAAGTTCTTCCCCCGTGCGCAGCCAGTGGATGAGCTGCGGGAAAATCCACGGATTCCCCTGTGCTCCACGCCCGATCATGACGGCATCTGCGCCCGTAATGTCGAGTGCACGCGCAAGATCGGCGGGGCGGCGCACATCGCCGCTCACGATCACGGGAATTTGCACGGCGCGTTTCACCTCAGCGATCGCCGCATAGTCCGCATTGCCGCTGTAGAACTGCGCGCGCGTCCGCCCGTGCACGGCGACGGCATCCACGCCGACCGCCTCCGCCATCCGCGCAATCTCCACGGCGTTGCGCGAGGCATCGTCCCAGCCGAGCCGCATCTTCACCGTGAACGGCAGCTTCGTCGCACGGCGAATCGCCGTGAGGATCTCCTCCGCCTTTTTCGGCTCACACATCAGAGCCGAGCCCTCACCGTTCTTCACGACCTTCGGCGCAGGACAGCCCATGTTGAAGTCCAAAATATCCGCCGTGCCGATCTCCTCGATGTAGGCAGCTGCCTCCGCCGCCATCTCCGCCGACTTCGCGAAGATCTGCATTGCGATTGGGCGTTCCTCCGGCTCCGTTTGGAGCATTTTCATCGTGTGCTCATTGCGGTAGTGAATGCCCTGACTGCTCACCATCTCCGCGAACGCGAGCGGACAGCCCATGTCGTGCGCGATGATGCGGTACGCGCGATCCGTCACACCCGCCATCGGCGCAAGAAAGACGGGATCATCAAACGTGAACGCGCCTATTTTCATCGGTTTCACAGCTGATTCCGCTCGTAGAGGACGCGCAATCCCGTAAGTGTCAGGAAGTGATCGACCTTGTCAATCGTCTGCGACTCCTTTGCCACCATGCGGGCAAAGCCGCCCGTTGCGACCACCTTCATTTCCATCGCGAGCTCTGCCTTGACGCGGCGCACAATCTCGTCGATCTGCCCGACATAGCCGTAGATGATGCCCGCCTGCATCCCCTGTATTGTGCTGCGGCAGACGACCGTCTTCGGCGGCACAAGCTCGATGCGCGGCAGCTGCGCCGCCCGCTGAAAGAGCGCCTCGGCACTCGATCCGAGTCCCGGCGCGATGACACCGCCGAGGAAATCCCCGTTCTCCGCCACAATGTCGAACGTCGTCGCCGTCCCAATGTCGATGACAATGAGCGGTCCGCCGTACTGCTCGTGCGCGCCGATGACATTCACAATACGGTCGGCGCCGATTGCACGCGGATTTTCATAGTTCAGGCGTATCCCGGTTCGTATGCCGGGACCGACGATCAGCGGGCGGATGCGGAAGTAGCGCTCGCACATCTTCTGCATGGGCACGACAAGCGGCGGCACGACCGAGGAGATGATGATCGCATGAATGTCCGACATCTGAATGCCCTGATAACGGAACAATTCATTGAAAAGGATTCCATACTCGTCGCCCGTCTTCTGCCGATCTGTCGAGATGCGCCAATGCCGCAGAAGTTTTTTCCCCTCATACGCGCCCATGACGATATTGCTGTTGCCGATGTCCAGTACTAGCAGCAAGTTCTTTCCTCCGTACTATTTCTTCGGGCGGATGGACACATCCCCCGCCAACACACGCCTTCTCCCAGCCTTTGTATCAATCAGGAGCGCCCCCTCCTCATCAATATCCGCCGCAACGCCCTCGAACTCCTCGCCCGCAGGCGCAATCACGCGGACGGACTGCCCAAGCGTCACCGCATAGTCCCGCCACGCCGCGAGCACGGGCGCAAAGCCCTGCTGCTGCACATCCGCATAGAGCTCGTCGAGTGCGCGCAGGAGCTCTTGCAAAAATGCTACGCGCGGCAGCGGCTCGCCCTTCATCTGCATCAGCGAGGTCGCAACCGACCGCAGTTCCTCAGGAAAATCCTCATTCGCAATGTTCACGTTGATGCCGATGCCGATCACGACGTAGTTCACGCGATCCATCTCCGCGCTCATCTCCGTCAAGATTCCGACCAGTTTGCGCCCGTCGTGCATAATGTCGTTCGGCCACTTGATCGCCGCGCGCAGACCGAACCGCTCCATCGCGCGCGCAACTGCCACCGCCGCCATCAGTGTGCACTTTGGCGCATCCTGCGGCAGGAACGTCGGACGCAGGAGGATGCTCACCCAGATGCCCTTGCCGGGCGGCGAGAAGAACGCGCGCTCCATGCGCCCTCGTCCCGTTCCTTGACTGTCGGCAACGACAACGGTACCATCCTCTGCCCCCTCACGCGCAAGGTCTTTAAGCACAAGATTGGTCGAGTCCACCGCATCATAGGCGATGATCTTTCGCCCGATGAGCTGCGTATCGAGCTCCTGCGCGATCTCCGCCTCGATCAGGCGATCCGGCGCCGAGCGCAGAACATATCCGCTGCGCGGTGCACTCGATATATCATAGCCCGCATCGCGCAGTGCCGCGATCTTCTTCCACACCGCCGCGCGTGTCACACCGAGCCGCTCCGCCATCTTCTCGCCCGAGATATAGCCGCCCGCTGCCCGCAGCAGCTCCAACACATCCCTACTCATCACATGCCTCCCAATGAAGGAATCTCGCTTCCTCAAAAAGCCGTTATCCGCCCCATTATAGCGCAGATAGCGGCTCCCTGCCACAAAAATATGAAGGAATTACTGATAAAACGAACCTTCAATTGGCGTAGATTCTTCGTCCGAACAATGTGGAAAACCGGACGCAGCGTGGTACTCTGTGGAGGATTTGCCGACGAAGTACGGACCGTCAAGAGATGCAATCTGAATTTATCAATGCGTTCTTAATAGTATCGTCAAAACCTCATCTTCTCTAAAGAAAAGGCGCTGCTGCACACTGATCCATGCAGCAGCGCCTCCGCTGCGTTACTTATTCCACTGTGTTAGATTAAATTTTGGCTCGGTGGTCGGAATGGGCGCAGGACGCTCCTCCTCCGCGCGTTCCGCCTCCTCACTCGTCTGTGTGGAGTCATCGATCACGACATCGACAGGGATCGGCAAAGGCTTGCCCGTATCATCCGAATCGTTATCGTCTTTGTCCTTGTCCCCGATCGTTCCCTTTGTCATCAGTTCCTCAAGCTCACTTGCGTTCAATGTCTCACGTTCGAGCAGAGCACTTGCGATCAGATCAAGTTTTTCACGATTCTCCGTGATAATGACGCGACACGCCTCATATGCGTCCTCAATGTAACGGCGTACCTCGCGGTCGATCTCGCCCGCGACCTCCTCGGAGTAATTGCGGTCGCGATTGAAGTCACGACCGAGAAAGACCTGGTGATTTTCCTCACCATAGGCAATGGGACCGATCGTCTCACTCATACCATACTGCATGATCATACTGCGGATGATTTGCGTCGCCTGCTGAATATCGCTTGAGGCACCCGTACTGATCTCGCCGAGCACGACCTCCTCGGCAACACGCCCGCCGAGCGCAACCTTGATGCGGTCAAAGAGCTCTGAGCGCGTGCGATAGGAGCGATCTTCCTTCGGCAGGGAGAGCATATATCCGCCCGCACGCCCGCGCGGAATGATCGTGACCTTGTGCACGGGGTCGGCGTGCTCAAGCAGAAGTCCCACGAGGGTATGTCCTCCCTCGTGATATGCCGTGAGGCGCTTCTCCTCCTCCGTCATGACGTGGGATTTGCGTTCGGGACCTGCAAGCACGCGCTCGATCGCCTCCTCCATCTCCGCCATGTGGATCTGTTTCTTATTGCGGCGCGCAGCAAGGAGTGCTGCCTCATTGACAAGGTTGCTGAGATCTGCGCCTGTAAAGCCGGGCGTACGGCGTGCAAGCACATCCAGATCTGCATCATCCGCGATCGGTTTCCCCTTTGTATGCACCTTGAGAATCGCCTCGCGTCCGCGTACATCGGGTTTGTCCACGACAATCTGACGATCAAAGCGCCCTGGGCGCAGAAGTGCGGGATCCAGAACATCGGGACGGTTTGTCGCTGCAATGATGATGATGCCCTCATTCGAGGCAAAGCCGTCCATCTCGACGAGCAGCTGATTGAGCGTCTGTTCGCGCTCGTCATGTCCGCCGCCGAGGCCCGCCCCGCGCTGACGTCCGACGGCATCGATCTCATCGATGAAGACGATGCACGGCGCGGACTTCTTCGCCTGTTCGAAGAGATCGCGTACACGCGAAGCGCCGACACCGACGAACATCTCGACAAAGTCGGAACCGCTGATCGTAAAGAACTGCACGCCCGCCTCACCGGCAACCGCCTTCGCGAGGAGTGTCTTGCCCGTACCCGGAGGTCCGAAGAGGAGGACGCCCTTCGGAATACGTGCGCCAAGTTCGTTGAATTTATCCGGTGTCTTGAGGAACTCAACGACTTCCTCAAGTTCCTGTTTCGCTTCGTCCGCGCCTGCAACATCGGCGAACGTTACCTTTTTCTTGTCGCTCACCATCAGGCGCACACGTGACTTGCCGAAGTTCATCATGCGTCCGCCGCCCATCTGCGACTGCTGCATGATGAAGAACCAGAAGCCGATGAGCAGCGCGATCGGGATGAGCGAGGTGAGCATTGTCTGCCACCACGGCGGTTCGGGCGGGTTCTCTGCCGAGATATTGATCCCCTTGTCCGCAAGGCGTGTATAGAGATCGTGATCGCTGTTCGGTGCTTCCGGTGCAATGGTCGTAAACTCCGTCCCATCTGTGAGCGTGCCGCGAATGTTGTTCCGGACAATAACGACCTTGTCCACCTCGCCCGCCGTCACCTTTGCATTGAAGTCACTGTAACCGAGCGCCGTCGCCTGAGGAGCCTGATGACTCCCCGACATATAGTCCGCGACCGTCCAGACAACGAAGAACATGAGCGCATAAAACGCAAGATTTCTAAGGATTGATTGATTCAAGTCCTACCTCCTGTTTATTCGTAAACGGAACGTTTGAGCACCCCGATATAGGGAAGGTTTCGATATTTTTCCGCATAGTCCAGACCGTAACCCACGAGAAAGTCATCCGGGACCTCGTGTCCGAGATAGTCGATCTCCACAGGTGCAACACGGCGCGATGGCTTCGACAGGAATGCGCAGATCTTGATGCTCTTAGGATGGCGGCCCTTGAGCATCTGCTTCAAATAATGCATCGTTGTCCCCGAGTCGATAATATCCTCCACGATGATGACATGCTTTCCCTCGATGGAAAAATCGAGATCCTTTAGGAGCTTGACCTGTCCGCTTGAGACCGTCGCCTCCCCATAGCTGGAAACAATCATGAAGTCAAATGCGACGGGATGGTCAATGGCGCGGACAAGATCCGTGAAAAACACCGCAGCGCCCTTCAAAATTCCGACACAATAGATGGGTTCGGGGTCGTCACGATAGTCACGCGCAATCTCCGCGCCGAGTTCCTGTACCCGCATACGAATCTCATCTGCGGAAAAGGATATACGCTCAATATCATTGCTCATCATCCGTCTATCGTCTCCTTCACACATGTAATGTCCAAAACATCCGTACTGGACTCTGTGACGGGGGCAATTATGCTTCGCCGCCCACCCGCAATCCAAAAAATCTCATGCGTATCCGCAAGGGCAATCAACGGAAGAACATCCCTCTGCTCCTGCGGGATCTTATCATCGATCAGGATGTTCTTGAGTTTCTTGCGCCCAAAGGGAAGCCGGATATAGTCTCCCGTCCGCCGCGTCCGCAGCACAAGCGGCGGAAGACCGTCGAGATCGGCATAGACCGCCTCTCGCACCTTCATCCTATGCCAATCGTCCGCAGTCATATGGGTCAGACGTCTGAAACGAAACTCGATTCCCCGAAAATTCATTATAGCATATTCGCGGATGAAAGGAAGCAAAATTTCTCCTTTTTCCACGATAGGCTTTACCGATGGTGCATGGTGGAGAGTCAGGACGCCATAGCGCACACGCGCCTGCCAGCCATGCGGCATTTCACAGACGCGCGCGCCCTTCGCAGCGAGGAGAGCGCGCATGCGCTCCTCGTGAAGATAGGAGAAATCCTGTGTCGTCCCCGTCTTCTGTGCCCAAAAAAGGCGCAGAACGCGCCGCTGCATCGCGGGGTGCATCGCACGAACCGCCACCACGGAAAGACCTTCGGGACACATGGCGTGCTGAAACGTTTCTGCAGCAACCCCCGCAAGGAAATCATCTTCCTCACCGGCAAGGGTGCCAAGACGCGTCAGAGCCTCTTGAACCGCAGGGTTATAGACGCGTGCAAGTTCCGGCAAAAGTTCGTGACGAATGCGGTTGCGGCGTGCGTCCATGCAGTCGTTTGTCGCATCGTATCGTGGTTTAAGCCCACACTCATCTGCATACGTCTCAATCGCCGCGCGCGTAACCGTGAGAAACGGCCGCAAATGCAGTCCATCCCATTCCTGCATTGCCGCGAGTCCCGCCGGTCCCGTTCCGCGCAAGATGCGCAGGAGGATTGTCTCCGCGAGATCGTCTGCATGGTGCGCGAGCACAACAGCATCACAGCCCCGTTCATCCCGTATGCGATGGAAAAAGTCATAGCGACAGATCCGCGCAGCCGTCTCGATCGAGAGTCGATGCGTACGCGCATAGGCGGGCACATCGCCCGTGCCGAGAATGAAGGGGATCTTCCGCACCGTGCAGAACCGCTCCACAAAGCACGCATCCGCAAGCGAATCCGCGCCGCGAATCCCATGCTCATAGTGGACGCAGATGAGCCTCGCCCCGCCCGCGCTCCGCAAGAGATCCAAAACGTATAGCAGCGCGAGTGAATCTGTGCCGCCGGAGCATGCAGCGAGGAGCGTGCGCTGTGGGCTGAAAAGATCATGCGCGCGTAAAACGCGCTCCACCTGTTTTTGCAAAATATGCTCCTGATAGAAAAAGGGCACTCCGAATGGAGTGCCCTTTTTCTTCTCTATGATGCGCGCTCTGCCACGAGGCAGACAACGCCGTCATCTCTACATCAGCACTTCCCTGTGATCAGCCGCGACGCGAGCCTCGACCGCCGCGCTTGGAGTCCGTCTTGCGGCGCAAATCGGTCAAGCGTTCATCACTGTCCTTCAGGAAGCGTGACAATTTATCCTCGAAGGAGGGAGAGCCGATCTGTCGCGTGGCAGCCGTGCGGCGCATATCACGCGGGGGGCGCGGCGGACGTACAGGAGCCGCTGCAGCCGACTGTGCGGGTGCTGCCGGCTTATCCTGAAGTGCCTTGATGGAAAGACCGATCTTGCCGCGGTCATCCACGGTGAGCACCTTGACCTTGACTGAATCACGCTCTTTAAGGAAGTCGTGCACATCGTTCACATAGACATCGGCAACCTCTGAGATGTGGATGAGTCCCGTCTTTCCCTCGGGGAGCTCGACAAAAGCGCCAAAATTGGTGATGCCCGTTACGACGCCCTCTACTACACTGCCAACTTCAATGGCCAATACAACTCTTCCCTTCAACTACAAAACATGGGGTCTCCCCCTGTATCATTACCCGCTCATTATACAAGGCAAACACATCCGATGTCAAGAATTTCAATTACTGTTTGCGCGCTTTCCCGGCGCATAGGGCAGCTCGCCCACGCCCGTCATCCCGAGCTCCTCGCGCGCCAATTTTTCAATATAGGGAAGTTCATCCAGACGATCTTTCTCCGCGCGCAGACGATCGTTCTCCGCGCGTGCCGACATAAGTCTCTGCGTCGCAAGTACCTGATCCTCGTGAACATGGGAGAGGTAAAGCCCCTGCGATACGATTATCGAACCAAAATAGCCCAAAATGATCAAAAGGGTGATGACAAACCATCGTGGTCTCCTAGGGGTTCTTCTCTGAGCCATTTCGCTCCCCTCTCTTTCTTGTCAGCATCTCAACAAGCATCTCAGCCACGTGCTGTGCTGCCTCCTCGCATGCACAATCACGCGCCGCTTTACGCATCTGTGAGATCCTGTGATCCAAGATCTCCTTCACCGCAGGAGCCATCTGCTCCCCCGGGTGGAGCCATACCGCTGCACCGCATCGTGTCGCATAGATGGCATTTTCCGTCTCAGGTCCGGGGATGGGATCGTGCAGGAGGAGCGGCAGCCCTGCGGCAAACGCTTCGCTGATCGTAAGAGCCCCCGGTTTTGTGATGAGGAGATCTGCCGCCCGCATGAGCACAGACACCTCATGCGTATAGGCAAAGACACGGATGACATGCCGCGATGTGCGTGCCACACCGCGCGCATGTGCCGCAAGTGCCGCATTATGTCCCGCTACAACGAGGATGGAAAGTCGCCGCTCCACCGCCTCAAGAGCGGTGAGCGTAATGTCCATCCCCCCAAGCCCAAGACCGCCTCCCATGAGGAGAAGTGTCGGCAGATCCTCCGTCAGACCGACACGCATCTGCGCCTCGCTCCGCGCCAATGCGTAGTCGGCAGGAGCAATCGGGATCCCCGTCGCATGCACCATACGAACATCAAAGCCGCGCTCTGCCATCCCCGCTGCCATCGACTCAGTCGCAACAAAGTACGTATCTACATTGCGCGTAAGCCAAATTTCATGCAGAGCATAATCCGTCAGGAGCGCAGCAAGAGCAAACGACTCTCCGTTCCGCGCACGCCAGAGCGCTGCCGCCCCCTCGGGAAAGGGGTGTGTCGCAACAATCAGATCCGGCTCGTAGTCCCGTATGAGTCGCCCCACAGCACACACCATTACCCACGCGAAAGCATTGCGCACAATACCGCCGCTCGTATTCTTTCCTGCAACGCGGAAAAACACATCGTAAAGATCGGGCACGAAACGCAGCATCGTGAGATAGATGCGTTTCATGAGATAGTGAATGACGGAAACTTCACGTGTCATGAAGTCGACGACATCCACCTGCATGTCTTCCGCATGCGGATGTGTGGTGAGGGCGGCGCAAATTGCTTCCGCTGCTCGCGTATGTCCGGAGCCAATGGAGGCTGTCAGAATGAGAATACGGGCACGTTTCATGCACAACCTCCTCGCATAACCATGACTATTCTATCACAATTTTCAGCAACAAACAAAAGTTTTTACGCCGTCAGTCCACCGTCAACGCAATAGATGCTCCCTGTCACCCACGCCGCCGCAGGAGAGGCGAGAAAAGCGATCACATGCGCGACCTCCTCCGCCGTGCCGATTCGCCCCAGCGGATAGTGTGCCGCCATCTCACGTAGCTGGTCTTCACGAGGCAGATGTGGGGAGAACTGTCGCTCCGTGAGCGGCGTCAGGATATCCGCAGGAGCAACGGCATTCACGCGTACGCCGTCCCGTGACAAATCAAGGGCAAGCGAGTGTGTAAAGGCAATGACTGCCCCCTTGGTCGCCGCATATGCTGCACAGAAATAATTGCCGTGCAGCCCCGCATCTGAGGCGACATTCACAATGTTCCCGCGTGTTTTCCGTAAATATGGCAGTGCAGCCTGCGTCAGATGAAACGTCCCCTTGACATTGGTCGCGATCAGTTCCTCGAGCATGTCTTCCGTGAGATCATCCAACGCGCCCTCCGCATAGATGCCCGCAGAGTTGAGGAGAATATCCACGCCGCCGAACGCGCGCGCACAGTCCTCCACAGCGCACGCGCAGTCTACGCGTACTCGCACATCTCCTGCGATATAGCGGGCATTCGCCCCTCCCGAGAGTGTATGGATGGCAGCCTGCCCACGCTCCTCATCGCGCCCCATAAGAGCGACCTGCGCGCCCCCCGCGCAAAAAATCTTGGCGGCAGCCAATCCGATCCCCGATGTTCCACCCGAGATCAAGACGGTTTTCCCTGCAAAGGCATCGCCAACGAAAATGGTCTTTTCCATATCCATCCCACAATGCGAACAAAAAACCGGACCCCCATTGGAAGTCCGGTCTCACGTTCAAGAGAATCCTCTTAGGGAATCACTGATAAAATGAAGTCCGCCAGATTGGCATAAATTTTTTCGTCCGAACGAGGAGGCAAACCGGACGCATAGCAGGGGCTATGTGGAGGATTTGCCGACGCAGTGCGGGCAAAAAAGATGCGCTAAGATGGCGGTGCTGAATTTATCGGTACTTCCTTAGTTCACAGAATCCTTCAGAGCTTTGCCAGCCTTGAACACGGGCGTCTTCGAAGCCGGAATATCGATCTCCTCGCCCGACTGTGGATTGCGTCCCTTGCGTGCCTTACGATCCTTCACCTCGAAGGTGCCGAAACCGATCAGTTGAATTCTGTCGCCCTCGGAAAGTGCGCTCTTAATTGCCTCAAAAACGGCATTGACCGCCTTTTCTGCATCCTTCTTTGTCAGACTTGCCTGCTCTGCTACGTTTGCGACCAATTCCTGCTTGTTCAAAGTAGCATCCTCCTTTAAGATATGATCCATTTCCTCAGCGACCACAGGTGTCGCACTGTCATGAGAGAATTTAACAGAATTACCTAGAAAAATCAAGGGGAAAAACAAAAAAAAACGTTTTTCCCCCCTAAAAACATGAATTTATTCGTTGTTTTCCCAAAAAACAGGAGTGTACGGGATGAAAAGAGTGGTCAAATGGTCGATATCATCCTGCCAATCGAGCTCAAAAAGAGGAATCCGCTGGACCCTCTGATCGGGAAGCGCAAGATGATGCAGATAGATGACCTCCTGTGTATCAGGGAAATGCTCCATCAGGAGGATCTTCAGATCCGATGCAAGCTCACGTGAATAGAGCTGCGTAATGATCAGATCCTGTGCCGGCGGCGCGGCAACGGCATCCTCGTTCAGCGCATCTATGATCGAAAGGCCGTTCACGGGATCGAGGCTGAGTGCCGCGAAGAGCGGATCCAAAAAACTCATCGCAGGCAGGATCTCGATGGGCTGCCCCTTCTCCATCGTCCGCGTGCGCAGGAGCTGTACCGTGCGCTCAGCGACAAACGGACTGCCCGGAACGAGATAGAGCACATCGTTTGCCTGCACGCGTTCCATCAAATCATCCGTAATTGCTTCATAGAGTTCTTCAAAATCCTCGGCATCCTCGTAAAAATCATCGTAGGTTTCATACGTAATCCCCGCCGCATCCAGCGCCGCCACCGTCGGGTGGATGCGCGTGCGCAGAAAGATATGTTCTGCCGCCTCGATGCGCGCCCACGTTTCACGCGTGATCAGCCCCGCGTCACCGGGACCAAGCCCCGCCACGGTCAATTTGTATTCTGCCATTCTTTCATTCCCCACTTGCCATTTGTACGATCTCGAGTGCCGTATCCAATATATTCTGCCGCTCCTTCGGCTGCAGACGGATGCGATAGCCGTCCCCCTCCGGCAAAGGGCCAACTCGCCGCCCGAATGCACGATCCAGACGCATAAGCGCCGGAAGCGGGAGCTTCGCCCCCTCGGACAGAGCGATATCGAGTGCCTCCCCCTTTGCCGCGATGCTGCGCGCGCCGAAAGAGCGCGCATGGTTCTTGATGCGTGCGATGTCGAGCAGCGCAAGCACGGGCTTCGTCGGCTCGCCGAAGCGGTCGATCAGCTCGTCCAGCAGTGCATCCAAATCCTCGTTCGTACGCACAGCAGCGATCTTTTGATAGATCTCGATCTTGTGCATTGCATCGTCGATGTAGCCGCCGTCGAGATACGCCTCCACGGGAAGATCGATGACGGTCTCCACGGGCGGTGGAACGGGTGCCTCGCCACGCTTTCTTGCAACGGCTTCTTCCAGCAGTTTGACATACATCTCAAAGCCGACGCCCGCGATGTGCCCATGCTGCTGCGCACCGAGGAGGCTGCCCGCCCCGCGAATCTCAAGATCACGCATGGCGATCTTGAACCCGGAGCCGAGCTGCGCGAACTCCTTCATCGCCTGCAGGCGCTTCTCCGCCGTCTCACTGAGCACCTTGT
>ERZ773014.1968-NODE-1968-length-12389-cov-20.090644_pt1 | contig 12389 bp, 5 predicted proteins | sample MGYA00580841_ERZ773014 | MGnify/ENA primary metagenome ERZ773014 (study PRJEB29015, sample SAMEA2737989) | human oral metagenome | biome: human oral; feature: human-associated habitat; material: dental | place: China | collected 2067 ...
TAATGGCGGCCCCTGTATCATACCAAAGTGTATTAACAGGTAAAGTTGCTTCTACAGTTTCTGTTGGTACTTCTGTAACAGAAGGCCAAACATTGGTGACTGTAGAGACATTGGCTGGTCCTATGGCTGCTGCTAAATCTACTGTAACTGGTACTGTAACGGCGGTTAATGTTACAGTGGGTTCAGACGTTTCTCGTGATCAAATCGTTGTCACTGTAGAAAGTAAATAAAGGAGAGAAGGAATGAAGTTTTCTCATTCTTGGCGTCGGTATAGAAAAGCGATACTGGCGCTTTTCTTCTGTACTTCACTTACAACTGCACAGGCTATTGATTTTATGCCTGTCAATGATGTAACAACAGGTATGGAAGGTATTGCAAAAACTGTAATCGTAGGGGATACTATTTCTACCTTTGATGTAAAGGTACTGGGTGTCATGAAGGATAAGGGACCATCTGGACATCTTATCTTAGCAAAGTTTTCCGGACCCGTTATGGATCAAACTGGTGGCATTGCGCATGGTATGAGTGGTAGCCCTGTATATATAAATGGTAAACTCGTTGGGGCTGTTGCTTATGGCTGGGGGTTTGCAGATGGTACGATAGGTATGATTACTCCTATTGAGGATATGGTCAAACTATGGAATATACCATATGAGAAAAACTTATCTAAACCTTGGGATGATACACAATTGATTCCTTTAGGTACTCCACTTATGGCGTATGGCTTCGATGCGGCATCAATGGATTACTTTAAATCCAAGCTACCACAATATAAATATGAAACATATGACACCGCAAGTGCTAGTGGTGATGAAATTGCAAAACCACTAGAGGCTGGTGGCTCTGTAGCTGCTTTGTTAGTTGATGGGGACCTCAAATTGGGCGCTATTGGTACTGTGACTCATGTAGATGGTGAAAAGGTTGTTGCCTTTGGTCATCCATTCTTAAAACATGGATCTTCTAACTATTTTATGCACAATGCAAGTATCTTTACCGTTGTAAAAAGCTATAATGCTGCCTTTAAGCTTGGCTCTATGGGGAAAGAGATTGGCTCTGTTACTGAGGATAGAGGTGCCGGTATTGCAGGTATATCAGGCGTGATTTCTCCAGGTATTCCATTGCGATTCCATTTAAAAGATCTTGATATGGGACGTGATAGAACTAGTTCCGTTAAGGTTATTGAAGATGGTGAAATGACACCAACTTTAGCAGCTACAGCTTTATACAATATGTTGAATAAAATATTGGATCGCAGTGGCTCTGGTACGGCTACAATTTCATATACTATTACGCCAAAAGGGAAAGACCATAAGCCGTTAACGCGGACAAATATGTTCTACAGCTCTGATTCCATTAGCGAAAAAGCAGTTGATGAATTTTATAATGTCATTGATGTTCTTATGAACAATCGATTCATCAACTATGAAATTTCGGATATTTCGGTTGAAACAAACGTAACGCAAGATAAGAAAACAGCCAAGCTTATAGATGCTTCTGCTTCGTCTACTGTAGTTTCTCCTGGGGATACTATTGTAGTAGATGTAACATTAGAACCGTTCCGTGGCGAAAAGGTTATTAAACAAATCTTCTTTAAGGTCCCAGAAGATCAAGCTATTGGTAAATATACCTTAGAGGTACGTGGCGGTGGTGAGATTCCATTGCCATACGTATTGGAAAAACAAAAGTATAATTTAACAGACGAAATTTTACGCCGTTTGAAAGTTCATAAAGATTTTGATGAGCTTTATGATGAAATTCAAAAGACTGATACAAATAATCAAATCGTTGTAGAATTTTTGGAAGATGGCATTAGCTTAGTTGATGAAGATGGCTCTCAATCTGTTAAAAAGGCTAAACTTAAAGATGTGGAATCAAAACCTATGCCTGGGGATGTAAAGAAAAAAACAGGTCAAGAAGATTTGAGTTCTAGTAAGGATGATGAAAAGAAACCTGAAAAGACTGCCATTGATACTGAGTACATCGTGCAAGGTGATGGTCAATTTACGATTCATGTAATGAAGCCCGCTGATCGTGATAAAGAATTAGCAAAACGTGTCAAAGAAGCGAAACATCAGATTAAGATGGAGCGCAAGTTAGAATTGGAAGATCAATCTAAAAAAGATAAAACGGATAAAGCTGAGTCTAAAAAGGACCCTAAAAAAGAGTCGAAAGAAACTAATAAAAAAGATGAGGCTAATGCTGGTGGAACAAATACACCTGAATAAGTTGAAACTGTAAGGGAAAGGGAGACACTGTTGAGTTGGCTAGAATCGATAGGTCGAGTCGTTATAAACGGCCTATCACAGATGGGTAGTGCTACATTATTAGTGTGGCAAACAATAAAACAATTAAAAATGATTAATCTGTGGCATGTATTTCAGCAGATGGCTCACCTAGGGGTAGACTCTTTGCCTATTATTAGCTTAACTTTGCTCTTTGCTGGTGCCGTTATGACTTTACAGATTACAGATGTACTCATTACCTATGGTGCTCAAAGTACAGTAGGTGGCCTTATGGCTGTAGCTATGGGCCGTGAATTGGGCCCTATCTTAGTTGGTGTAGTATTAGCCGGCCGTGTTGGCGCAGCTATCACGGCTGAAATTGGTACAATGAAGGTAACAGAACAAATTGATGCCCTACGTGTTATGGCTGTTGACCCTGTTGGTTACCTCGTGGTACCACGTGTAGTAGCGTGTATGATTATGGTGCCGATTTTGGCATTTTATGGTGTTGTTATCGGCATTGCCGGTGGTTACTTTGTAGCCACTGTTATCAAGGGTTTGGCGCCTAGTACATATTTAGACTCTATTCAAATGTTTTCTACCATTTCAGACTTCACTTTAGGTCTTATAAAGTCTAGTGTGTTTGGTGCTGTCATTGCATTGGTAGGTGCTTATAAGGGCATGGAAACTAAAATGGGCGCAGAAGCTGTGGGTTTTTCCACTACTAGTTCTGTAGTAACTAGTATTATTCTAGTATTTGTATTAAATTACTTTTTATCTACATTGTTATTTTAGTAGATATTTTTAGAGGGATTTATGATTGAACTGCGCAATGTTGTAGTTGCCTATGAGTCACGTGTGATTTTAGACTCTGTTAATCTCACTATTAATGATGGGGAGACGTTAGTTATATTAGGTGGCAGTGGTAGTGGTAAAAGTACACTACTTCGCTTATTAATAGGTTTACAACGTCCTACATCAGGGCAGATTATCGTAGATGGCACAGATATAACTACATTATCTGAAGATGAATTTAATACAGTACGAAGAAAGATGGGGATGGTATTCCAATATTCAGCTTTGTTTGATTCTATGTCGGTAGGTGAAAACGTAGCTTTTGGTTTGCGTCAACATACGAAGTTAAAGGATGATGAAATCAAACGCATTGTGGCAGAAAGACTTGATTGGGTTGGTTTAAAGGGATATGAGTCGTATATGCCTAATGAGTTATCTGGTGGTATGAAAAAGCGGGTTAGCTTAGCTCGTGCTATAGCACTAGATCCGAGTTTAATTCTTTATGATGAACCTTCATCAGGGTTAGATCCTATTACATCAGGTACGATTAGTATGCTAATTAAGGGGATGCAGAATCGGCTTGGTTGTACTTCTATCGTGGTAACACATGATATGCAGTCAGCATTTTATGTTGCTGACCGCATAGCTTTACTCGATCAGGGGCATTTTGTAGAAATTTCTGATACAATAGAATTTAAGAATTCTACAAATAAGAAGGTACAACAATTTATTCATGGTGAAGCAGAGCCGATTAACGAATCTGCGATGGGAGATATATAATGAAGTGGACGACGGAGGCCAAGGTAGGGGCTTTTACACTAATAGGTATAGTTCTATTTATTGCAGGCATACTATTTGTAGGTCGTATCGATATTTGGGCTAAACCGCAAATGACAATTACAGGTGATTTTACTCAAGTAAATGGCCTAAAAAATGGGAATCAGGTTAAATTTTCCGGCGTGGCCATCGGGACTGTTTCTGATATTGAAATTACACCGCGTGGCGTTGTGGTTAAGATGAAGCTTGATGAAAAAACGCAGATTCCAAGCGACTCAATCTTTTCCTTGGGGTCAGATGGTTTTTTAGGTGATAAATATATTCAAATTTCACCAGGACAGTCTAAAGTATATTTACAGGATGGTGATTCCGTTAAAGGTGAAGGTGTTGATGCTGTGGATAAGGCCATGCAGAGTGCACAAAAGTTAATGGATGGCACTGAGAAGATGCTACAGTCTATCAATAGTATTATTGGTGATCCTGCAACTCAAAGTGCACTTAAATATTCCTTGCAATCTACAGCGGTGATGGCTGATAATGCGGTAGCTATTACACAAAATATGGCGGATGTAACGGCTCAACTAAATCAAGCAGCACAGCAATTTAATGCTGATGGTAATGCAGGCAATGATATGCGTGCTATTTTAACTAATTTAAAACAAACTACTGATCGTGTAGATAATATGGCTCGTACCATGGAATCAACTGTAACAGATCCTAAGGCACAAGAAAATATTAAAGAGACTTTACATAATACGGCACAGATTTCAGCTCGCATCAATAAACTGATGGGCGGAAAGGCGTACCAAACGGATGTAAATGGAAATAGTGTAGAGGTTGGTATGACTGAAAAAAAGTCATTTACCAAGATTGAACCATCTGTAGATTTGTTGTATAACACAACGGATAATGAATTCCGTGTTAATGGTAGAGTACGTGCCTTTAACAATAAAGGGCTGGCTGAAATTGGCCTTTCTAATATGGGTGATGATACTACTTTTGATCTGAATGCAGGTCGATTTATTAGTTCTAAATGGTTGGTGCGTGGTGGTATTTTTGAAAGTGAATTGGGTCTCGGGGTGGATTATAACCTCCGTGGTCCTGTGTCTTTATCAGCCGCGTTATATGACCTTAATCATCGTAAATATCGTATTCGTAGTGATATACGTTTGCATAAAGATACCTATGGCGTTATTCAAATGACCAGACCGTTCAGTTCTACGAATGGAGGTACCTATTTCGGTATTAAACAAGTATTCTAATGACTAACACATTTACTCTATATGAGTATGGAGGTACATATTATGAATAAAAAGGTTCTTTCCTTAGGTGTAATGCTTTCTTTAGTTACTACTGGTGCATTCGCCGCTGATGTAGTAACTACATCCGTTAACAACGGAGACCAATTAAGCAAATATCAAAAAGAAGCTATTCAATTAACACAAAAGCAATTAGCAGAAAAATCTGTTTTAGACAGTAAAACCTATGAACGTACATTAGCTTTAAACGAAGCCCGTACGGTTGATTTAGCGTTAGCTAATAATCGTACAGCTAAGCAAACTAAATGGGGTTATGAAGCTGCTAAATCTGCAGTAAGCCAAGTAGCAGCTGGTAAGAATCCAAGTGTTAGTTATGGTTGGAGTGCTCAAAAAACGGGCGGTGACACAGGTAGTGGCAAATCTGGTAGTCATAACTTCTCCATTAGTGCGCCTGTATTCAATCCACAACTTGATGCGAGCATTGATTCTGCACGTTATACTCGTGAAGGTACTGGTGCTAGCTATGAAGAGGCTTTACAACAAGCAAAATATGATGCTCTTAACGGTTATTATACATTGATTATGAGCCGCAATATGGTAGATGTAGCACAACAAGCTGTTAAAGATTATCAAGGTCATGTAACCAATGTAGAGGCACAATATAATGTTGGTTTAGTGGCGAGCTCTGATGTATTGGCCGCTAAAACAAATCTTGATGATTCTCAAACATCTCTTGTAAAAGCGCAAAATGCTGCAAATTTAGCAGAGGCGAACTTAAATCAAGTTATTGCATACCCTGCACAAACAGCTATCACTACAGCAGAGCGTGATTTACAATATAAACCATATAATGTAACCTTGGAGCAAGCGAAAGCATATGCTATGCTTCATCGTTCCGCTCTTGTTAAATCGGCTCTTGATGTAAAATCTGCAGAAGAAGCTGTAAAATCTGCTAAGGCGGGTTATTTGCCGACTGTAGCTGTAAAAGCTGGTCGTGGCTATGGTGATCAAGATGGATACTTTGGTACAAGCACAAAGTCCTGGAGTGTTGGTGCTAGTGCTACTTGGAACTTATGGGATGGTGGTGCAACACAAAATGCTATTAAAAAAGCAAATGCACAACTTGAACAAGCAAAAGAAGCTAATTTGGCAACTGTTGATGCTGTATTGTTAGCCGTACAAAAAGCATACTTGAATTTACGATCTGCAGAACAAACAATTCAAAGTACACAAACTGCAGTCGCACAAGGTCAAGAAAGTTTCCGTATTGCTACGCTTCGTTACCGTGCAGGTGTTGGTACGAACCTTGATGTACTTGATGCAGAAACTAAGTTGACAACAGCTCGTAATAACTATGTAGAAGCTCTTTATAATTACAATATTAGCATTGCGGCTCTTGAACAATTAACAGGCGTTCCATTGTCTACACCTGTAGGTCAAGGTGCTGAAGTTATCGGTAATAGTGGCGCTGTTGAACAATTGGCAAAACTAGGCGGCAATCAATAATATGATCCTTAAAAAGACGACTTTGGTCGTCTTTTTTCTTGTAGTGGGCATTATAGATAATGCGTGTTATTGATAGGTTTTATAAAATTTATCCTGAAAATACTATAGTTATTACTGTGTCTGTGGTAAGATTAGTATATATATTTATATTATTCATAATGTGTATGGGAGTATCATTATGACCCGTAAAAAGTGGCTCCTTATCGGTGCAGCGATTTTAGGTTTATCTGGTATTGTTGGCGCCAGCATCAATCCTATGGCTCAAACTTACATAGCACCTATAGTTAAAGAACAACTAAATAATGTCATAAACGGATCTATAGACTATGATTCTCTCCGAATTAATTGGAATGGTGATGTTGTTTTAACAGATGTAACTATCAAAGATAGAGATAGACATTTAGTTGGAACTGCTCAAGAGGTAGCTGTAGGAGTTAAACTATCTTCTTTACCGAATATTATTAGTGGCAACACATCAGGAGCTACGGCTATTTCAAGTGTAATCGTTGAGGCTCCAGACTTTCATATATGGCAATTAGCTGATGGGTCGTGGAGTATAACTAAGTTAGTAAAACCATCCGATCCAAATAAGTCGGGTACTTTTGATGGTTCTGTGACTATTAATGATGGTCGCGTAGCTCTACGTACTAAAGATGGAATAAAGAGGAATGTAGAAAATCTTGATGGGACGATGGTGCTTAATATGAGTGGCATGTCTAAAGGCGCCTTTACTGCTGATGTAGACGGTTCCGCAATTACCATGAATGGCAAAATTGATATGAACAATGTATCTAATTTTGATCTCTTTGTACAAGTTGACGAAATTGATACTGCTGGTATTATGAGTTTTGTTCCACTTCGTAAGGAGTTATCTGTAACGAGTGGTAAATTACAAGATGTACATTTGAATCTTAAAAGTGAAGATGGTAAATACATCATGAGTGGTAATGTAGGCTTTAAAGGCTTAACAGGCACTTATAAACGGGGTAATACAATTTATAATATTACCGATGGCACGGGGCGTATTATGCTTAATAATGATCAAATCGTTATTAGTCGTAGTTCTTGGCGGGTAAATGATCAAGTAGCAAAGATCAATGGATTAGTTACACTGGGTAAAGAGGAAGAGTATTTAAATCTTAATGTTGTGGCCGATAAAGTAGCTTTAGAAGCGATAACAGATGTCGGTGTTACTGGCATTGTAGGTGGGCGTGCACATATTGGTGGTACGACAGTAGCCCCTCGTGTAGATGCAACGATTGCTAGTGATGGTATTTCTTATAAAGGTTACTATATTGATCGTTTACAAGGGAATATCGTATATGATAACGGTTTAGTTCGTACTGATGATACGCGCCTGTCTATAGGTGAAGGTAGCGCAAAGGTTAAGGGGCAATATGTAGCTGATACAGGGGATTTTGATGCTACTATAAATACTCAAGATTTACCTTTAGGCACTTTCACAAAAGATATGACCACACCGATTACAGGTAATATCGATGGTGAGATTCGTATTTTAGGAAAAAATAATCAAGTTACAGATGCCGTAGGCGCTGTTGAAGGTCGCCAAATAGGTATTCACGGTGTTGTGATTGATACTGCAAAAGCTAACTTTACGCATGCTGATAATCGTACAAACATAACCGTTGTAGGTACTATGGGGGATGGGGCGCTTAGCGGGTATGGCTATATCCAGAATGGTAACATAGATGCCACTATTTCAGGTAATGCATTGCCGTTGACCGCATTAAGTCCTATTATTGGTCAAGATGTTGATGGCACCTTAAATACTTCTTTTGCGATAAAAGGCACAGTAGATAATCCAAATGTAACGGGCACTGTATGGGGCCAAGAGGTACATTATAAAGGGGCTCGATTCAATAATATCCATGGTGATATTAAGCTAGATAACCATATTCTCACTATTACCAACGGACATATTGGTGATGGCGATGGGGGCTATGATGTTAATGGTTGGTATAATCTTGATACGGATGCGTTAGATTTAAATGCTAGGGCTAGGGCTACTCGTATTGAAAATGTGATTCGTACTGTTACAGATGTTCCTATTACGGGTTGGTTTGAAACGGACAATCATATTACAGGAACGGCTGCAAATCCGATTATAGAAGGTCGTGCTCATTTGTGGGATGGTTCTGCTTATGGAAAACTCGTGACTAATGCATTTGCAAAATATAACTATCAGAATGATACATTAGAGCTTTATAGATTTGATATTGAAGGTTATGGTGCAACTATCACAGGTGGAGGTACAGTATCTAAAGAAGCAATTAATGTTGATTTTGAAGGTAAAAATATTGATATGGGCAGATTGCTCATTAATACGGGTTACAAAGTTGATGGGTTGCTATCTGGTCGAGGGCAAATTACTGGATCTATGGATAACCCTCAATTCAATGGTTATATTTCATCTGATGCCTTATCAGTTAATGGAGAATTATTGAACGATATTCATGGTCGTGTTTATGCAGATAAATCGGTTGTAAATGTACAAGATTTCACCTTTGCTGAAGCCGATGGTGGTCGCTATGCTGTTAAAGGTGGTATGAAGTTTGATGACAGTAGACAACTATTTGGTGTATTAGATGTTACTAATGGTAGCGTAAAGAATTTACTAACCTTGCTAGACCGGTCCAACGAACATATTGATGGTAAATTAAATGGTTCTGTTGAAATTGGAGGTACACGCGATAATCCAAGTGTTAATGTAACAGGCAAGATTAATGATGTAAGTATTGATGAAAAGATTGTTGGTGATGCAACTATCAATGCAAGTTTTGCTAATCGTAAATTTAAAGTTACAACTTTGAAACTACCTGTTGGGGACGGTCTTATTGCAATAGGCGGTACGATGGATCTTGATGGTCAAGCAGATTTACAGGTTGCATTAAAGGATGTTGATATAGTACCATTCTTGCCACTTATAGGTAAGGATATTCAAGCTACTGGTTGGGTGACTGGTGTTGTGAATATCACTGGAGAAACTAAGAATCCTAAAGTAGAATTATCCAGTGCTATAGAGTCGGGATCCTTTAATGGCGTTGGCATTGATGAAGGTTTTGCACTAGCTACAATGCAAGATCAAGTCATTCAAATTCAAAGAATTCAAGGGGCTAAAAGTGGTTATAAACTTAGCGTCTATGGTAAGATTCCGTTAGCTGCAATTTTTACGTCTGGTTATATTCCAGCAAATGATAGCAAATCTATGGATGTAACTATTGACTTTAATGAAGCAGATATGGCCGTTATCCCTCTTGTTACAACTAGTATTAAGGAAGCAACAGGTCCGTTAAAAGGCACGGTTCATATTACAGGCACTATTGATCAGCCTGAAGCATATGGTACTGTATCGGTACGTAATGGTACGATGAAATTGGCAAGTGTAGAAAATCAAATCACTGGTATTGATGGAGACTTAATCTTCTCTGGTCAACAAGGTGATTTCCAATCCCGTATCAATATGGGCAAAGGCTCAGCTGGTTTGGCTGCTAAAGTAAATTGGTCTGGACATACTCTTACTAATTATAAGGCTGCAGTTCAACTGGATGATTTAGAGGTTCGCAGTGAATATGTAAGAGGACCTCTGAATGGTGAACTTTATATTGCTGACCGAGATGGATTGCCGACCCTCATTGGTACTTTAAATCTTGAAAAAATTCAATTCAAAATTCCACTTTCCTTACAATCTAGTGAAAGTACTAATGATATGGGGGTAGATGTTACTGTTCATGCGGGTAAAGGTGTACGTTTATATGATCGCACTTTATATAACATGTTTATCAGTGGCGATGTTCATTTTGGTGGCTCCTTAAAAAATCCAACTGCTAGTGGTCAATTCGATGTTAGAAATGGCACGTTTAAGTATTTGAGCCATGTATTTAATATTATAAAAGGGAATGCCCATTTCGTAGGTGGCTCTTATTTACCAAACTTACAATTAGAGGCTGAAACAAATGTAAGTAATTATACTATTATGCTTGGCGTAAAAGGGACAGTGGATCATATGGACTTATCATTGTCCTCTAATCCTACATTGTCTAGAAAGCAAATCATTTCCATGTTGACCTTCGGCCGCGGTGCAGATTCAAATAGTAGTACTTTGACAAATGAAGATGTGAATGCTGTGGCTACAGCAGGGCTTCAAATGTTTGCTTTTGGCTATGTACAAGATGCATTACAAAATACACTTGGGTTAGACCGCATCAATATTACAACAGGGTCAATTGATCCTGATGAGCCAACCAATAGGGATACGGCAAGTAATTATAATATTGAAATCGGTAAATATGTATTACCGAGAGTCATGTTGACTTATTCTCAAGGTATTAATAACAAACAAAATAAATATGGTATAGAATATTCTGTTAAACGAAACCTTAAGTTCACGGGATGGCATACATCAAAAGGGAACAATTATATAGGTGGTCGTTGGACACGTAGCTTTTAAGAGTGTGGCTAGAATGTGTAAACCCCTTAGGTATGCACATTCTAGTCATATTAATTTCATAAAATTTGTTTAATATAGTACTCATTCCAAGCAATTTATGCTATAATGATAAAGATTTATTAGTCTTTATAAATAAGATGTAAACTCTTTATGGGGATGAGTTCTAGGAGGAATTTATGTTTAAACCAAAAGCTTATAAAAGTATGCTTGCAGCGTCCGTGTTGACCGCTGTCATGGGGACAGGCAGTGTATTTGCTGCTGAGGTACAAGCTGGCTATACTCCAGATTTAAATAGCACAACGACGACTAATGCTGCTACAGCAAATGATGCAGCTACTACACAAGCTGTTTATAATGCTGATGCAACTACTACAACTATACAAGATGAAACTGATGCAGCTATCTTAGCTGCTCGTGGTGATACGACTATATCTAGTGACGGCACTGTAGTAAAAGGTTCTGATGGAACTGTTACAGTAAATAATGCTGTTTTAAAAACTGATGATAAACAAGTAAAAATGGTATCTAAAACTACTGGTGGTACTGACCTTGATAAGGCTGCTGAAAATGGCCAAACTCAAGCTGTTACAACAGTAGAAGCACAATATGTCACATCTGCTAGTGCAGAATCTGTTAATCCATACGTAGGTAAATTGATTACCGGTTTATCTATATCTGGCGTTACAGCTGAACAACAAGCAAATTTATTGCCAATTTTAACTGAAAAAGTTGGCGATGCTGTATCTGTTGATGGCGTATTTAAAGATGTAACTAATCTTGGTAATACTGGTTACTTCTCTGAAGTAAATCCTGTATTTACTTCAGTGCCTGAAGGCGTAAAATTGGACTTTGCCGTAACAGTAAATCCAGTTACTACTGGGGTTTCTTTTGAAGGTAATACTGTATATTCTTCTGAAGTATTGACTAAGTTCATGGACATTCAACCAGGTCAAGTTCTTAACTCTGTATCCGTAGGGCAAAAAGTTCAAGGGATTAATGCTGCATATGCTCGCGATGGCTATATGTTAGCACACGTTGATGGTATCCGTGTAGATGACCAAGGCGTACTTCATATACACATTGTTGAAGGTATCGTAGAAGATATCATTCCAGCAGGTAACAAGAAAACTCGCAATAAAGTTATTACTCGTGAATTTGTTCAAAAGAAAGGAAAACCTTTTAATAAATTCTTGGTACGTCGTTCTGTAGAACGCGTATATAACTTAGGCTTTTTTGATGACGTAAACGTTCGTATATTGCCAGGTGAACAAGATCCAAATAATGTAATTATTGAAATCGACGTATTGGAACATAAGACAGGTACCATTACATTAGGTGCTGGGTACTCTAAATCTGATGGAT
>ERZ773014.1969-NODE-1969-length-12383-cov-33.166450_pt1 | contig 12383 bp, 12 predicted proteins | sample MGYA00580841_ERZ773014 | MGnify/ENA primary metagenome ERZ773014 (study PRJEB29015, sample SAMEA2737989) | human oral metagenome | biome: human oral; feature: human-associated habitat; material: dental | place: China | collected 2067 ...
AGGGCCTATTTGGGGCTACCGGTTGCTTATCGACGCCCAAAGGTTGCGCGCATGCCACCGGGAGACGTATTCAAAAAAATTAGTGACACGTCTCAAGGATCTTGGAAATCTAGGTCATGCATTCTCCAGCAATTAAATAAACCTCACGGTAGTCCCGAAGTCATTCGGCAACTTCTAAAGCGCGGGATTATCAAGCAATCGGGGGTGAAATCTGCAGCATAATTTATACGATTTACCCCACACAGTAATTTCTCATCAATACAGGTATGCTCATCTATAGCATGACGGAATTTTATTTGGAATATTTATCCCTCATTGAAAAGAAACGATGGAGAAAGATGACATCTACAACTATTCGATACAAAATAGCAAGACATGTCAATGACAAATATCACGATAATTATTCAATTATACAAGGTCAGACATATCACAAAACCTACAATAAAAGCCCTGTTGTATTTATTTTATGGTTGAAATGAATACAACAGGGCTTTTAAGAAATGGATAAACATAACGCTCTGATAAAGATTACTCCATCGATATTTCCCACTTAGATACCATGATTGACCATATAAGAGAATTCTTATATGTAGCAAAATCCAACTTCAGTTGAGACAATAATTAAAGTTATCTACCCATAATATAAGATGTACCTCCGTGGCAAACTAAGCTAATTAAAGCAGCAAATATTAAAACATATAACAAAAATAACCCTTTATATTCAGGTTAATGCGATCATCTATTAGCTCCCCACAAGTATCGGGGGTAGCCATATTGACGTAGAGAAATTAGTGCAAATATTCTTATGGCATGCCCACAAGGGAAATAGGGCATATGTCATATATTCATCATTTTTGATAAGGAGTTAATGGCTGCAATGAAGAATAAGATTTTTGCTGCTATGCTGGCAGGCATTCTGCCGATCTCGTTCTCACTGTCTACCCAGGCCATGGCAGTAGAGAAGAACACCGAAAAGACCACTGCTACTGCTACAACTGCCGTGAAGGCTGATCAGAAGCCTCAAAATCAACAGGCGAAAAATCCCACGATGTATTTCGGCGACAAAGGCAATGTTCGTACTGTTAAAGCTGTGGATGAGGCTGATGGTACGGGCGCATTGCAATTTGAACTGGATGATTCTGACTCAATCATGGTTAAAGGAAAAGATGTGGTTGTGACAGACGAATCAGGGAAAGAAATCGTCAAGGTTTCACCTGATCTTGAATTTGGTGAGAAAGTTCATCTGGATCAAAAAACTAAGAAAGTGTCTGTCGTAAATGAATCGACAAACGAAGGATGCACGAATAAGAAGTGGGTGCATTGGGGCATGACAGGCGCTTGGAATACACTTGTATGCTTACCGACGTTTATTGGGACTGCACCTGCAACACCGCTAGTCCAAGGTGCCGCAAGTACTGCCTGCTATATGGCAGGAGACGCAATGGTAACAGCCATAAAGTGCTAACGATTTAACGATTGAGATCTTCCATCATGGAGAAGTCAAAAGGCTTTAAAGTATTCTGGCTCTTATTCCTATCAGCATTTTTCGCTAGTGATTCTGCCCTGTTTGAAGATGATCATGTTCCTTACTGGGCATACTTCATCAGATTCGTTGTGATTGCTTTAATTCTTATGCTAGCTCAAAAAGCAGTATCCGGTGATGCAGAAACAGTGAAAGGCAGGCGACAGGCATTCCTGCTCTTGGCTGCAGTATCAGCAATTGTTATCTCTGTGATGGTCATGTGGTTCTTACACACCTGATTCTTTAAGAAGCTGTCCGAAATTCAAGCGATGCAAGTAATACACTCAATACACTTGCTACTGAACTTATCGGAGTTTCGCAAGTACATATACATAATAAATGCTTCTACTACTATGGGGTTCTTATGAAACTAGCAAATATCTTCCTATATTGTGGTTACGTAGGACTTGCACTTCTAGCCGTACTCTGTTTCACCGGTGGGCAGTACGTTTTTGCAATAATAATGTGCCTCGTCTTGGGAATGTTTTTGCTGGATTCACTCCTATCTCGCCAAACCGCTTTCGATAGTGATGTGAGTGGAGAAATCCCAGATCCAGCGGTAATCAAACAATATCGTATTGATCATCCAGGAACATCAATTCCAGAAGCAGTCAATGCGATCATGAAAAATCGCAATGACGGAACTCAAGCATAGTACTTGTATGACCTAAATAACATCAACTAGTTCGCACACAATTATTATTGTGTGCGAACTAGTTTCATGGAAAAATAACCAATGCATCCCGCGTAAGGCATTTCGATTCAAAATGATCATAAATAGAAAGTTACTATTAAATCTTATAACAGCTTTTACTACCATCTTATTTTCAGCACTAATCCCTGTCAGCGTTGCGCATGCTGAATCGACGAAAAATATCTCTATTGAACCAGTTGGCTACGATATCATCAATGGTCATCTAGACACCAAAAATCCCATAGAAAATCCAAATTTGATGGAAGATCCAGGCTACTCCAGAACTGATTCAAATCCAGGCTCTCTTCCTGATTCAGACATTGCAACCGAAGAAAAAATTATCAAAGAAGATAACCGCGCTCTTATTACTAACACTACAGATACCCCATACCGCTGGCTGGGAATGATCGATTACACTACATCTGCCAATAATGAAGGTATTTGCACGGGGGCACTTATTTCTAAAGACACAGTACTCACTGCTGGACATTGTGTTGCTAGAGGGAACCGTAATTTTACTTTCACACCTGGAAGAAATGGAAATAATCGTCCTTTCGGAACTATTCAGGTAACTCAAGTATGGTATGATAAAAACTTTGACTATATAAATAATGACTGGGGAATACTAAAATTAGCAACCCCTATTGGAGATAAAATAGGATGGTTTGGTATGCATGTCGCCAACAAGACCACGCTTTTCAATCAGTATGCAACGATTGCGGGATACCCCAGTGATAAACCGGAAAATACCCTATGGAAAGATAAAAGCACTATCATTAAAATGACTGATAAACAAGTCTACTACAACACTGATACTTACCGTGGACAATCAGGGGCTCCAGTCTTAGATGACAAGGCAAGCATTTATGCCATCCATACCAATGGGAATTCTCAACATAATTGGGGAACTCTCCTCACAAACGAGCTCTTCAGCGTAGTTGCGAACATTTCACATATGACTCAATCATCTGAAGATTAGCTTACTATCTTAAACGCTATACAGATGATTTTTGGAAGATAACCACACCGACAGGTTATATAATATCTTGTATCCATAGGATTAAGGTGAATGTCGCTCGCGGTAAAACAACACCAACCTTGTGCCCATGATACATACCCAACAATTTTCCAGATCTTCCATTAGGAAACCATCATGGACCTAACAAAGACTCTTCGCTACAGCGGTTATGCACTATTAGCCGTGTCCATTCTGACGTACGTCATTATGGACGTTCTTCTCATTGCGCTCATCATAGCCCTCATCGCGGTGTGCCTATTGGTGTCATCATATTTACTGTTTAAAGACATCCCCACAGAGATTCCCGAGGGGGAAATCCCAGATCCTGCGGTAATCAAGCAATACCGCATCGACCACCCGGGGACCTCAATCCAGGACGCCATGACCGCCCTCATGACAAAACCCGACGATAAGGCATAAGCGCTTTAGACTTCGTCGACAAGCTCAAGGAGCTTCTGGAAAGTCTTGCCGTTGCGGATGGTCAGCTGCTTATAAAAACTAGCCTTGAGCAGCTTCTTGTGATAGTTGGACTTGAGATAATCCGCCTGGTTAGTGTTGCTGTAAAAGAAGGCCGTGTGGCCGAAATGCAGCCGCTCCGTGTCGGTGGCCCAATCCGCGGTGGCTGCTTCAATCTCGTTTTTCTTCGCCTCGGGCAGGTAAAAGAGCACATCCCGCCGGTAGGCAGCCTCGTCCCGCCACCAATCCGGCACCTGGGCCGCCTCCTTGCGGAGCATAGCAGCGCTGATGAGGATAAACGGGAGGGGAAAATCATAGGTGCTGCGGAAATAGTCCGTCAGGGTTTCCGTGATCTTCGCCTCCCGGTTTTCGCTATCAAAAACAAGGTTGCCACTATTGATATAGGAGACCGGGTTTTGGAACCCCAGCTCCGCCAAATCGGCCTTGAGATCAGCCATGACTACCTTGTTCTTGCCGCCAACATTAATGCCACGGAGCAGTAGAACATAGCGCATATTTTTCCTCTTATTGAGTCGTCACGTGATAGCGAAGGAGGCTTATTCAGTTACCAGGAACTTGAATAAGCCTCGAATATAGCAGCCATATGGCGTTGCTGCACGAAACATGATACTTCGCGGAGCAACGCCACCGTGCTCGTTGGTTGTGTTCTTGCTGGTTATTGCTTACGATGGTTGATCACCGCGATAACCCCGAGCCACAGGGCGCCAACGACCACGACGGCGGCACAGTATCCCACGCCCACCGATGCGAGAGTATCGCGCACAACATCACTGTAGCTGCCTTCCTTGACCAGGGGAGCGACCAGCACACAGTAGGCAATCACACCCACAATCACGGCACCAAATGCTGCGAGAACCCGCCGGGGATCCATGAATGATTTCTTCATTATAACCTCCTCAAATATGATTAAATTGTAAGCACAAAAAACATCCAAAGTAAATGGCGTTATCGAAATTTACTCATTCTTTTATTGTGGCTTAATATCGGAAAGCCCTAGTTGTTTCAGCTTTGACTCAACCCATGAATAAACCTCCTCCGGGAATGCCGGTTTTGATTGGTTGCTCGCCCATTTCTGCCAGTTATCCGCATCGATAAGCGGAATCCGAAATCCCAGCTGTCTCGAAACCAGAATGTTGGCAAAATGACCATATATTTCATTTTTATCCACACTGTCCGTGAAGGGCAGCGGCGAGTTCGGTTCCCCCAGCATCCATGATGATTCATTGATGACACCAATCTTAAGGTTAGAGTCTGGGCTGATCACAGGTGTGATCGGTGGCGTTGGTGGCAACCATTGGGCTGGCATTGTTGCGCGAATCTGGTCGTATGCTGCACTATTAGCCGCGATCTGCTCCTCCGTGTGCTCCGGCCAGAAACACATGCCATTCCGGCACACGGATTCCCTGATGTCTCGGAGTTGGGCTGCGGCGAAGTTTTCCAATGATTGGGCTATCATTGCGGAACCACCAAACCCGCCCACACCAATGACCATGATGGCGCCGGAAATAACCCGCGTGACCTGCATGGCCGGGATACCACGCACAAATAGGACAAGTGCTGCGTCAACGGTGGCAATGCTGGTTAAACACACGATTGAGGCAAGAACCATATTCGTATGAAGCGTGGAAGATAATCCGCAACAAAACGATGGCACCCCAAACATATGCCGCCACCTGAAATCGGGAAGAGTCCAGGCAAAAGACGTCACCGTAAATGGCATAATAATGGACATAAGCAACCCGACAATACGTGGTAATACCCAGACAGAAACTATTACCAAAATGGACCATGTTGTCCCCATAATTACGGCCAGTAAAAGCATCAATGGGTGCGGGTAAATCGACGCATCCATGGCCATAATTTGGTATCCCCAGAGCAGGAGAAACGCCACGAGAATCCACACCCAGCAGGGGGTGAGAGTCCACCCGACAAGCTTGAGCACTTGGCCACGGCGGCCCATGATGCGTGCTACCTCATGGAGCCTGGCGGCATCCCATGCCACGGACACGGCTAACCCGCTGGTCATGAAGGTCATTCCGCGAAGGATAACGGACCCCACCGATGAGGGCAGCGCGTTCTCTAGGTTCAATTTTGAGCAAGCGAAAACGGCAAATGTTGCGGCTACTCCGGGGAGCCATAATGATGGCCGCGCCAAAAACCTGTTGCAATTCACCATTTCACGCCATCATGAGGGAAGAAAATCACGCACATCATGAAGATGTAATGATGACAATAAGTCACTATTCCCACCGTGGCCAATGGCGCAATTGTGAGCCCAAAATAAGAAGCTAATATATTACCCCTATTATGATTCGCTCTGATTTTCGATTACCAACATGCTCTCCCGTAATCCACCACCAAAATCAGTTTCGCTACCGACGTAAATCGCCATATAAACGACCAGCTTTTCCTAACCCCACACCCCGCAGGCACCCCCGAAGCCCCATGGTGATCCTTAAAAAGTGCTAGTAACTTAACAGTTGATCTTTCCACTCTTTTCGGGGGTATTTCCGTGCCCTGGCAACGGCAAGACGCAAAACCTACAAAGCGCACCGCCTAATAAACACGCAGCTCAAGCATGATTTTTTCCGAGAATCATTGTGAAAAGTTCCATTTGGGCCAAACGTGCCTAAACTGAAAGAAAACCAAAAAGTGAGGAGACACCATGGGTTTTCCCGAAGGATTCTTGTGGGGTGGCGCCACCGCCGCTAACCAAATCGAGGGCGCCTACGCGGAGGATGGCAAGGGGCTCAGTGTGCAGGATGTGCTGCCGGGAGGCGTCGTCAAGCCAGCAAGTGCGGGGCCCACACCGGACAATCTAAAGCTGGAGGCGATTGATTTTTACCACCGCTACCAGGAGGATATTGCACTATTTGCGGAGATGGGGTTTAAGGTATTCCGCCTGTCTATCGCGTGGTCGCGGATTTTCCCCAAGGGCGACGAGGCCGAGCCGAATGCGGCGGGGCTGGCGTTTTACGATCGCGTCATCGACGAATTACTTGCACACAATATTGTGCCGTTGGTGACGCTCAGCCACTACGAGCTGCCGCTGCACCTGGCGCAGGAGTACGGCGGGTGGACGAGCCGGAAGCTCATTGGGTTCTACGAGAATTTCGCCCGAACGGTCTTTGAGTACTTCCGGGGGCGGGTGCAGTATTGGCTCACGTTTAATGAGATCAATTCGATTCTGCACTTCCCCATCCTGGCCGGGATCATGAACACTACCGACAAACAGGATCTCTACCAGGCGATTCACCATGAGCTGGTGGCGTCGGCACGGGTGACAAAGATCGCCCACGAGGTGGACGCTACCAATAAGATTGGTTGCATGATTCTGGCGATGCCGCGCTATCCGCTCACCCCGAACCCTGACGATGTGTGGGCCGCGCTCGATGCCGCCCATGACGATTTCACGTTCGGCGACGTGCATTGCCGCGGCACCTACCCTGGCTATTTCCTGCGCAAGCTGCGGGAGGCTGGCATCGAGCTCGATATTACCGAGCAGGACCGCATTGACCTGCGCAACACGGTGGATTTCGTGTCGTTCTCCTACTACATGTCCGTGTGCGAGTCGGCGACGGACACCACGCGCGGCCCCGGCAACCTCATCGGCGGCGTCCCCAACCCCACGCTCGCGGCGTCGCAGTGGGGGTGGCAGATCGACCCGGTGGGCCTGCGCATCATCCTCAACGAGTATTGGGATCGGTGGCAAAAACCCCTGTTTATTGTGGAAAACGGCTTGGGTGCCCACGACGAGCTTGTCGACGGCACGGTGGCCGACGATTACCGGATCTCCTACATGAATGACCATTTGGTGCAGGTCGGCGAGGCGCTTAACGACGGTGTGGATGTGCTGGGCTACACCGCCTGGGGGTGCATCGACCTGGTGTCTATGTCCACGGCGGAAATGTCCAAACGCTACGGCTTCATTTACGTTGATCGCAATGATGATGGTTCGGGTACGCTGCAACGGTATCGGAAGAAGTCGTTCTACTGGTACAAGGATGTGATCGCCAGCAATGGGGCCACGCTCACACCATGATGGATGCCCTGCTTATCGAACTCAGCCGGTCGGATCTGGCCGTTGTGGACGTGCCCGCACTGGTCCACCAGTTACAGTCCCTGCCGCAGAGGCGAAGGCCAGCCGCACCGGTTCGGGACGTGTCGTCCTGGTTTCCCGCCGAATACCGGGTAGCGCAACAGCTGATCGCACGCCACCTGCGGAACGCCGACCCTAACTTGGTGGCATTGCACCTGGTGGCGGCCAGTGTTGTCGGCGGCACTGTGGCGGACGCCCACCTCATGGCCGCCGAACTCGACCACATCACTCGCCTGCTGCCGGTGCAAATGGGCATGAAGTTCCTCACCCACGTGCGGCTGTTTCTCACCCGGGTGTTGGGCGGCCAGCAGTTAGACACCGGGTTGAGCGCGGTGCGGGCTTCCCTGATGGCAAACCACCCCGAGGCCATGCGGGTGGGCCAGGATATTGCACACCTGGTGGCTGACGACCTGGGGGTGGATATCACCGAGGACGAGGAAACCTTCCTCGCCCTGCACGCGGCCCGGCTACTTGACCACTAGGTTCACCATGCGGCCGGGCACCACGATCTGCTTCACCACCGTCTTATCCGCAATGTGGGATTGGATGGTGGCGTCGGCAAGCGCGATGGCGGCAATCTGGTCGCGGTCGGCCTCGGTGGGAACCATGATGCGGCTGCGCACCTTGCCGTTGATCTGCACCGGCAATTCGATTTCATCGTCAACCAGCCACTTCTCGTCGAAGATGGGGAAGTCCACATAGGTGATGGTGTCGTCGTGGCCCAGGCGCTGCCACAGTTCCTCGGCGATGTGGGGGGCGATCGGGGCGATCATGATGACAATCGGGATGACCGCCGCCCGCGGCACCGGTGTGGCGGCGAAATGCTTGGTCAGGAAATTCACATACTCAATCGCCTTGGCCACCACGGTGTTGAGCCGCAGGTTTTCGTAGTCGTCCCGGATGCCGGCGATGGTGCGGTGGAGTGCCTTGGCGGTGTCGTCGTCAAGTTCCGCATCGGAGACGGTCACATCGCCGGTTTCCTCATCCACCACCAGGCGCCACAGGCGTTGCAGGAACCGTTGGGCGCCCACAACATCCTTGGTGGCCCAGGGGCGTGACGTATCCAGAGGACCCATCGCCATTTCGTAAACCCGCAGGGTGTCAGCACCGTAATCATCGCAAATCTCGTCGGGGCTTACCGAATTTTTGAGCGACTTGCCCATCTTGCCGTACTCCTGGGTGACCTCCTCACCCTGGTAGTAGAACTTGCCGTCACGCTCCTCGACCTCGGCGGCGGGCACGTACACGCCCCGGGAATCCGTGTAGGCGAACGCCTGAATGTAGCCCTGGTTATACAGGCGGCGGTATGGCTCGTAGGAGGAAACATAGCCCAGGTCAAACAGGACTTTATGCCAGAACCGGGCGTACATGAGGTGCAGCACCGCGTGTTCGACGCCGCCCACATACAGGTCGACGCCACCGCAGTCGCCAGGGAATTGGGGGCCGGTCCAGTACCGTTCGTTTTCCAAGGCACAGAACTCGTCGGGATTCTGCGGATCAATGTAGCGCAGCTGGTACCAGGAGGAGCCGGCCCACTGCGGCATGACATTGGTGTCCCGCCGATAGTGCTTCAGACCATCGCCCAGGTCCAATTCCACATTCACCCAGTCAGTGGCCTTGGCCAGCGGGGGGTGGGGGACGGAATCGGCGTCGTCCGGGTCGAAGGACACCGGCTTGTAGTCTTCCACCTCGGGCAAGACCACGGGCAGGGACGATTCGGGCAGGGCGTGCGGCACATCGTTCTCATCGTACACAATGGGGAACGGCTCACCCCAGTAGCGCTGGCGGGCAAACAGCCAATCGCGCAGCTTATACTGGATTTTTTCCTTACCAACATTGTGCGCAACCAGCCAGGCGATGGTGTCCGCAATGGCGGTGGGGGTGTCCTTGCCGTTGATGTCGAGGCCGTCGGCGTTGGCGGAATTAATGTGCGGCGCGTCACTAACAAACGCCTCGGTGGTCACATCCCCGTCGAGCACCGGCACAATGGGCAGGCCAAACACGGTAGCAAACTCGTAGTCACGGGTGTCGTGTGCGGGCACGGCCATGATCGCCCCCGTGCCGTAGCCGGTGAGCACATAGTCGGCGATAAAGATCGGCACCTGCTCACCATTGACCGGGTTGGTGGCGTAGGTTCCCAGGAACACGCCGGTTTTGTCCTTATTCTCTTGCCTTTCGACGTCCGACTTTGCGGCAATGGCCGCCCGGTAGGCGGCCACCGCCGCCGCGGGAGTCGCCTGGCCACCGGTCCAGCGGGAATCGGTACCCTCCGGGTAGGGGGTGTCGGCTGTGAGGGCGTCGACAAGCTCATGCTCGGGGGCCAACACCAGGTAGGTTGCGCCAAACAGGGTGTCGGGGCGGGTGGTGAACACCGTGATCGAATGGCCGCCGGCGGTGAAGTCCACCTCGGCGCCGCGGGACCGGCCGATCCAATTCCGCTGCATGTTCTTGACCTTATCGGGCCAATCCAGAACCTCAAGATCATCAATAAGCCGGTCGGCATATGCGGTAATGCGCATCATCCACTGGGACAACTTTTTGCGGAACACCGGGAAGTTACCGCGCTCGGAACGGCCGTCGGCGGTCACTTCCTCGTTCGCCAACACCGTGCCCAGGCCGGGGCACCAATTCACCATGGAATACGACCGGTAGACCAGCCGGTATTCGTCAATCACCTTGGCCTGCTGCACCTTATCCAACTTTGTAAAGTCCGAGGTACCGAACTCCTGTGCGAGTTTCTCCGGGATAGGCCGGGAGCCGTCCTCCAGGAGGGGGACGAGTTCGGTGATGCGGCGCGCCTTGTTGGACTCGGTATCGAACCAGGCGTTGAAGATCTGGAGGAAAATCCACTGGGTCCAGCGGTAATAGTCCTCATTGGTGGTGGCGATGGCGCGGCGCTTATCGTGCCCCAACCCCAAACGACCCAGTTGGCGCTCCATGTTTTCGATGGATTCCTGGGTTTTGATCGCCGGGTGCGTGCCGGTTTGGATGGCGTATTGCTCCGCCGGCAGGCCGAATGCATCATAGCCCAGGGTGTGCAACACGTTTTTGCCGAGCATGCGGTTGAACCGGGCGAATGTGTCGGTGGCAATGTATCCGAGCGGGTGGCCCACGTGCAGGCCGGCACCGGAAGGGAATGGGAACATGTCCTGCACAAACAGCTTATTGCTGGGGAGCTCAACCCCGGTAGCAAGGGTGCCGACCGGGTTGGGGGCCTGGAACGTGCCGTTCTCCCGCCATAGTGTTTGCCATTTCTTCTCGATAACACCCGCTAGTTCCGGGGAATAGCGATGTGCTGGTACCTCACTCGGATTGTTCATGGGTAAATAGTGTAGTCGGTTTGCTCTCATACTGTTCCCGCCCACCGGCCATTGCTCAAACCAGCAGCTGGGGGCGGGTTTCACGTTTCAGGTCAGGTGAATACTAGTTGTCCATCTAGTTGCTCTATCAATGTACTTCACCGTGACAAGGTTTCAAATGAAGCCTTGACAAATCTCTTGTGCCGCCACAGGCCAGTAGTTCTGGTTACTTATCTTTAGTCGAGGCCCCAAACTCACTAACACCAAATTTATAATCCGGCTCTGAGTCTATTAACTCTTCCAATCTCTCTACGAATTTAGACCGTTTTTCTTCTTCGCCTTGGAAGTTAGCCACGTTATAGAATGCTATCAACATTGCTTTTCTATGGCATCGGTTAATTTTTTTACGGAACTTTCCTTTTTTGCTCACCGTATACGTTGTGGGCCTCATCCAAAGACGCGATTGATGTGACACTAAATTCCTCAATGAGCGTAAAGAATCCATGCCAACTTGAAAGCGGTCTGCAGGAATATCCATGCCCTTGGCAATCCTGCGCCAAATACGTTCTTTCTCATCAGCACTGTTATCACAACGCTGCACAAGTTTAACTAATCGACCAAGTGAGAAACTGTCCACTACAGACCACAAAGCCAAGTCCTTAGACAGGTTTCGACACAACTCCCAATTATCAGACGTACACCGCTTTGGGAGTTGTTCGTATCCTATGAATTTTCTGGCTTCGGAAAGCTGTTCTACAACGTAAGTTTCACTATATCCAAGAATGTCGTTCATCAAACCTTGCGCTAGATGATCGTTGGCATAGTCTCCACCTAAATCCAAATAATTCTCAAACTCAAGAAATGAGCCACAGGGATCAAATTTGCTGCAATATTCTTGAACAAGAAAATGCCTCAACAGCCACTCGGCATTTCGGATCCCTGAATAAAGAACCTCAGAGACCTCGGCATCAACATCAATTAGTTTAAAGACTCTTGAAGGTGTTTTCTCGCCAGTTAGTTTTCTCTGAAAGTAAAGTTCCCTAAAGTTTCGAGCATATCCAAGAAAATAGTGGAAGTTCATAGATTTTAGCCGTGCTATGTCCTCTTCCAAGAAGCTATTTGGTGCAAAATAATCCTTACGATATAGATAATCCACCTGTCTATCAAGCGTTAGAAACGGAGGTCTATTCGACATTCCTTAAGGGTTAAGGGTCAAAATGTGTGTCCGGAATCGCGGATTTTCACGGATTGACCTGTAGGTTTCCGGAAAGTAT
>ERZ773014.1970-NODE-1970-length-12381-cov-22.464871_pt1 | contig 12381 bp, 10 predicted proteins | sample MGYA00580841_ERZ773014 | MGnify/ENA primary metagenome ERZ773014 (study PRJEB29015, sample SAMEA2737989) | human oral metagenome | biome: human oral; feature: human-associated habitat; material: dental | place: China | collected 2067 ...
GCGGCGGCTGCGGCTCGTGCAGCTACAAGAAGTCCTGCGGCGGCTGCCGTGCGCGTGCGGCGTACTATCATGACGGCGACTTCATGGCGGAGGAGCCGTGGTGTCTGTACCATGGGCGGCGCGGAGAAGCGTAAGAGAATAGACGAAAGCCCCCGATGATGGTCGGGGGCTTTCGTGTGTCATTATTCCTTTACATGCAGCGCGCGCATGGCGTTGAGGATGGCGAGGACGGTGACACCGACATCGGCGAAGATCGCCGCCCAGAGCCCTGCCCAGCCGATTGCACCGAGGACAAGGACGATGCCCTTGATGCCGATGGCGAAGGTGATGTTCTGCCATGCGATGCGCATGGTCTTGCGTGCGATGTCGATGGCGGTTGCGATCTTTCGCGGCTCGTCGGTCATGAGGACGACATCCGCCGCCTCGATTGCCGCGTCTGAGCCGAGTGCACCCATGGCGATGCCGACATCGGCGCGTGCGAGGACAGGGGCATCGTTGATGCCATCGCCGACGTAGGCGAGTGTTCTGCCCTCCTGCTGCGCTGCGAGACGTGTCTCGACCTGCGCGACCTTGTCCTGCGGGAGCAGCTCGGCATGGACGGTGTCGATGCCGAGGCGCTTGCCGACACTCGCGCCGATTGGGCGTGTGTCGCCCGTGAGCATAACGGTCTCACGGATGCCGCGCTCCTTCAGTGCGCGGATCGCCTCTGCCGCGTCCTCCTTGATCTCGTCTGCGACGTGGACGACGCCTGCGAAGCGCCCGTCAACAGAGAGGTAGACTGCGCCCGTGTGGGGGACGGGCGGGATGTTCACTGTGTTCTTTGCTGTGAGGAGGTCATGCGTGCCGAGCAGGATGAAATGTCCGTTGATGTGCGCGGAGATGCCGCGGCCCGCGTTTTCTTCCATCGCGTGTACGTCCGTGTCCTCGGTTGTGCCGCCGCTGCCCGTGAAGGCACGGAGGATAGAGCGGCCGATGGGATGGGTGGAGTAGCGCTCGGCGTTCGCCGCGTAAAAGAGCACGTCTTCCTCTGCGAAGCCCTCGGCGGGGATGACGCTCGCGACGTGGAAGCTGCCCTTTGTGAGCGTGCCGGTCTTGTCGAATACGACGGTGTCCGCCTTTGCCAGAGCCTCCAGGTAGTTGCCGCCCTTGATGAGGATGCCCGCGCGGCTCGCGCCGCCGATCCCCGCGAAGAAGGAGAGCGGAACGGAGATGACGAGGGCGCAGGGGCAGGAGATGACGAGGAAGGTGAGTGCGCGGTAGATCCACATGGAGAACGGATCACCCGTGACGAGCGGCGGGATGAGGGCAAGGAGCACCGCACCGATGACAACGGCGGGCGTGTACCAGCGGGCAAAGCGCGTGATGAGTGTCTCGGTGGTCGCCTTCTTATCTGTCGCCTCCTCCACGAGCGAGAGGATGCGCTCGACGGTCGATTCCTCGTAGGGGGTTGTGACCTCCACCTCGAGTACGCCGGTCTGGTTGATGCAGCCGCTGATGATCTCGTTGCCCGCGCGTACTGCGCGGGGCATGGATTCACCTGTGAGCGCGGAGGTGTCGAGCAGACCCTCGCCCTTTCGGATGATCCCGTCGAGCGGCACGCGCTCCCCCGGGCGGACGATGATGGTCTCGCCGACCTCGACCTCGTCGGGGAATACCTCCTCCTCCGCACCGTCGCGCAGGACGCATGCCGTGTCGGGACGGATGTCCATGAGAGAGGAGATGGAGCGGCGGGAGCGTTGAACGGCGTAGCCCTGGAACCACTCTCCGATCTGGTAGAGCAGCATGACGGCAACGCCCTCGGAGTAGTCGCCGAGGGCAATCGCACCGAGGGTGGCGACTGCCATGAGGAAGTTCTCGTCAAAGACGCGTCCTTGGCGGATATTCACCGCCGCGCGACAGAGAATGTCCCAGCCGGTGAGAGCGTAAGCTGCGAGGAGGAGCACAACGCCAACGATTGTGTCTTCGAGGACCATTCCCAGGATAAAGAGTGCTGCTGCTCCGCCGATGCGCATGAGCATCCTCTGTTGCTTCTTCGTCATTGCTGTCTCCCCTTCCTCCGAATTAAGCCTCGAGTACGGCGTCCGGCTCGATGGTCTTGGCGATCTTCTTGATCTCTGCGACGATCTCGTCGAAGCGCGCGTCGTCCGCGTCGAGCGTCATGCGCTCGCTGAGGAAGTTGATGCGCACCTTGTTCACGCCCTCGATCTTTGCCGCAGCATCCTCAATCTTCTGCGCACAGTTGGCGCAGTCGATATCGCGAAACTTGAATGCCTTTTTCATGGAAATCCACTCCTTTATTCAAATAACATATGAACAACTATTCATGTGTTTGATTATAAAGGAGGATGGAGAAGGTGTCAAGAGGGTGGGAAGAATTTTGTTCTTATGGTATAATTTATTTGCTGTCGCACCTCAAAATCTAGCGATAGGTGGAGGGAGGTGCATATGATGTTGGAGGTTCTCGTTTCACTAGCGGTAGGTATCGCAGCGAGTCTGATCGCTGCGTATATCTACGAGCGCATCCGTTAGCGACAGCTTCATTCTGGTTTGTGTAGGAGCGGACTGACTATCCGTGAATACACACAAAAATCCCCTGCAGGTGACTAATCTGCAGGGGATTTTTGCGGTGCAAGTGTCGGATTGTCTTCGTTTCACTGTGTCTACAGTATAGCACAGCTTCGGGTGTATTTCAAGTCCTGCACATTCACAGCTTAAACTTCGACGCGATGTCGTTGAGCTTCGTCGCGGTCTGTGCGAGTGCCTCGGCGTTGTCGCTCACGTCATGCAGGCTCGCGCTCTGCTCCTCGGAGGCGGCGGCGACAGTCTCGGCGTTCGCGCCCGTTTTCTCGGCGACAGCGCTGATGCTCTGGACGTTGCCGACGACATCCTGCATATCATTCGCCGTATGATCGACGGCCTGACTGATGTGTGCGATGCTGTTTTGGACTTCGTCAAGACGCTTCTGGATGGAGTCGAAGCTCTTCTCCGTCTCCACTGTGACTTCCTTGCTCGCCGCAACTTTCTCCTCGGCGTTCTCGATTGCGCCTGCAGCGACCTGGATGCTCTCGATCATATGGGTGATGGTCTGTTCGATCTCGTTCGTCGCAGCAGAGCTCTGCTCGGCGAGCTTCCTGACCTCCTCGGCGACGACGGCAAAGCCGCGCCCCGCCTCACCTGCGCGCGCTGCCTCGATGGCGGCGTTGAGCGCGAGGAGATTCGTCTGACCTGCGATCTCGCGAATGGTTGTGACGACATTCTTGATGGCGTCGGAACTCGTGACGAGCTTCTCCGAGACGCGCGAGATCTCGGTCATGGCGTTGCTGACGGTATCATTCTGCTGGACGAGCTGATGGATGTACTTCATGCCCTGGTTCGCATCGTCCACTGCGTCGCTTGCGGTCTGGTTCGCGTGGGTGCCGCTCGCGCTCATCTCCTCGGTGCGCGCGCTGACCTGTTCGATGGCAGATGAGATCTCGCCGATGCTGCTGTTGTTGTGCACGGCGTCGGATGCAACATCCGTGATTGTGTGCGCGATGCTCTCGGAGACCTGCATCTGCGACTGGACGGAGCTCGAGAGCGAGTCACTCTCCTTCGAGAGGTTGTCCGCCTCGGTCTGGATGGAGCGGACGATGTGATGGAGGGCGTCCTTCATCTCAATCAGTTCGTTTGCCATGTCGCCGATCTCGTCGTTCCATGTCGCGCGTGTGCCTTGGAAGGAAAGATCGAGCTTGCCAAGCTTTCCAACATCACCGCGCAGCTTGATGAGGCGGCTCGCGAGGCGGCGTGCGTACCATGTGGCGGCTGCGCCGATGCCGATGATGCCCACAATGCTGATGACGAGGACAATGATGAAGATATGGTCGACGTTGCTGTTGAGCTTCTCAAGCTGCTGCTCCTGTACCGAGGTCTGGCTATCGGCAGCCTTATTGAAGAGCGCATCGATCTCATCCGTCTTCTTGCGCAGCTCCGTGGAGGCAGCAGTTGCAGTCTCAATATCGTTGCGCTCGTAGAGGGAGATGATGGTCTTCGTCTGTTCAGTGTAGTCGTGAACTGCCGTGCGCAGTTCCTCGCCGCGTGCTTTTGCCTCGGGGTTGACGGCGTTCCCGGCGAAAGTGCTGATATGCTCGTCTGCCTTCTTGAGCGCGTTCTCCGTGTCTGTCGCGCGGTTCGGATCGCGCGTGATGATGTAGCCACGCAATTCGCTTAGCCCTTGATGGAAGTCATCCTCCGCCTCGAGCAGCGTGATGCTGTTCTTGACCGTAACGGAGAGCAGATGCTGATAGTCCGCACTGGTCGTCTTGAACTCATAGAGCACGACGGCGAGCAGCACGATCATCAGTGCGATCACGCTGCCGACGAGCCCCGTGAGCTGCAGCCCGATGGGCATTCGCTGTCCCATAAAAATCCTCCTCGTTTCCTTTCCTCGGTCACATTCCTGCGTGTTCTCACGCACTGTGACACCATATATATGCGTAAATATTTTGCGCTTGATGGGACGACTTGTCAATCCCTTTTTTTAGAATGAGAAAAATTTTTTCTAAAACAGACACAGGCTATTGCAATGAGGCTGGGAATATGATAAATTTACATCCATAAATTTCCTGCCTGCACGATGCACCGGGTGTTCGCCGTGGACGACGGGGGCGGTGCACGCACTTTTGGAACGATTAGCCGGCCTTGGTGAGGGAGTACCTCGGGACTTGGCGGGATGATTAGTGTCTGCACGACGGAATCTTTAATATATATTGTGCATAGACGACCAAATGACGGCAGGAAATCGAAGCTGGTGCATTCACCAGCTTTTCTTTTTGCCCAAAATGCGCTAGAATATATGGACAGCTTATGCAGGAGGCATTTGCTGTCGATGGATATTATATGGAAAATACATTACACGGAGGTAATGTTATGGCACTTTTCGAGGGAATCGGAAGAATCAGCGACTATGCGCAGCTGAAGAGTCTCGGGCGCGAGATGAAGTACCGCATCAAGACGGGGCAGAGTCTCGCGGAGGCGATGGGCAAAACGGTGCAGCAGAACAAGCTGACATCATCGACGCTGCAAAAGACGCAGAAGGCGGATGCAAACCGCGAGATGCAGATTCGTCAGAAGCTGCGGCAGGGGCAGAAGCTCTCCGCGACGGACAAGCAGTATCTGAAGGACAACAATCCCGACCTCTACGAGAAGGTGGCGCGGATCGAGGAGCGGCGTGAGGCACTGGCACGTGCGCTCAGGAACGCCAAGACGAAGGACGAGGCGCTGCGCGCCGTGGCACAGGCGAATATCGCTGTGCTCTCGGAGATGCAGAAGGGCGGCGGGGCATCGCCAAACTTCAGCAATGTGGGCGGCGGGTCTGCCGAGGGAGCAGGCGCATCCGTCATGACGGCGGGCGGTGCGGAAGCTACGGGTGACGCACTCGATGCGCCGATTGCCGAAGGGGATGCTGCCGCGCCTACGTCGGGAGAGATGCAGGGCGCGCTCGGACGTGATGCCCTCGCCGCGCAAGGTACTGCGGAGAGCGGTGCCGCCGCGCACGCGGGTGAGGCGTCCAGTGACAGCCATGCGGGAGAGGCGGATCATAAGAAAGAAGGTTTCCAACCCGGCCCCGCGACGCGCGATGCCTACGGCAACCGTCGTGTGCTCTCTTCGGAGGAGCTGGACGATATGCTTCGTCAGGCGCAGGAGTCGGGGAAACTCTCCCCGCTCGACAACGAGAAAGTCTACCTCCTGCGCGCATTGCAGCGTGAGTGGATGGAGTATGCAAACTCCGAGGAGTACAAGAATCTCCCGAACACGGCGCAGGATGCTGCCGAGGAGGAGGCGCACGGCGTGCGCCGTAAAAAGGGAGCGGAGTCGGACGGCGTGCCTGTGCGCACGATTGCACCGAACGCCGCCGCCGTCTTTACTGCCGCACATCGCTACTACCATGCCGCGCACGGCGGGGAGCCATTCGAGGCGAAGGGGTAAAGGTTCGCTCAGGTATACTCTTTCTGTTTGGATAGTTATAAGGAGATATTTCATGTTTACATTCAAAGGGGACGGATTCCCCAGTTTTCACGGCATCACGCCGCAGATTCACGAGGAGGCGTTCGTCGCCCCGCAGGTATTCCTCTCGGGTGATGTGCGCGTTGGGCAGTACTCCGGTCTCTGGCCGGGTGTCGTCGCACGCGGAGATGTAAACTACATCTCCGTCGGCGTCTGTACGAACATCCAAGACCTCAGCTGCCTGCACGTTGCGGACGACTACCCGTGCATCATCGGAGACTATGTGACCGTCGGGCACTGCGCCTGCATCCACGGCTGCGAGATCGAGGACCACGTGCTCATCGGCATGGGCGCGACCGTCCTCACGGGTGCAAAGATCGGGCGTGGCTCCATCGTTGCGGCGGGTGCCGTGGTCAAGGAGAATGCCGTCATCCCTCCGAACTCACTCGTGGCAGGCGTGCCTGCAAAGATCGTACGCGAGAATATCGATCGCGTCGCGACCATCCACGCGCAGGCGCTTAAGTACAAATGCGAGTGGGCCGTGGAGTACGGTCTCTATCCGGAGATTGGCGGGGAGCGTTATCACGGAGAGAAGATCATCTGATGGCAGAGGAAACAGATCTTATTCGTCAGCCGCACGGACGCGAGCAGCAGGTGAAGATGGAGATCGTCTCCATGATCCACGGCGGTGAGTCGCCCTACGATGTCATCCATCACGTTGCGCAGTGGCTCGAGAAGGTCTCGGGTGAGCCGGGCTACGCACAGTACGTGGAGGATGCCATGCGCGCGGTCTATGGATGCGCACTCCAGCATGTGCGACCGATGGAGGACGAACTGCGCGATGTGGAGGAACGCCTTGCACGCATTCGGATTGCATACAAAAAGCCGGAGTTCACCGAGGAGGAGAAGAAGCGCATCCGCTTCGCCATCGACCTCCACGAGAAGAATATCGTGCGCCTCAAGGAGTGCATTGCGCGCGCCCGAGCGAACGGTGAGGCGGCAGAGATTGTAAAGAACTGATGTGTTTGTGATTCTGTGTAATCGGATGTGGATGCGCGCAATGCCACATGTATACCGTGATATAGGAAGCTCCTATGCTTGCAGGCATAGGGGCTTTTATGATAGAATACATTTATTCTCGCCTTGGGCGATGATATGCCGAAAACGGAATGGAATTTTGTTTGGAGGGAAAGACTATGAATATCTCTACCGTAAAGAAAATTTTTGCGGCAGGCGCGGTCCTTGTATTCTCTGCCGTGCTTCTCACCGGCTGCGGCGGCAACTCCGCATCGTCGGGAGATAAGAAGTTCCTCAACATCGGTACGGGCGGCACGGCGGGCACCTACTACCCCATCGGCGGCGCGATTGCCGAGGTGCTGAACAAGGATATCCCTGGCATGAACGCGAGTGCACAGAGCACGGGCGCGTCCGTTGCCAATATCAATATGCTTGCGGACGGTGCAGTCGATCTCGCGACGGTGCAGAACGACATCACCTACTATGCCGTGAACGGCACGGAGATGTTCACGGATAAGAAGGTGGCGGGACTCCAGGGCATCGCATCGCTCTACCCAGAGACCTGCCAGTTCGTGACGCTCCAGTCCTCCGGCATTAAGAGCCTCGCTGAGCTCAAGGGCAAGCGCGTTGCGGTTGGTGCTGCAGGCTCAGGTGTCGAGGCGAATGTACGCCAGATTCTCGCGGCGTATGGCGTCAGCTATGACGATATCGATGCGAAGTTCCTCTCGTTTGCCGAGGGAGCAAGCGCGCTGAAGGACGGCAATGTGGATGTCGCCGTCCTGACGGCGGGCTATCCAACGGCATCCGTGCAGGACATTGCCTCGCAGAACCCCGTGCGCCTGCTGCCCGTGGAGGAGAACGTAGCGGATCAGCTGATCGCGAAGTATCCCTTCTATACCAAGACCGTCATTCCTGCGGGCACCTATGCGGGCTTTGATGAGGCGGTGCCGAGTGTCTCCGTCATGGCGATGCTCGTCGCGGGTCCCTCCGTGAACGCTGATCTGGGCTACAGCATCACGAAGGCGATCTTCTCGAACCTCGACCGCCTCCAGGCGGCGCATGCAGTCGGCAAGCAGATCACGAAGGACACGGCGAAGGCGGGGATGTCCCTGCCGATGAACGAGGGCGCGGAGAAGTACTTTAACGAGAAATGAGAGCCTATGCGATAGCTCTTTGCGCGGCGGTTCTCCTCGTTGCGTTTGATATTTTGAGCGCACCGGCACTCTTTCTTCAGGCGGACGGAAAGAAGATCGTCCTCGCGCGGCAGATTCGGGATGAGGTACCCTTTACGATTCGCTTCATCCACTCCGTACAGAAAACGCCCGTCGAGGAGTTCCTGACCGCACACGCGGACGGGCATTTTCACCTCTCGGGCACGCGCTACCAATCGCACGGTGTTGGGCTGCCCTTCCTCCCCGAGGAGGGCGCGTTCCGGCAGGAGGGGGAGTACTTCATCCTCGATATGGACCGCGACTACAGCGAGATGAGTCTTAGGACGGGCGTCGGCACGGAGCTGACCATCACGGCGGGGGAGCAGGTCATCCCCGCCTACGAGATGTATCCCGTTGGCACGCGCATCGACCTCGTTGTCGCACCGCTCTACACGTACTTTTTATGAGATTTCCGAGGCTGCCGTTTGGCGGCCTCATCTTTCTTTTGTTCTGTTTTTGTGAAATATTGTGGATATGAATCGAACTTAGCCGGATGGGTGCGAAATCCCTAAGCAAAACCTAGTGGAGCAAGTGAGAAAAGTGCGCGGTACGCCCCCTGCGGATTTTATTCGTTCAAGCGAAGCGCGTTTGGAATCCGCAGGTATTTAGGCGTACAAGCGCACGATCACTTGCGCAACGAGGTTTCTGCGTGGGATTCGCACTTATCATGAATGATATCAAGGATGTGAACTCTCTATGACCGATCACAAGACTGCCGAAGCAGTCCTCAAGAAATATGACCGCGAATCAAACACCGTCCACTATGCGGGACTTCCGAAAAAAATCATCGCCGCCATTGCCATCACCTTTTCCGTCTTTCAGCTCTATACGGCGACCTTCGGCATTCTCGACGCACAGCTGCAGCGCGCTGTCCACCTCGGCTTCGGACTCGCGCTCGCGTACCTCCTCTATCCTTTTCGGCGCGCGTGGACGCGGGACAGCTTCTTTCATCCCATCGACGTCCTCTTTGCCGTCCTCGGTGCGGCGGCACCCGCCTACATCGTCATCCAGTATCGCGAACTCGTGACGCGTGCAGGCGCGATTGCACCGACCGATGTGGTCGTCGGCGGCATCGGCATCCTCCTCGTCATCGAGGCGACGCGGCGAGTCGTCGGGCTGCCGATGGTGACCGTCGTGCTCTTCTTTCTCGCGTACGCCTTCCTCGGTCCCTATATGCCGGGCGTACTGGCGCATAGGGGGCTTTCGATCGAGCAGCTTGTCAGCCACCTCTACTTTACGACCGAGGGCATCTTCGGCATCCCACTCGGCGTCTCCTCGACGTTCATCTTCCTCTTTATCCTCTTCGGTGCATACCTTGAGAGCACGGGGCTCGGCAAGTTCTTCATCGATCTGGCGAACGCTGTCGCGGGGTGGGCGAGCGGCGGTCCTGCGAAGGTTGCTGTCCTGTCGAGCGGACTGATGGGTACCGTCTCGGGAAGTTCCGTCGCAAACGTCGTCGGCACGGGCTCGCTCACGATCCCGATGATGAAGAAGCTCGGCTATCATCCGAACTTTGCGGGTGCGGTCGAGGCGGCGGCATCCACGGGCGGTCAGCTCATGCCGCCGGTCATGGGCGCAGCGGCGTTCCTCATGGCGGAATTCGTCGGCGTTTCCTACATCGAGGTCGTCAAGGCTGCGGCGATCCCTGCGCTCCTCTACTTTACGGGCGTCTGGCTCGGCGTGCACTTCGAGGCAAAGCGCAAGAATCTCAAGGGGATTCCGCGCAATGAACTGCCGAATCCACTGACTCTCATCAAGGAGCGCGGACATCTGGCGATCCCGCTCGTTGTCATCGTCTATCTCCTCGTCTCGGGCTACACACCCATGCGTGCGGCACTGGTCGCCATCGTCCTCTCCATCGCCTGTGCCATGCTGCGCAAATCCACGCGCATGAAGCCGATTGAGATTGTCTACGGGCTTGAGCGTGGGGCAAAGGCGGTGCTCGGCGTGCTCATCGCGTGTGCGGCGGCGGGCATCATCATCGGTGTCGTCACCAAGACGGGCGTCGGACTGCGCCTCGCCTCCGGACTCATCGAGATGGCGGGCGGCATGCTGCTCCCTGCGATGTTCTTCACCATGATTACGGCGATCGTCCTCGGCATGGGCGTGCCGACCACGGCGAACTACGTCATCACCTCGACCATTGCCGCGCCCGCGCTCGTGCAGATGGGCGTGCCCATCCTCGCGGCGCACATGTTTGTCTTCTACTTCGGCATTATCGCGGATGTGACACCGCCCGTCGCGCTCGCCGCCTATGCGGGGGCGGGCATCAGCGGAGGCAATGCGCTGAAAACGGGCGTGCACGCGTCGAAACTTGCGATTGCGGCGTTTATCATCCCGTACATCTTCGTGCTTTCTCCCGTCATTCTGATGGTCGACGCAACCCCGCTGACACTCATTGTCGCGACGCTCTCCGCGCTCCTCGGCATGATTGCCGTCAGCTCCGCACTCTGCGGATTCCTCGCCGATCACTGCCGCCTGTATGAGCGCGTCCTGCTCATCGTCGCGGGACTCCTCATGATCAAGCCCGGCGGCATGACCGACATGATCGGTCTCGCTATCTTTGCCGTGATTCTCGCGATGCAGTACACGCGCGCGAAGAAGGCGGAAGCATGAAGACCGCGCAGGAATCCATCGAGGAGCGCAACTTTTTCAATGCGATCAAGACACTGAACGGGGCTCCGGAAGTCGATCGCGATGCGCTCTGGAACTACCGCATGGGCTATGCCCTGTACTTTTTCGCGGTCAATCGTTATCCGAAACTTTGTGCTTTGCGTCTGGCTCTGCAATATTTGGAAGCGGCGGAGCATGATGCGGCGGGCAAGGCGGAGATCGAGCGTATCTTCTTCGGCAAGCCCGGCGGGATGACGGAACGGTGCAAAGAGGCGGTTGAAAACAAGCACGGCTGGTATGCGGAGGAGCCCGTTTCTATGAGCGTGGAACAGCTCGTGTGTGAAGTTGAGGCGGAGCGGGAATCTCTGCGCCGTGCGGTGACAGCATTCTTTGAACGCACGCAGCGACGGGAGATTGCGATCTCGCATCATCCTTCGCAGAAAAAACTTCCCGTCGGGGCAAGCAAGTTCTACGGAACACCCGACCTGCCCGCAGATTTTGACTGGCCGTACTATAAGGGAACGGACTTCGAGGATGTGACAAAGAACCGTCCACTCGCCTTTCTCGCGCAGATCAACCTTGGCGAAGCCGCGCAGTACGATCGCACAGGTCTCCTGCCGAAGACGGGCGTGCTCAGCTTCTTCTATGAGACCATGTCGATGGAGTGGGGCTTCGAACCGAGGCACAAGGGCTATGCGCGTGTCTACTATTTCAAGGAGACGGAGCAGCTTGTCTCGACGGCGATCCCGGCGGAAACGAAGGAGTGGAGTGTGGGCGAACAGGCACTGACATTTGCAGACGCCGTCAGTCTCCTGTCGTCTTTTGCATACAGCCGCAGGAGTGGGAAAGAGGTGGATTGGGACACCTACAACGAACTGCGGGCGGAGTTCGGATACGATGTTGCCGCACATGAGGACAATCCCATGAAGATGCTCGGCTATGCGGATGAGATTCAGGGCGAAATGGAGCCGGAGTGTGAGCTTTACAGCAGAGGAATTGACGGAGACATGCATGAAGAGCTCTCCGAGGAGGCGTATGCGGAGCTTATGAAAACGTCTGTGGAGCGCTGGGTACTGTTGCTGCAGATGGGCACGGTGACGGACGGGGATACGGAGCTGATGTACGGCGACTGCGGTCTGATCTACTTTTGGATTCGGAAGGAAGACCTTGCCGCACGGAATTTCGACCATGTCCGCCTGATTTTGCAGTGCGGTTGACGCATGCTTAATGGGATTGATTTTTGCGCGAATCAGATACAATGATCATAAAACAGCGAGCGTGTCGCCGCTCAGAGTGCGACCACAACAAACGGAGAGGGTCGATGCCTTCTTCGTTTGCTTTGATATGGACAGAATAAAGAAAAACACTTGCAAAAGTCTATATAAAAAGTGAGGAACCCTTGCACGTTTGCAGGGGTTCCTCATTTTTGTGTGTTCCTTAGGGAATCGCTGATAAAATAGACCTTCAGATTGGCGTAGATTTTTTCGTCCGATTGAGAAGGCGAACCGGACGCAGAGTGGTGCTCTGTGGAGGATTTGCAGGCGTTGTGCGGGCAAAA
>ERZ773014.1980-NODE-1980-length-12349-cov-101.130470_pt1 | contig 12349 bp, 7 predicted proteins | sample MGYA00580841_ERZ773014 | MGnify/ENA primary metagenome ERZ773014 (study PRJEB29015, sample SAMEA2737989) | human oral metagenome | biome: human oral; feature: human-associated habitat; material: dental | place: China | collected 2067 ...
CAGGCATAGGCGATGTAGAAATAACCGCTGCGCCGTTCATAGTAGCCGACGAAGAACGCACCGAGCGTCCCGCCGAAGAAAACGAAAAGGCTCATATCCGTGATGATGAGCTTTGCGAGGACCGCATAGAGCAGCCCCGTTCCGAGGATGATCGACGACCAGAATGCCGTCCGTTCATCGTAAATGCGCCGTGCGAAGGCATAGGTCAGGAGAAGGCCTCCCGCTGCAAAAAGCGCGGGAAAAAAACGCGCGGCAAAATCCGTCACCCCGAATGCGGAAAACGCCGCAATCAGCTCCCAATAGAAGAAGATCGGCTTGTCGTACCAGTAGCCGCCGTAGATCTGCGGCGAGAGATAATCTCCCGCCGCGCACATCTCCTTCGCCGTCTGCGCATAGTTCACCTCAACGGGCGCCGTCACGGGGAGCTGCGCGTTCCCCCAAAAATAGAGCACCATCATAAAGAGGAGCAGCGCGCCTGTACTTATCCGCTCATTCATGAGTCTCCTCCCGATGTGCCGTGCGGCGATGATCCGAAGCAATGAGGTAGAGCGGCCGATTCTTTACCTCCTGCAGAATACGCGCAATGTACTCACCGCATATCCCGAGCATCATCATCTGCATTCCGCCGAAGAACAGGCTGCAAACGACGATGGTGGACCATCCCGGCACCGTCTGCCCGCTCAGTGTCTCAAACAGTACGTGGAGGAAAAGCAGCACCGCGAGCAGCGCCGATACAATGCCTACATAGAAAGCTGCACGCAGCGGCTGGACGGAATAGGCCAGAATCCCGTCCAGCGCAAACGAAATCATCTTGTGCAGAGAGAATTTAGAGTGCCCCGCATAGCGCTCCTGCGCCACGAACTCCACCACGGCCTTGCGAAACCCCATCGCGCCGACAATGCCGCGAATAAACCGCGCATGCTCACGATACCGGCGCAGAGCGAGCACCGCTTTGCGGTCCATCAGTCGAAAATCCGAACCGCCCTCCTGAATCTCCACATCTGCAAGCGCGTTGAGGAGACGATAGTAGTATTTCGACGTCAGCCGCTTAAAGAGAGAAACTCCCTCCGTCGTGAGGCGCACGGTCTGAACGATCTCGAAGCCCTCTTCCCACTTTTCGAGCAATGCCGGCAAAAGCTCCGGCGGGTGCTGCATATCGCCGTCCATTGTAATGACCGCATCGCCGTCTGCGTGGTCGATCCCGCAGGTCAGCGCCAGCTGATGTCCGAAGTTGCGCGCGAGAAAGATGGACTGAACATGAGGGTCAGACGCACCCAGCGCGCGCAGGATTTCTCGGCTGCGGTCGCGCGACCCGTCGTCGATGAAAAGGAGCTCATAGTCATAGGGCAGCTCCGCCATCACCGCAGTCACGCTCTGCACGAAATGCGCAATATTATCCTCTTCGTTATAAACCGGAACGACAATGGAAATCCGCTTCACGATGCCCGTCTCACTCCTCTCGCTAAAAATTCCCGATCAGCCGCAGCCACGCGTCATTTTTATCGACGAGGCCTGCAATGCTGAGGAAGTCATGCAGCTTGTAGCGCAGCTCCCACTCGCCTTGCCCCGTATCCATCCAATGCTCGTAACGCAGCAGCCAGCGCGGGTGGAACGTATAAACGCCCGCAACGGAGAAGCGATCCCCGTGCCCATAGCGCAGTTCTCCCGTCAGGCGCGGAAGCAGGGCACGCGCATACCCGACCCGCCAGTCAAAATGCAGATCCCCAGGGGTAACATCCGCCTCTGCATAAAGCTCATCGCGTGCGCTGAGCATCTGTCCCGCATGCAGTCGCACATGCAGATCCCGCCGCTCCCCGTGGGAGCGCTCCGACGATCTGCCGATATCCAGCCATCCCGTGAGGCGCAGGCGATACCGCGTCGTATCGGTACGGCTCATCACAGGCATGCGCTCCCCTGGTGTAATCGTCACCCGTGAAGAGAGGTGGAGGCGCCGAAAATCGCGGCCCGCATCAAGGCGTTCGGCGAGCCGCTGCTCAAACGACAGACGATGGCGCGCGACAAAAGCAACAGGCACACCGACGAGATGATTCACCTCCGCCTCCATCACAGAACGCCGCGTGAGCAGAGTGACATTTGGGATCGTATCGGAACGCATCGAGAGATCCACTGTCCGCACAACAGGCAGACGCGGATAGACAATGAGGCGCACCGCTGCCGCAGGCGCCACATTGATATCATAGTCCGCGCGGAACTCCGGCAGATGCTCCTCCATATACGATGTCAAGCGGCGTTTCAAGGCGCCTGCCGCCCAGTCCGTCGCAGCGACGGGCAGACCAACGAGCGCATCAGAAAAGACACTCTCCGCCCCCGCAAGATCTGCACGAACGAGTTCCTCCACCTCGGGCGGCATCCCCTCAACCGTCGTCTCGACCGTCACACGCTGAATGGTATCTGCCCACGGTGCGAGATGGATCTCCACCTCCGCACGTGCGCCGGGGCGGACCGTAACCCCCGTCACGGTGTAGCCGACGAGCAGTCGATCAAAGACCGCACCGATGATCTCCGCTTCCTCCGATGCAGAGATATCCGACGTATGCCGCCCCTCCATGCGCTCCGCCGCAATCGCTGCCACGGTACGCTCCATGCGTTCGCGGACAATGGCGGGGATCGGCTGATCGCCCACGACAATAGCCGCAGTTTCCTCCACGCGGGAGGCCTCTGCGGCATATGCGGAGGCAGAAAGCCCCCATCCGATAAAAAGTACAGCTAGAAAAAACGCCAGACGCATCGGGCGTGACAGGGAAATCCCCTGCCGCATCAGAACGTTCCGCCGACGCGGAAATGTACGCGTCCGCCCTGCGATCCGCGCCCGTAGTCAAGGCGCAGCGGACCGATCGGCGTATTGAGGCCGAGTCCGATGCCGACGCTCCCGTGCATATTCTCAGGTTTAAATCCGGTATCCCACGCACCGCCGAAGTCTGTGAAGATCGCTCCCGTCACCTTGGAAACAATCGGGAAACGATATTCGAGAGAGGCCAGCGCCATGCGATTGCCGCGGAACTGATCCTCGCGGTAGCCGCGGATCGTATCCTGACCGCCGATGCGGAACTGGTTGTACTCGGAAATAGATCCCTTTCCGATGCCGTACTGTCCGCGCAGAACAAAGACCTGTGCGTGGCCCGCCTTGAAGTAATGCGTGTCGCTGATCGTATACTTCTGGAAAGAGAAATCCCCGCCGAAGCCGGCAAACTCCGCCGAAAGCGCGGCGCGCGCCCCTGACATCGGCTCATAGACATTATCGCGCGTATCTGTCACATGTTCGAACGTCACGCTGCGCGTCGTTCCGAAATTCTTGCCGAGCCACGCAGCATTGAGGCTGCGGTCGCCTGCATTGCCTGTCTCCGTATGCTTGACGTACCGATCCTTGCGGTTGCGGAGCGTGATGAAATTCGTCGAATACTCACTCATGGGCCGACTGAGCGTGAACTCGCCGCCCGAGTATTTGCGCATAAACGACTCCTTGTGATTGCCGTTGGAATCGTAATCATCATATTCATAGGTGCGGTTGTAGAGGCGGAGCGTTCCCGCCGTCTCCTTCTTGTCGAGCCACGGCCGGCGGTACATGAACGTATAGCCGCGCGCATCCGTATCGTCGCCGCTCATCTCATAGCTAAAGCTGATCGTGTCGCCCATCCCGCGGAAATTCGTGTCGCTGATGCTCACCATCCCGACCATTCCGTCCGCGCTCGAGTAGCCGGCACCAATGCCGAACGATCCCGTCCGCTTCTCCTTGACGTCAATCTCCATGATGACCGCATTCGGCTCCACACCCGGATTCATCTTGACATTGACGTCCTCGAAGAAACCGAGATTGTAGACACGCTGCATACCGCGGCGCGCCAGATTTGCATTGAAGGGCTCCCCCGGTTTCTGCCGCATCTCGCGCAGAATGACATGCTCCTTCGTCTTCTTGTTGCCCTTGACCTTATATCCTTCGAGCAGGCCCTCACTGATCTTGATCGTCAGTGTCCCGTCCTGCGCGATGTTGAGATCCGTGATCTTTGCGAGAATGTAGCCGTCCGCACGGTACTTCTCCTGAATCGCCTGCACATTCTCCTGCAGGACGCGCGAGTTGAGCAGCTCTCCGTTCTTGACCGTAACGAGCCCCATCAGCGTCTCTGTCGACTCGACCGTATTGCCCTCGATCTTGACTTCCTTCAGAAGCGGATTCTCGAGCACGTGATAGGTCAGCACGACGCCCTCGGGCACCTGTTCAAAGACCGGATACAGATCGTAGAAATACCCCGTCGCATAGATCGCATCGCGATCCTTCACGAGGCCCTCCTCCGTCACGGCATCCCCAACATGCATCGTAAGTGCTGCCCGTGCCGTAGGCTCTGTCGCTGCCGACGCACCGCTGAAGTTGATCTCCACAATCGTCTTGCCCACCTGAGCGGCAAGATCATTGGAGATCGCATCCTCTGCGGGACGCTTCGCCGCCCATTCGGCAGCGCGCTGATCCGCGCCGGACGGCGTAGAACCAGTCAACACAGGAGCTCCTTCAGCGGGAGCTGCTGCAGCGTCTGCAGGCGCTGCAGGCGCATCACTCAGGACAGGGGCCGGCGCCGCCGTCCCTGCCATCTCTGCCGCCGTATTCGCTGCTGCGCTGTCCATCTCCTCCGCGGCAAAGCCATGCGGCAGTGCCGATGCAGATACCCCCACGCCGAGGGCGACGGCAAGTGCAAGTCTCTGATATCTGTTGCTGTTCAAAGGCGAAACCTCCTAGACGATATACGCTCATTGCATTGAGCTGTTTCAATCCACGCGTTCCCGCAGGAGCATGGATCGAATTCCTAAACTACTCTCTCAGTATCTTCCCGCCGACCTGCATCAACCGCTGCATATCGGCATTTGGCATACGCGCGGCAGCCTTGCTGCGCGCCGGCTGCTCAGGTTCATTTCGCAGCGCTGTGGGCGCGGCGACTGCGGTCTCGGGTGCCTGCGTCGAAGAAGAGGATGCCGCAGATGGCTCTCCTGTCTCCGCCGCTGATGTCTCGACCGGCGGCGGTGCAGGCGCAGCAGCAACCATCTCCGGCGCAGGCATCTCCGCGCGCTCCTGTGCGGCGCGCACAGGAAACGGTTGTGTCTCCTCCTGCGGAGAGGGCGATTCCCATGCGATCCATGCCCAAACAGCAGCCGCAGCGATCGGCGGCACAAGCCAGCCCGCCCACCTGCGCAGCCGTGCGCGGCGGTACGCGGCAATACGCGCAAGTTCCGCACGAGCGAGCATAAGTTTCAGGTCGCCTGCGAGATCATCCTCTCCCGCGAGTGCATCTTCTGCACCCGTCAGCCACGCGCGCGCCGCGCGAATTGATTTTTGTCTCTCCCTGCGTTCCCTGTCCATCACCGTGCCTCCTCTCCGCACAGATACATTTGATTATACTACACTCCATAGGACGGATTCAAGAAGTCCCGGATAAAATGAAGTCCCAAAATGATTAAACCTTCCAATGTTGGATAAAACGTGAAAGCATTCCGCGCACGCGGCGAATGCCGCTCTGCTGCAGACGATAGATATGGGCAGGCGTAACGCCGAGCGATTCCGCCATCGTCTGCGCCTGCGTGCCGCCGATGGTTACGCCCTCGAGTACGAGCCGCTCGCGCAGGGGCAGCCGCTCCATCACTGCACCAAGTACGTCGACGAGCGCATGATGCTCCGCGAGCTCCGCAACCGAAGCCCGCTCATCAACGAGAAGTTCCTTCGCCGTCTCCTGCGCCTCGGTCTCCGCCTCAAGGCAGGGCAGATCAACGCTCCCCTCGCGCCGCAGGAAATCGAGAATACGGCCGCGTACCCGATGTACGGCATAGAGACTGAACGCCACGCCGCGCGTCGGGTCGTAACGCTCCACCGCCTCGATGAGCCCGATCGTCCCCTCCTGCACGGCATCCATCACGACGGGCATTGTACGGTAAGGCATAACTTCGCGGAATACCAGCGGCTGATATGCCTCGATGATGCGCCGGCGCGCGGACTCGTCGCCCTCCTCCTTATAAGAGTGCCAAAGCGCACGCTCTTCCTCCGGCGTGAGTTTCCGTACAGCGGAAAGTTTTGTCATGTACTCCGAAAACACGGGCTCACCTCCTCATTTTCATCAAGAACACCTGCTAGAACCGTATGCGCGCCTCGACGCCGATCAGCTGATCAGAGCCCTCGCGGTCATACGAGATGCCGAATTTATCGCTGAAATCATACTGAATGCCGTAACGGTGCTTGTCCGACGCGCCGCCGAGCCCCTGCACATACCGCAGGAGCACACGGTCACCGATATACTTGCCCACCTCGACATTGTACTCGTTCTCATTTTTTCGAATCTCCTCATCGTTCTTCGTCTCGAAGAGCGCCCCACTCCCGCTCGATAGACGCAGCACGTCAAGATGCAGGAAATTCTTCACGGAATCCTCCACCTCGGAGAGGATGCTCATCTGAAGCCCGATGGACAGGATATCCGCCGCTGTCACGCTGCTCTCTCCATTCCGGTAGGTGCTGCGCAGCGTCAGCATGCGGATGATCTCCTCCTCCGACATCTCAGGTGATGAGGTCAGACCGAGCTTCATGTGATCGAGCGGCCCCTGCAGGGACAGGAATACGCGCGTATTCGTGAGGCGCGCTTCCGCGTAGAAGCTGATCTCCGGCAGAAACGACTCCATCTGGTTGAATGTCGCCGTCCCCTCGCGGATCTTGAATACGGTCCGCAGATAGCTGACCGTGTCACCGCGCCGCACAGCGATCTGTCCCGTCGTCCTCGGGTGCCGCGTTGTTCCTCCGAAGTGCACATGCCCGGACGGGTGCATATCGTAGAGATTCGAGCTGAAAAAGCGCACATGACGGCCAACGTTCAAATCGACATCCAGAATGATGTTCGGCAGCTCGTCGTCCGTCTCAGGAATCGACGGAATGGAGATAAGGGCACGGTCAATATCAATATGACCCGCGAGCTTTGGCAGCTGCTCGCCCCAGTATTCATCCTCCGTCAGCGTCAGCGAGCCGGTCAAGGGTCCCTCGAAGAAGGAGGTTTTGAGATCGAGTGCATTCATCACAAGGGTAAAATCATATGCCGACGGCCGCATGCCGGCAAGACCCATGCGCCCCGTCAGCAAATAGCTGCCCGTGCCCATGCGTCCCGTACACTCACGCACGGCGATGGAATCGCCGAGCGCGTCGATCTGTATCCGCATATCCGTCAGCGGATGCTCGACACCCTTGAACTTCACCGCGCCGCCGGCAACGCGCAGCGAGCCCTCAAGGCGCGGTGCGGCAAGCGTGCCGTGCAGCTTCAGATTGCCCTCGGTACGCCCGAGCGCCCACTCTACGCTGTTGGAGAATACCGGCAGCAGGGACAGATCGGCGTTGTCAAGCACAAACGTCAAGTCGATCTGCTCATAGGAGCTCAGCGTTTCATCGCTCCGCGCCGTGAGCGCGCGCAGAGGCAGCGTGCCGCGGACACTCGCCATATATGCAGTCCCGTCGATGTATTTCGTCACCGTGAGCTGGTTCAGATAAATGACAGAACCGCGCAGCTGCGCCTCTCCCTCCAGCTGATCGAACGAAGAGCCGCGTATACCGCCGTTCTTTGCCGTGAGATGCACATCCACCTCGGGATTTTGCGTGCGGCCGCCGATATGCACGGTCGCCGACGCCGTTCCCGATACTTTTTCTTCCACTCCGGCAAATCCGGTAAAGATGCCGAGCGCGATATCTGACGCCTCAATGTCTACATTCGCAGTGCCGTTGAAGTCCGCTGTGCCCGAGGCGGAGAACGTACCGTTCTCCTGTCGTCCCGTCAGTGTACGCAGTGTCAGCACACGGTTCTGGAGAGCGACATCGAGCGCGACATCGCTGATCGGATAGGAGGCAAGCGCCCCCTCCTCGATGCGCCCCGTCAGCGCAATGGACGGATTTTCGCGCGTCCCTCCGAGCTGCATGTGACTCGTGATTTTTCCCTCAACGCGATCCTCCTTCTGATTTGCAAGCGCCAGCAGCGCCGCCACATCCATCTGCTCAATATCCAACGTGCCGCGCAGCGCCTCCGTCTGCATATCATAATGCAGACGCGCCGCAACGGAACCGTTCTCCCCTTGGCGGAATCCCGTCCGGTCCATCTCAATGATGCCGTTTTCATAGTGCACGAACCCGCGAATATCCCGCAGTTCCACGCCGTTCATCGTGATCGTATCGGCTCTGAGCTCGCCGCGGAAGATCGGATGCGAGATCACGCCGCCAACCTTTCCGTTAAAGACACCATGCCCGGAGACCTCGTAGGGGAGCTTGTGCTCCAAGCGCTTCATATCGAGATCGCGCACCTCAGCGTCGAGATCGAGCACGCCCTGCGCGCTGATCGTACCGTTCAGCACCATATCCACCATCGGCGAATAGATGTGGAACACCTGCAGGCGAATGATGCCGTTGTCGAGGAAGTAGTCACCGTCCATGCCCGAGAGCAGTGCGCCTGCATAGCTTCCGCGGTAGAAATGGACATAGCCCACCGCATGCGGATTGTCGAGCGTCCCCGTGAACTTGATGATGTTGTCAATGTTTCCCGTAATCGGCTGATCCGGGGCAACGAGTGCGGCCACGTCCTCCATGCGCGCGCCCATCGTATCGATCTGCAGATCGATGCGGCGCTCGCCGGTGAAACCGATCGTGCCGTTCACCAGCCAGACCTCGCGCCCATTCCGCTCCATCGAGAAATCATGGATGCCAACCCCCGAGAGCGACCCCTCCGCGCGAAAGAGCAGACTGTCAAACGGCTGATGCATCAGTTGTCCCTTTGTTGCCGAGACCTTGATATCCACGTGCGGATCGTTGATGTCGCCGTGCACCTCACCGCTGAAATCCGAACGCCCCGCAAAGCTGAGCCGCTCGTCAAGGCGGTTCAGCAGGGAGAGATCGACATGTCCGCCATAAAAGCGCAGATCGAGCGCAGAACCGTTCGTAATACTTCCCTCAAGGCCGAGATCCGTATCGTTCGGGAGATTGAGGCTGAGGAAGTCGATGGTCAGATCGTTCCCCTTGCGCATAAAGGACGCGCTCGCGCGCTCCACGGGGATATTGCGGTATGTTCCGTTCAGGATATCGGCACTGCCGTAGACCGTGAGCACGGCAGGATCCGCCCCCTGTCCCGCGATGCCGAGATCAGCGTGCAGGGCACCGTCCATCCCCTCGGGCAGCGGCGCATCCGCATCCGTGCGCAGACGCGCAAGCTGCACGCCGTCCGTCACGAGATGCGCCGTATAGGAGCGGTCTCCCGTATCAAAGATCCCCTCGCCCGAGATCGTCCCCCCGAACGCCTTCGCATTCAAATTCTCGAACGAGATCGCACCGCCTGCATAGGAAACATCCGCAGACGCATCCGTAAAGGAAGCGCCGTACGCAGCCCCCTCCGCCGCCGTCAGCTGACCCGCCGCCATGAGATCGGCAAGGGTCCCCGTCACATGAATATCAGCCGTTACAGCCCCCGTATAGGGACTTTCCTTGAGGATTTTATGCACGTCAAAATCTTTCGCACGCACCGTAAGATCAAGATAGGGCGCATCCGTATCCATCCGGATCGTGCCGTCAATACGCGCCGTTTCGCCCTCCGCCTCGGCCGTCGCCGCAAGGAAAAGCTCACGCTCGCTGAAAGTCAGCGCCGCACTCTCGATCTGCGTCTGCGTTCCGTAGACATCCGCAGCCGCCGTTACGCCTGCGGCGCGCCCCTCTGCGGTAAACGTACCGTCCACCCAGCGCATGGATGCGTTCACATGCGCCGCGTGAAGTTTCTGGACGCGTACGTCTTCGGAAATTGCCCCCGACGGGAGGAGGTCAAGCAGAGGCGTCAATTCGCTGTCATCCAGCATCAGCTGAAGCTCCCGCGTCCCTTCAACATTCTCGCCGCGCACACGAACAGGAATGCCGGCAAGCGCCGCCGTAAGGTCATAAGAGAGATCGCCGCGGTCGATATCCGCGGTGCCGGTGATATCGGTCAGTTCATAAGAGCGCGCTCCCGTCTCGATCTCCGCCGTCGCATCCGCGAGACGAATGCGTCCCTCGAACGTGCTCGGCTCGGTATCGTCTGCAGCAAGATCGTTGTAGTTCCACGAGCCGTCCGCACGCTGTACAATATGAGCATGCGCTCCCGTGAGCAGGACCTCATCAACGGATGTTTCAGGCGACAAAAGCAGCGAAAGCAGACGAAGCGTCACCCGTGCCTCGTCGGCACGGAGAACGACATCCGCCTGCTTATCATAGACCACAATATCATCAATTGTCAGTTCATGCAGAGAGCGGATCTCCACCGTACCGATGTGCACATCCGTCCCGAGCTTCTGCGCCGCAAAACGCTCTGCCATCCTGCCTGCCTCGGCCATGAATGCCTGGGCCCGCACGATGTGGATGATAGCCGCCGCGCAGATAAGTATTGCTGCGAGTGCCACAACACCGATATACGCCTTCCGTCTCATAGAACTCCCCTTGCAGGAGCACCCCTGCAACACGCCCTGTTACTTTCTCATATCCGTTTCGTAGGCGGCGTGTGCCGTCTGCACACGCTGCACCGCAGCAGCGGCTTCCTCTGCCGCCGGCGCCGGAGATGTCGCACGAACTTCCGCACCTTTCGGCGTCTCAAAGAGGGCATCATCATGCAGCTGTGCCGCCTCCCGCGCCGCACGGGCACGCTTGCCGTCTTCCTCTGCCGCGCGATAGCGAACGGCATCGAGATCGACAGGTACGCCCATCGCGTTGTCGAGGCTTGCCTTGCTTGTATTGTAAGTGTACAGTGCCGTCGAGTAATTCATACGAGCCGTCGTCAGATTATCCGATGCCCGCATGACCTCCAGATTCGTCCCCACGCCCGCATTATAGCGGACGCGTGCGATATTGTAGTCCTCCTCTGCCTGCTGCACAGCCTTTTCGGTCGTCTTTATATTCTGCTCTGCCGCGTGCAGATTCAGATATGCTGTATGGACATCGAGGCGGATCTTCTCATCCGTCTCTGCAAGAGTCTCCTCCGCCTTGCGCAGCGTTGCCCTTGCCGCCTTTACCTGTGCCGCCGTCACGCCGTTGTCAAAGATATTCCACGACGCACTGACGCCTGCGGCCCATTGGTTGCTGCCCGTATGGTCGTCCTTAAAAGCACGCTCGCCCGCGATGGAACGCGTTGCTGCCGCATTCACCGTCGGATGATAGCCGGCCTGGGCCGTCCGCACCCCCGCCTCTGCCTGCTTCACCGCATAGGCCGCCGCTGCGCCGTCCGCGCGGTAGAGCAGCCCGTAGTCCGTGCAGTCGGAAAGCGAGAGATCATACCCCGTATAGCGGAGCTCATCATTGATCTCAAGGCTCGTATCCGTCGGCAAGCCGATCACATTGTTCAGCGTCGCGACAGCAACCTCGTAGTTGTTCCGCGCCGTCGTCAGATTCTGCTGTGCATTCGCAAGCTCAACCTCAGAAGCGAGCACATCCGCGCGCGCCACCGTCCCCACGCGGAACTGCGCGTTGACATCGGCGAGATGCGTCGTCAGCGTCGCCACCGTATCCTCGCGCACCTTGACCAGATTGCGTGCCTGGAGGATGTTGAAATAATCCGTCGTCGCCGTCAGGCGAATCGTCTGCTTTGTCTGTTCAAGTGCAAAGTCGGCAGCGTTCAGCCCATAGCGCGCCGCCTTGCGCTGTGCGTTCAGCGCGGCATTGTAGACCGGCATCGAAACCGTGCCTGTATTGCCGTAGTTATAGTCGTACTTGATCCCCGATGCACGCGCCTGAGCATACGCCTCGCCGCCGATACGGTTCGCCGACGTCTCCCACGTGAGCTTCGGACCCATCGAGCGGTTCGCCTGCGAAAGCGACGCGTGCGCAGCGTCCACATCCGTCAGTGCCTCCTTGATCGTGCGGTTGTTCTCGAGCGCCATCTGCACGCTCTGCGCGAGATTGATCTTCACCGTCTCCGCCGACACGGAACTCGTAAAAAGTCCGACCGCGGCGGTCAGTGCCAGTGCTCGTACAAGGTGTTTGGCAAAACGTCCCCTCTTGTTCAAATCCATTTCCTCCTCGTCCGTTTCAAGGATGCACCCGAACGGCGGGCTGCTCCAAAATAGCGACAGCACAATAAAACTGTATTGACAGGTTCTCTCATTGTACCAGTTGTTGCGTGGTTTTTCAAATAAATTTATCGTTAGCGGTCCTCTGTCCCTGACAAATGATGCGTGCAGCAGCGGATCCTCATTCCTGCTTTATCCGCCCCATTACGATTTCCAACAAGCGATCCGTCAGATCTGTCATAAATAGCGGTATATGTATACGTACCATAAAACGCCCTCCGTCCGACCATAATGATCAGACGAAAGGCGTTTTCAT
>ERZ773014.1985-NODE-1985-length-12335-cov-3.735993_pt1 | contig 12335 bp, 14 predicted proteins | sample MGYA00580841_ERZ773014 | MGnify/ENA primary metagenome ERZ773014 (study PRJEB29015, sample SAMEA2737989) | human oral metagenome | biome: human oral; feature: human-associated habitat; material: dental | place: China | collected 2067 ...
AATTCTGTAAATTTCTTTTCTTCTAAATAAGCCATAAGACTTGCTAAAACTGTTTTTGACTTGTTAGACAATGTTTCATAACATTTGTTCATAAAACTTCTACTAATCTTGTTTATAATCATCTCTAAGTCTTTTACATCTATTTGAAAATAACTTCTTAAAAACTCAAATGTATTTCTATCTTTACCTTTAACTTTTGTATTAAGATAATATAAAAGTTGTCCTAAGTTAAAAGCAAACTCTTTATCATCTTGAATTTTCCAATCTTCTTTTGTTTCTAAATTAGTTTTAAGTCTTTCTTTTAATTCCATTTTATCCCCCTTGTAATCTTGCATATTTAAGTTTTGTTCTAAGTTAAAGCATAAATTAATTATTTTCTTTATTTTATACTTTCTTTCTTTACTATTATTCAAAGCTATTCTAAATCTTTCTAATAAAAGTCTTTCAATAATATAACCTACTTGATTATTTCCTAAGAAAAACCAATTATAAAAATTATCCTTATATTTCATAGTGAAATTTTTTAAACTATCTCTTTCTATTTTCATTCCAGTAAAATATCCATCTAATCTATTATTGAAAATGTTCTTGTTAAATAATTCTTTTGTTTTTTCTAAATCTGCTACTCCTACAAAATAATCATCTGCCATTTTTTCATTTTTTGTGAAATCAACTATATCACTTACTTCAAAAGAAAATTCATTATTATTTAGGTATTCAATTCTTGTAAAAGTAACATTTCCATTACTATCTCTATCTATTTGAATTAAATTAGTATAAAATTTGTTTTCAATCATTTTATTAGTAGCATATATATCAAAACTATTGAAATATATGAAATTGTTTCTTTTTTTAACTTCTTTCATAAGAAAAGATTTTAACTTATCTCTTAACATAACTTCTTCTGCATTAAGGAGAATAGGTAATGGATTTTTCTTTCCTTTATTAACTAAACTAGGTTTATCAACATTAGTTGTATACCAAGTATTAGGAACTCCTAAAACCTTTCCACTTTCTTCATCTATAATGCAACAATCAGGTCTAACAAATACATTAGGTCTTAAATATTTTGTCATATTTCTTTCAAAATCTCTGTAACTTTCTTCTATTTCTTCTTCTGTTTCTAAATTAGATTTAACAAAATAGATATTGATTGTCTTTGCCTTTTCTTCATAATATCCATAAATATTTTTACCAATCCATTCCTTAATCTTACCAAGACTTTCTGTATCTACTGCTTTTGTTTCATCATCTAATTCATCATATAATTTTAATTTTATCTTGTCCTTAGTTAAATCATCTCTATAATTTTCTAATCTCTTATAGTAATAATTTAAACTTTTTTCAAATACTTCTTTTGTTAAGTTATTACTTTTTATTTTTAAAGCATAGATTTGATTTGAATGTATTTTTTTAAATTTTACATCTACTGCCTTGTTCATATCAATAATTTCTGAATAATTAAAATACCTTACAATGTTTTGGTAATACTTATTTTCTTCACATTTGTTGTTCTTGTTTACTTCAAATTCAGTCAATATCTTTCCTGTATTCAAATTAACTAAAACATATACACCATCTCCTAATTTGTAATCATCAAGAATAAGACTATCTCCATCTCTTTCATACATTTTAGCAAAGGTTTTTAGTAAATTTTCAATCATTTCTTCCACCTACTTTTCTTTTATTTATTAATATCTTTTCTCAAAATATAATGAATTATTTTGTTTTCTTAAAAGAATATATCCATTCTTTCTACCTATATTTTCAATTTCTTCTTGGAGTTCAAATTTAAAATTATGTGTTTCAGGAGTTAGTTCTACATATTTATATTCATAATTAAATTTTTTAAGACATTCTTTTAAAATATTTTCTTTTTCTTCGTTTTCTGCAACTACTTTTGTATAATCTAGCATTACCGAAAATGATTTAAGGAACATATATATAAAACTTATTATCATAATCACTGAAACAATTAATATCATAATATTTAATATTCTTTCGTGCATTATAGAAAACTCCTTTTAGACTATTTATTCTTTTTCTCTTTTATTTACAATATATTTAGCTACTACAAATCCTAAACCTCTACTGTTATTTTGTAATATTCCTGTTCCTAATAACATATAGGCAATATCTTGTGATAGTTCATCTTTTTTTACTGTTATTTCAAATTTGTCTGTATATAATGTTTTACCTTTATATATTGTTTTAACACCATTCTTTTTAAAATTAATTCCCTCAAAGAATTGATTTGATTGTTCTTTTTCCCAAAATTCAACAGGTAGTTTATTAAAGAATTGGTATTTTCTAATAGCATTTATATGGACAAATTTTTGATAATCCATAACATTCATCTTAGATATTAACCAATATCCTGTTTTATCATTTTTATTGCCTTTATATTGCTTTAAAAGTGCAGGTGTTAAAGTGTACAATTTATCAATTATTTTTCTTTCTAAAACTCTTTTTGAAGTTTTTAAAATTTTAAAATACTCATTTTCAAAATCTTCTAATTTAAAAAATATATTAGAAAGTTCTTCACTTATTGTTCTTATTCTAAAAAGATAATTTTTCCCTTTCTTATATATCTTATCACTCTCAAACTTTATTAGATTATCAAAACTATACTCCTTAAAATCTTTTGAAGTATGATAATCTTTTCCCTTTTTTTCACAAATTTTATCATCTAATAACTTTGTGATGATATCAGTTGTTTTTTCAAAAGCGATATCTTGCTTTAAAACAACTATAAGACTTAGTTCATAAACTTTTAACTTCTCTTTCATATTTACTCTCCTTTTTACATAATTTGTTACAACATTTTTTTAATTTATATTATACCATTTAGATTATTTGTATTATACCATTTAAGAAATATTTTGTCAACAAAACAAGATAACCTTTTTTATTTTTTAAGCGAGAAAATTCTGAATTATGTTTTTATAATATTAAAATCAAGTAAAAACTAATGAATGAATTTTCTTGCAATGGGGGTTAAGGGGTACTCCCCTTTATATTTTTTTGACAAAACTATATATTATAATAAAAACAAAAAAGGACTTATAAGTCCTTTTCGTTGAGTTTATAAAATACAATGAAGTTTGATTGTCTAAAATATTATAAATCCTTATTATAAATCCATTTCTTTTTCGTTTTTGGAATTATTTTCTTTTTCTAAATCATCTCCACTCTTTATTTCTTTTGATTTTTCTTTATTTTTAATTTTTTCTAGTGGTAAAGTTTTTTCAATTTCCTTAGCTTTCTCAATATAATTTTTTTGTAAGTTTTTCATATTCTCTTGACTAACAAATTCTTTTGAATAATATGAAACTGGCATATCTTCTCTAACTTCTATAATACTTTTTATATCTTCCTTTACTTCATTAAAGGCTTTTTCTTTAAAAATTTCTTGAAGATTTTTAGTTTCAGGAAAATATGCAAAATAATCATTTATTTTTTTATTAACAAAATCAGAATAGTCTTCACTTTCTATATAAGAACTTAAATCAATAGTTGCGTCTATATTTTCTAAATTATGTTCAAATTGATTTAAAAAATATTCTTGAAATTCATAAGTTTCTTTTTGTTCTTTATTTGTTAATTTTCTTGTAAAATCTTCATCTTTACTTAAATCAAAATCTTTATCTAAACTATCTATAATTTTCACATTATATTTTTCTTTTAGATTTTTTATATTTCTAAAAGTTTCAAATGAAAGGTCAGACATTTCTCCTATAAAATCATTTTCTTCTATATCTTTTCTGTCTTCCTCACTAAGATTTTCTACAAATTCATCAAATTTTTCATAATATTCTTCAATAGAAGTGTTTTCAGGCAAATCTAAAACAAATAATTCATAATTTTCATAATTTACTTTATCAATCTTTATTTCTATGTTTTTACAAATACTATCATATAAATCCTCTAAATTACTTTCAAAATATCCTTTTTGTCCTAATTCATATTCACTTATTGGCGTAAAATATCCATCTTTAAAAGAATTATATTCTATATCATCTCCACTTATTCCTACTGAACTTCTAACCTCGTAAACTTTACTATCTTCTCCCAAAATTGTCTTAACGCCTTTTGTAATGCTATCAATAGAATTAGTTGCTATATTTTTAAAAATTATTCCAAATTTATTGTCTACATAATCCATCTTTATATTATCCATACTTTTCACTTCCTTTTTTTCTTTTGTTAGTTTAAATTATAACACAAAATTATTAGTTGTTTATATATTTTAAGAAAGTTATAAAATAATTTTAATATTTAATAAAAAAGAAAGTCTATTAAAAAACTTTCTTTTTAAATTTTATTTTGTTAATACTTCAAAAAAATTAGTTAAATAAAATGCCATAAAACAGAAAAAACCTAATCCTAGTGAACAAGCAAATAATACTATCATATTTTCTAAAAATGATTGAACTTTTAATCTAAAAGCATTTCTCTCGTTCTTTATAAACATTTTTATAATAATTGAAACAAATATAGCTACCACACTAAATAGAAAACACCATACAATCATTTTGTATAAAAAAGAATTGTTGTATATTTCCAAAAAGTGCCTTATAAAACCTTTCACAAAAAATCTCTTCACATCATCACTCTTCCAAACTTTTCTCAAATATCATTAAAAAACAATAACCATCATCATATTGTCCTGAAATTTCTTTTACTTCTCTAAGATAATAACTTATATTAGCCATTTTTTCTGTCAAGGTTTTTATAGTGGCGTTCCATTCTTTAAGAGAAGTATCATCAGTATACTTGGCAGTTAAAACTCTGAATTTAGATTTTGGTAATTCCTTTTCTAAATTTAATTCTTCAAACTGAATTGATAATTCGTTTTCAAATTCAAATTCTTCCTTTTTTTTATTTTGAAGAATACTTTCAGAATATGGAAAAATATTTTTAGAATATGTTGTTTTCATTATCATTTTCGTTCACACCCTAACTTAACTTTTTGATATTCTATACTTTTATATTTGTTATATGATTTTTCAAATTGTTCTTTTATTTCTTCATCTGTTAAAGTTGTAAGAAATTTTAAGGCTTTTTCTAATTTATTTTTATTTTCTTTCATTTTTTATCACCTCAACAGTTTTCTGATAAATATTACCTATAACTTCTAAATCTATATAGTTAGTTATTTCAAAATAAGAACTTGCTATTCTAAAAGCACCATTATCAAAGAAAACTTCTGAATATCTAATAACAGTATTCCCAAAATCATCAACTTCTTTCCACGAAACAACATCTCCCACATATATTTCTGTTCCGTTTATATCTTTTATTCCTGTATATTGTAAAAATATATAATCAGGATTATTTAATATAAAACTTCCATTTTCCCAATCTATTTCTATATTCAAAATATTTTTAATTTTGTCAACATTCAAGTTTTGTATATCACAACAACCAATGTCATCTCTCCTATTAATTAGAAAACATTTTTTCTTTTTGTCCCATATTCTAAACTTTAATTTTTCTTTCATAGTTAAAATCACGCTACCTTATAGAAATAATTTCTTATATTATACCATAAAAGATATTCTTTTTCAATCATTTAGGACAATATTGTCCTGATTTTTTTAAAATATAAAAGCTAGTTTTAACTAGCTTTTCATATTTTTTTTATATATATTTTTAAAAATTTTTGATATAATCTTTCATTTCTGATATTTCTTTTGCTTTTGTCAGTTCTTTTTCTAATGTTATTTTAGCTTTTTCTTTCTCAACTTTTTTATTGTACTTTTCCATTATATCTTTCGCTAACCAATATTTTTCATCATTTTTTAATGCCTTTTCAAATTCTAAAACTTCTTTTTTTAAAATTCTTTTCCAAAAAATAAATACAACAATAAAAATAATAAAAGAAAATAAAAATGCGTTTTTTCCAACAAATATAAATTCAAAATTAAAATTAAACTTAGATGATATATAAGATAGTAGTAAAAACACTATAAAAATAATAAAAGGGGTAATAAGAATAGATATAAAAAATGCTAACATAAAATCATTAATAGGTCTTTTTTCTTCTCTATTTTCTAAAATTTTATTAGCTTTTTTCTCCATTTCATTCATTTCTATTACTTTTTTTTCTTCATAGCAATCGTCTTCATAGCAAAAATCTTCAAAATCATTCATATTCAATCACTCCTTTTTTTTACTTTTTTTCTTCTTCTTTTTTTATTAGTTTATATGCTAAATTATTCTTTTGCTCTATTAAATCTACTTCTACAACACTTTTTTTAAGTATATTTCTAATCATTTTTTCAAGTCTTATATAAGTTTTTGTCATAACAATTTTTATCATCTGAATACTTGTATTATTACCTTTTAAAATGGTGTTTAATCTCTCTAAATTAACTCTTTGAAAATCTTCTTTTTTCATTTCAGTTTGAATTTCATCAAAAAAATTCTCTTTTCTTAAAAGTTCAAATTCTTCTATTTTCTCACTATAAGAAATTTTATTCTTTATCTCAATATTGACATAGACTTTATTAAAAGAATTATGTAAAAATTCTTTAAAATGTTTATACATATATTCACTTATTTTTATACCCAAGAAGACACAAAGTAATTGTGCATAAACACTAAAACCTTTTGGATAATTTCTTAAACTTCCATCTTCATATCTTTCAATTTCTAAAAGTTTTATATATTTAAAATTGTCTGTTTCTAAAATTCTGAAATTATTCAGTTCTAAAAATTCATCAAAACTTTTAAATGGAGTTTCAAAACTTTCATTAAATATCTTTAAAAATGCAGGTGTACTAAGATATGAAAAAATAGTTTTCTGACTTTTTTCTGTTTCGTTAGTATAATTAAAGAAAATACCATAACTATTTTCAAAAATACCATAAGAACAACATATATTGTTATCTTTCATTTTCTTCTCTGTTACTTCTTCTGTTTTGGTGAAATATTCTTTCAACTTCTTTGAAAGTTCTTTTTCTTCATTACTTAAATTATCTTCTGAAATAAATTTAAAACGATTTTCAAATCTTTGTCTTTTTCTTTTATCAAAATAATAATAATTATTTGTTAAAAAATCCACTTTATTTATCTTTTGCAAATATGCAGGATTTTCTTCATTTTTTACTTTATATATATCTCCTTTGATATGATATTCTTTTGATAATGCTTCTATGTTTGTCTTTAATTTTCCATAAATATTTGAAAGTTCAAGATTAAATGTTTTATCAAAAGTCTTCCTAAAAGTATTCGCAGTTAGATTTTTTACTATGTTTTCTTCATATACTTCATTTATTATCTCACTGATGATATTTTCAATTTCTTTTGTATCAAAGTTTATATCATCTCTTTCATATTCTTTTCCTAAACCTATTATTTCATTATTTGAATATATAGCTTCACATTTTAAATATAATGCTAAACTAAGTACCATTAGCTTTAACATAGCTTTGGCTATAAAATAAAAACTAGCTATATAACTTTCTAAATGAAAATCATCTTTATGTTCTAATTCTTTTAAATTTCTTAATACAAGATACTTACCTAAATCATTCTCTTTAAATTGAAAATTATTAGCTTTTAAGAAATCTTCAAAAGTTTCAAAACTTTTATTTATTGTTTTTATTAGTGTCGTATTTAAAATATCAAGACATTCTTTCTTATAGAAATAATCCATAAGGCTTTTTCCATCTGCTCTTGTTATAAAAAGACAATAATCATCAGTATCTAAATATTCCCCATAACTACAATATATTCCTTTTTTATCAAGTTCTACTTCTATTCTTTCCCAATTTGCCATAATTATCAATCCTTTTTGTAAATTATTTTAATGTTATTATTTCTCCATTTTCAGTTATAGAAACAATTTTTGGTAAATTGTTTTCCTTGTTTTTCATATTTCCTACAAGTAAAGTTGCAACCACAACAAGTGCAGTAAATATCTTTTTATTCATTTTCATTCTTATCTTTCCTTTCTAATTCTTGATATTTTTCAAAAAATTCTTTTTCATTAAATGCTTTAAAATAATAGTTACCTGCAACTTTTTCTCTTACAATATAATTTCCTAAATAGATTTTTTGAGTTTCATCATTTGAATTAAAATTCATTGTAAAATAACCTTTTTCTAAAAAATCTTTCTTCATAATTTCTAAATCAATTCTATTTTTCTTACCACAAAATACAAGAATATCGTTAAGGTTTTCTAAATCTATTTTAATTCCTTGATAATATTTTCTATAATAGTCTTTAAAATCTTCTAATTTTTCTGAAAATTCTTTCTTTTTATAATTTTCTTCCAACAACTTTTCAAATTCTTTTGAAAAATAAACTTTACTACTATTTTCATCTTCTAATTCAATTACTTCCCAATCATATCCTATATCTTTGTATCTATTAAGCCCATATATTTCTATTTTAATTTTTTCTTTCATATATCATTACCTCATATTTCCCAATATTCTTTTTTAAAAAATAAATTTGAATTTCCTTGATTAAATATTAAAAGTTGTTTTAAATATACTATTGCCCTGTCTTTTGATACAAAATAATTTCCTATCTTATATCTTTTATCATCTTTTTCAAATCTATAATCTCTAACTTGTTGTATAACACCTAAATCATCTACATAATAGTAAACTTCATTTTTAGATACTCTGCAATAAATACCATATTTTTCATTAATTTGTCTTACTTTTTCCTTTATTTCTTTTAGGTCTTCATCATTTACTTTTAAATAGTTGTCTTCAAATGTAAAATCATAATCTTCTTCATCTTCTCTTTCAATATATCCAACAATATATAAAATTTTTTTTATATCTTTATAATTATCAATGTCTTCTGTTTGAAATCTTCTCCTTTTATCTTCATTAAAAACAACAGTTTTTTTATAAGCTAATCCAAATTCGGCATTTATACTAGCTACGCCTATTTCTTCGTCGTAAAATTCGCCTCTTTCTAAGACTTCTATATTTTGAAATTCTATTTTGACAATATTGTCATCTTTTCTTATTTTATCATAATAAATTTCAAGTACCTTTTCTCTTTTTTTTCCGTTTTTATCTATAAAAAATTTATTAAGATATTCAAAATCATTCTTTCTCATTTTTTTCTCCTTTAAATTTCTACTTTATTTCATCTAAAACATAAATTTTATTTTCTTTATCATATCCTAAAATTTCAAAAAATTTAGTTTTTATATTAAAATCACTATTTTTATACAATTCTATAATTAAATTAATATTAGTTTCAACTTGATTAATATATTCATCATCTTCGGAATATAATTCCTCTATATAACTATTTAATTTGGCAAGTCCTCTATTTGCATTTAATGTCGGAACAGAAAATATCACACCACCTACTCCATTATCAAGTATTTTAATAAGTTCATACATTCCTAAACTGTCATTTAAGTCATCTATGATAATTCTATCTGCACCAAGCCTTTTAACTATATTTAATGCACCATACATTTTGTCAAAATCAGTTAAGATAGAAATTACATTATTTGTATTTGTTATAATGTTAGGGGAATTTTGAATTATACTAATTCTTTCATTTACATCAATCATTTCTTTTTCAATTTCTCTTAAACAAGCATTTAAAAGGCTTGTTTTTCCTGTCATAGTTCCACCAACTACCATTATATTTTTACATTCTTTTATATATTTTTTCAATAAATGTAATTGTTTTTCTCCTATACTTTTTGAAAAATCTTCTAATTTTATTGCACCATAAACAAAATTTCTTTTTTTGATAGAAAAAATAGGTGCTTTTAATTTAACGCCCTCTATACTTATAACTCCATCTATTCTTTCTCCGTTTGGTAGTATTGCACTTATTATATTATTGTTTCTATCATTACATCTATAATCTTCTCTCATAGAATAATAGTCTTTTAATTTTATATTATTATATTCTGCAACTGCTTTTAAAATTTCAATAGCTTTCTCTGGACTTATAATTATGTTTGTTTTTAAAGTTTCAGTAGATAAATTAATTTGATTTATTGTCTTATAAAAAACTTCTCCATTTTCATTTAAGCTAATTTCTTTTATTGCTTCATTGTCTAATAGATTTTTTAATTCCTTTCCTAATATATCATCATAAAATTCTTTTATTTTTTCCATTTTATTCTCCTTTTTAATCATAATTTGAATTTATAAGACATTCATCATAATAAAAAATATTAAAATTTCCTCTTATTTTATCTTCAATAAATTTTTTTAAGTTTTTCTTAAATAATTCAATTCTTCTTTTATTTGTAAAATAATTCCCTATTTCACTTCTTTTGTTATCTTCTTCTAAATATTTATCAGTTGTTTTAACAATATCTCCAACATCGTTTAGATAATAGTAGGTTTCATCTTTTGGAACTCTACAATAAATTCCATACTTTTCATTAATTTGTCTTACTTTTTCAATAATTTCTTCCAATTCTTTATCGTTTACTTTTAAATAATTATCTATTCCGTTTTCTTCAATATCATCATCAGTATAATATCCTATAAGAAAGAAGATTTTATTATTTGTATCTATATTATTTTTAAAAAACTTTAACTCTCCTTTTACTTCTTTAATAATACATTTCTTATAAGCTACTCCATAATTTTTTATACTGGCGACACCAATTTCTTCATCATAAAAACTTCCTCTATCTATTATAATGTCATTTTGAAATTGTACTTCAACAGAATTTGTATTTTTATCATCTATATTTCTAATTATTTTTAATTCTATAACCTTTTCTCTTTTATTACCTTTACTATCTATAAAAAACATTTCATTATGTCTAAAATCAAATTTCATTGTTTTTTCTCCTATTATATCTTTATTTATATTATACCATAAAAGATATTCTTTTTCAATCATTTAGGACAATATTGTCCTGATTTTTTCAAAATAAAAAAGCTAGTTTTAACTAGCTTTTATAAATTCAACTATTAACAAATTTTAATAGTTCTTCTTTTATTTCTTCTTTACTTACAATATCTTCTGAAATTACTTTATTTTCAAATAAATTTTGTATTATTTCTTTAAAAGAATTAGTATTTTTTTCTTCAATAACAAAATTCTCTACTAAATAATTCATCAAATATTCTTTTGGAACATTTCTATTTATTTTAGATTTTTCACAAATTGAAACATATCCTGTTTCTTCACTTACAACTATTACAATTGCATCAGATTTTTCAGATATTCCTATTCCAGCTCTATGTCTAGTTCCAAGCTCCATTGAAATTTCTTTATTATCAGTTAATGGTAAAAAGCAAGATGCTGCAACAATATGATTATGACTGATAACAACAGCTCCATCATGTAAAGGAGTATTAGGAATAAAAATATTGATCAAAAGTTCTGATGAAATTTTTGCATCTAAAGGAATCCCAGTCGAAATATATTCTTGTAAGGTTCTGACACGTTGAACAGCTACCAAGGCTCCTATTTTGCGAGGGCTCATATATTCAACTGATTTAACGAAAGCACGGATCAGTTGTTCTTCTGAACTAATTGGAGTACTAGAAAAGAATTCTGTTGCACGACCCAATCGCTCCAGACCAGTTCGAATTTCAGGAGAAAAGATAACAACTGCTGCAATAACCCCATAGGTAATCAATTGGTTAATCAACCAAGAAATAGTCGTCAAACCCAAAAAATTAGCTAATATTTGAGCTAAAATAAAGACTAATACCCCACGAACTAGAATCATGATTTTAGTTCCTGCGATTGATTTTGTAAATTGATATAAGATGTAAGTAACAATCAGAATATCTATCAGATTGATTACTATACTCCAGGGACTGGAAAATAAACTAGACCAGTATTGAAGATTAGATAATTGCTGAAAATTCATTCTAGGCCTCCTCTCCATAAAAAAGCTACTCTTCATTATATCATTTTATATGAAAATTTTCTTCCCCCTACTTCATTTTAAATTGGTAGAAAATATGATAGAATAAAATGATAGAAATGAATTAAGGAGAAACCATGTCTGAACTATATGATATCACCATCGTAGGGGGTGGCCCAGTTGGTCTTTTCGCAGCCTTTTATGCAAATTTACGTCAAGCTAAAGTACAAATCATTGACTCTCTTCCTCAATTAGGTGGCCAACCTGCCATTCTTTATCCTGAAAAACAAATTCTTGATGTCCCAGGTTTCCCAAATCTCACTGGTGAAGAATTAACGAATCGCTTGTTAGAACAATTACAAGAGTTTGATACACCAGCCCATCTCAATGAAACTGTTCTTGAAATTGAAAAAGAAGACGGTATCTTTAACATCACAACGACTAAAGGTAAACACACTACTAAGGCCGTTATTATCGCTATGGGTGGTGGCGCCTTTA
>ERZ773014.1986-NODE-1986-length-12333-cov-2.494706_pt1 | contig 12333 bp, 15 predicted proteins | sample MGYA00580841_ERZ773014 | MGnify/ENA primary metagenome ERZ773014 (study PRJEB29015, sample SAMEA2737989) | human oral metagenome | biome: human oral; feature: human-associated habitat; material: dental | place: China | collected 2067 ...
ATGAAGCTATGCCGACACTTATGTTTGTAAACAGGACATTACTTGAAAATTTTCACCTTAATATTCCCGACAACAATTATACATTTGATGATTTTTACAGGCTTTGCAGGATGATAACTCTTGACAGAGATTTGGACGGCAGCCCCGACTACTATGGTATATACAAATACGATTGGATAAATGCGGCTCTTTCAAATGATGTTACATTGTTTTCAAAAGACGGTAAGAAATCATATTTTAATCAGGAAAAGCTTGCCGAGGCTATAAGGTTCGTTAAGAGTTTGGAAGCTCTGAACGGAAATCAGAATGTAACAAAAGAAGAGTTTGACAGTGGTAAAGTAGCTTTCAGTCAGATGTCGTTAGCAGAATATAGAACATATAAGTCATATCCTTACAAAATAAAAAAGTACACAAATTTTGCATGGGACTGTATACCTATGCCGGCAGGAAAGTCGGGAAATAATGTGAGTATGATTGACAGTTTGAATATCGTGATAAGTGCGAAGTCAAAAAAGAAAAGATTGGCTTGGGAATTTTTAAAAACTCTGACCTATGATAAGGAAATACAGCAGACATTATACAATGACATGCCTGTGGCATCTGTACTTAAAGAAGTAATGGAGAGCAAAGAATCTGAAAATGTATTTAAAGAAAATGAGGATATTATAGATTCCAAGCTTATCTGCCATATACTTGAAAACGGCAGTGAAAAGCCGAAATTCAGCGGATATGAAGGAGTCATATCATTGGCGGATTCAAAGATTTCAAAGTTAAATAAGGAAGATGATATAGAAAATGCACTTAGGATTTTGCAAAGGCAAATGAGTAAGTATTTGATACAAGAAAGGGGTAAGACATGAAGAGGTCACAGATTAACAGTATTATAAGAGAGATGGAGGAGCTGATAAGACAAAACGGTTTTCATCTACCGCCGTTTTGTAACTGGACACCTGATGAGTGGGAAAGTAAAGGACATGAATATGATGAAATAAGGGATAATATGCTCGGATGGGATATCACGGATTTCGGTTTGGGAAATTTTGACAAGGTAGGTTTCGGGCTGATTACTCTTAGAAACGGCAACAGAAATAATGCTAAGTATAAAAAGGTATATGCCGAGAAGCTCTTATTCCTGAGAGATGATATGATGGCACCTATGCACTTCCACTGGTTTAAGTCTGAGGATATAATTAACAGAGGTGGAGGAACATTACTTATAAAGGTATATAATGATGACGGCAAGGGTGGACTTAGTGACTCGGATGTGCTTATAAACTCTGACGGCAGGTCATACTATGTAAAGGCAGGCAGCATGGTAAAGCTTTTACCGGGAGAGAGCATTACGATATGGCCTCATCAATATCATGAATTCCATGTGGAACCCGAAAGCGGCAGCGTGCTTATAGGCGAGGTATCACAATGTAATGATGACAATATCGACAACAGATTCTATGAGGATATAGGCCGCTTTCCGAAGATAGAAGAGGATGAGAAGCCTTACAGACTGCTTTGCAATGAGTATCCTGTGGCAAAAGATTGAGAAAGAGAGAATAATGGAATTAAAAATCAGTAATGTCGGAAAGATAGATTCGGCAAATATAGAGATTAAAGGGATTACAATAATAGCAGGCTTGAACGGCACAGGGAAAAGTACAGTCAGCCGAAGTTTATTTGCAATGTTTCACTCATTCAGCAATATGTCAAGGAAAATAAATTTGGAAAAAATGTATGCTATTGATAATCTATTTTCTAAGCCAGGTAGTATTTTTTGGAGATCTAAACTTAAATGGGGTCAAAGAAGAGAATTGGCAACTCTTTTAGTTGGAAATATTGATGAAAATAGTATTAGAGAAATTTTACAGGATTGTTTAGGGAAAGATGAATACATTTCTAATGAAATTGATGATATAATGAAAATTAATTTGACACCTAATAGTTTACTTATAAATGAAATTGTTTCAGAAATATTTTCAAGAGAGTTTAATGACCATATAACAAATATTCGAAGTAGTGCTGGAAGTGAAATAGTTTTGAAAATAAAAAACTTTAAAATGGATATTTGGTTTGATAATAATAACAAGATACTTGTTAAGGATAGTGGAGAGGAGTTAAAACAACAAATAGTATACATTGATGATCCGTTTATAATTGATTCCTATAATTTAGTTGACATTAATACTAAAATATTACTTCATGTAGCTAATGATGAAATAATTACCAATCATAGAGATACTTTGATATCTCAATATAAAAGCACTAAAAATTTAAATTTGGTAGATAGAGCAAACTTAAAAGAAAAATTAAGTGCGGTATATCAAAAAATCAACGATACCTTAGGTTCGGATATGTCATTATTTGAAACGGATAAAGACGGCATCTCAGGTTCTAAGAGGACAAGGGGATTATCATTAGACAGCCTTTCATCAGGTATGAAAACATTTTATTTAATTAAAAGCCTGATAGATAACGGAACCATAGTACAAAATGGAACTTTAATACTTGATGAGCCGGAGGTGCACCTTCATCCTGATTGGCAGGTTACATTGGCTGAAATTATAGTGTTACTTCAAAGAGAGATGGGGCTGCATATTTTGATAAATACCCATAGTCCATATTTTTTACGTGCAATCGAAGTTTTTTCCAGAAAATATGATACAGAAGATACAGTTAAGTATTACCTGTCATACAATGATGGTGATAATGCAAAAATAAAGCATGTTACTTTTAATATCTCTGAAATTTACAAAGTATTATCTGATCCGCTGCAAAGAATTGAGAATGAGGATTATAATGAGTAATATTAAAAACAAACTGGAAAAAGATATGTTTAAAAATAACATGGATCTACTATATGAAACTTCTTATGATGATGCTAATAAAATCTATATGATTGATATGAATTGTGCAATTGCTCAAGATAGAGTAATAAATTTTGATAAGGTAAAAATTGATTTTTGTAGGTCGTATGGAAAGCCTCCTAAGGATGTGTTTAGTTCGGCAGATACGTTAATCTATAGTGAAGTAAAAAGAAAATTTATATTTGTGGAATTTAAGAATGGTAGTACAAAAGGTGTAAATAAAAAACTTAAAGATTCCCTTATTATTTTTGCAAATATAGCCAAAGAAGACTTGGATTATTGTCGGAAGAACTTTGAATATATTGTGGTATATAATTATGATAAAAATAAAGACAATATTACGCAGAAAAAGAAAGAGAAAGAGAATAAACAAGGTGTTGATGAGCACTATAAAGAAGGCATTGCAAATAAATTATATAAGTTTAGAAATGATAAAGATGATGAGTTAATACTTTTTGGTTTGGACTTGATGAAGGATATCTGTGTATCAGAGGTTCATACATATACTGTGGATGAATTTATAAAATATTATTCTAAAAATTGCAGTAAATAGCGGACGGACAAAATGTTATTAGGGAGTATTGAAAATTTTTAAATAAATGAAAGGAGAAATATGGCAGGAGATTTCAGATATGATATAGTAGAGAAGATTGGAGTTTTGTCAGAGAATGCAAAGGGGTGGAGAAAGGAACTAAACCTTATTTCATGGAACGGGGCGGCACCAAAGTATGATATCAGAGAATGGGCACCTGAACATGAGAAGATGGGAAAGGGAGTGACACTTACAAAAGAAGAACTTGAGGCTTTGAAGAAACTAATAATATAGATACAAGATAATGACATAATTCGTAAAAAAAGCATCCGCCAATAAGAGCAGGATGCTTTTTACTTTACTTAAAAACAAGTGTTGAAATAACATATAAAATTCCGATATGCAAAGGATAGAAAATATAGAAGAAATTCTTTATACCCTTTCCTTTTTCACCATTATAAAGTGCTATCGGAACAGCTGCAAATATCATAATACTTTGAATCCTGTCACCGGTGATAAAGATATATGCAGACATTGCAACCAGAACAGCTATCTGTAGTACTCTGTCCTTTCTAAAGATATAGAATAGCAATCCCAAAAGTACAGAAAAATAACTGCCTTCAACAATCAATATACTTGGAAGATACAGAGAAAATATTGCTATATAACGCACAATATCTGGTGAAATATTTTCATTCGCAACAAGAAATCCACCTATCAGCACAGGAATGGACAGCAGAACAGGTATAAAACATAGAAGTATTGCACCAATTATCTTAAGTATAGACTTTTGATGAATACCGTCTACAAATATATCCCAAAATAACATATATAATCCGCTTACAAAGAATGTACTGAAAGCATTGTTCATAAGTGCAACATTATCATTTGGGAGAATACCCTGTAACACAAAAGTAAAAGTGGTCATAAACCAGCTTGCAATCAAAAGTCTCAGTAAATATCTTTTTTTGCTATGTGTATAATGAAAGCTTTCTGAAGCCGCAAATAAGAACATAGGAAATACAAGTCTGCCTATCATAGTAAGCCATATAGGTGCTCCGACATGTGAAAACATCTCATGAATGTGGTCAATGAACATCGGTGTGGCGGCGATAAGCTTTAGAGTTGTAGCATTTAAAAACTGCCAATTTGATTTTTTAGTATCCAATAAATAACCTCCTTAAATATCGCCCCATTGTAATAAAAGTCAAATGCTATGTCAATACACTTATAAAAGGCTTTTTTGACACATTGACACAGAAAATCAGACGGATTATAATATGTTGATATTTGGAGCGGTAGAACGCTTTGCAAATATGGGATAAAAGAAGCTAAAATACTATAAAAGTATATATTGAATTATAAAATCATATTAAGCATAAAAGAGCCGATATTTAATCAAGATAAAAAAGGAAAAGTTTGATAATCAGGGATGTACAGTGATCTATATCGGAACGGATAAAAGACTTGCAGGTTATGTGGTACTTTCAGATACATTAAGAAGTGAAAGCAGACATATGATTGAGGGTTTAAATGATATTGGGGTAAAACCTGTATTGCTTACAGGTGATAATAAAAATGCAGCCACATCTATAGCAAATGCATTAAGTATCAATGAATATTGTGCAGAGTGCATGCCGAAGGACAAGTTAAACTTTATTGATAAGAGGGAAAAACAAAAGAAATCGGTTTGTATGATTGGAGACGGAGTAAATGATGCACCGGCACTTAAAAGAGCAACTGTCGGAATAGCAATGGGCAAAATAGGAAGTGATATAGCCATAGAGGCGGCAGATATAGCACTTGTAGATGATGAGGTGGAGAAGCTTCCACACCTGTTGTCACTGTCCGGAAAAATGATGGATACAATCAAACTGAATATGTCATTTTCAATGGTGCTGAACTTTATTGCAACAGTTCTTGCAATTACAGGTATTCTAAATCCTATAGTCGGTGCATTGGTACATAATGCAGGTTCAGTACTGGTTATAATAAATTCTTCTTTACTGCTTAAGTGGAGAGGCTGATATAGATATAGAAAATCGGCGGTTCATTTTTGGACTGCCTTTTTTATATGATTTAGTATATAATGATACGAGGTCAAGAATCAGAAAATTTTATGAGACCGATAATCAAAAACAATTATAGATAAGTATAGAGGAGAAAAATGAACGAAAAAGAAAAGATGCTTGCAGGAAAGATATATGATCCTACTGATGAGGAGTTGACAAAATTAAGAACCAAGGCACATAGACTTTCACAGCGGTATAACACATTATTTGAAGATGATGAATTGAGGGATACTGTTATAGATGAGCTTATACCGAATAAGGGAAAAGGAGTTTATCTTCAAGGACCTGTCTACTTTGACTACGGTGTATTTACAAGTTTTGGAGAAAATTGCTATGCAAATTTTAACTTTACAGTGCTTGATGTATGCCCTGTGAATATAGGCAATAATGTGTTTTTCGGACCGAATTGCAGTCTGATGACACCTATGCATCCGTTCAGATGGCAGGAGAGAAATATCAAGTTTAAAGAGGGCAAAACCGCATATGATGATGAGTATGCAAAGCCGATAAATATAGGTGATAACTGCTGGATTGCCGCAAATGTAGTGATAACAGGAGGAGTGACTATAGGAGAAGGATGTGTGATAGGTGCAGGAAGTGTAGTCACAAGGGATATACCTGCCAACAGTCTGGCATCAGGTAATCCATGTAAAGTTATCAGAGAAATAACTGAGAAAGACTCAATAAAATATAAGAGCGAATTGTTTTGATGATAGGAAAGAAGATGAATAAAGAAATATTAAAAGAGTGGTCAATAGATATCTTAGTGGATATCATTGCAGGTATCTTTATGGGGATAGGTACTTACTGTTTTGCGGCTGCATTTAAATTTCCTATGGTGGGCTTTACAGGGCTTGCACTTATACTATATCAGCTGTTTGGACTGCCTGTAGGTATAGGAACAATAATTCTTAATATACCTTTTGCCGTTATTTCATATAGGGAGATAGGCAAAAAATTTCTGTTAAAGTCAGTTAAGTCAATATTGATTACTTCAATAATGGTTGATGTAGTTGCAAAAGTCTTTCCGGTTTATAATGGAGATTATATGTTGGCGGCTATATGTACAGGAATAATCTCCGCAGTCGGATATGCACTTATTTTTATGAGAGATTCTTCCACAGGAGGTTCAGACTTTATAATGGTGCTGATACATCATTCTTTACCGCATTTTTCACTGGGAAAGATAGCACTTGTAATAGACTCTGCTATAATTGTATTGGGCGTTGTACTGGTATCGGGTAATATAAACAGCTTGATATATGGACTGATTATAGCATATCTTGTAGCTGTAGTGCTTGATAAGGCAATGGACGGACTTTCTGCCGGAAAACTTATTATGATTATATGTGATAAGCCTAAGGATATGTCAAGGGAAATAGCAACACTTATTGATCGCGGCTCCACATATCTTAAGGCGGTGGGAAGCTACACAGATGAGGAGAAAGATGTAGTGATGTGTGCATGCAGAGTGAAGGAAGTACATGCAATTCGTCAGGCGGCAAAGAAATTAGACCCAAGCTCATTTGTGATAATACTTGACTCAAATGAGGTTGCAGGAGAAGGATTTAGACATTTATAAGGATAAGATATGAATATATTTGAAGAAAAAAAGATAAAAGTAAGAGATGCCGTCCTGGCACTTGACCTGGACGGAACATTGACCGATTCAAAAAAGCGGATCAGTGAAAGAACCAAAGAATCTATAGATAAATTTATAACTGCAGGCGGAACTGTGGCACTTGCATCAGGCAGACCGACCTTTGGAGTAATGCCGGTAGCAAAGATACTTGAACTTGACAAAAAGGGAGGTTATATACTTTCATACAATGGCGGCTGTTTCCTGGATTGCAAAAACAATAAACAGCTGTTTATGAAGGAATTGACACATGAATATTTGCCGATACTTGAAAAACAGGCAAAGGAGTTCGGTATAAACCTTATGACTTACAATGGTGATAAGGCTTATGCACTTGATATAGATGAACAATATTATATGATAGAGATTAATATCAATCATTTTATCAGAGTAAAGGCCGACCCTCTGACTCCACAGATTACCTTCCCCATTATAAAATGTCTGATGACGGCAGACGGGGATTATCTGGCAAAGGTAGAAAAGGAAATGAAAAAATACTGGGAAGGAAAGTTAAATATCGTTCGTTCGGAGCCGTATTTCCTTGAAGTCACAGAGGTGGGTATAGATAAGGCAAGCACAATTACAAATATGGTAAAAAAACTTGGCAAGAGTGTTGACAATCTGATTTGCTGTGGGGACGGGTTCAATGACCTGTCTATGATACAGGCGGCAGGCATAGGCGTAGCCATGGCAAATGCACAGGAAAGGGTAAGAGCAGCCGCAGACTATATTACAAAGTCAAATGACGAAGACGGTATAGTGGATGTGGTAGAAAATCTTTTTAAGTGGGGGAAGTAGAAGAAAGGAATATATGAACAGAGGAAAAAGACCGAAGATAAAACTTACTATAACGGATAGAAGAGGAAAGACAGGGTGCCACAGGGGACACCATGTAGGAGAGGTGTTTGACTATGATGAGGATAGAGGAAAGATTTGTCCTATGGCAATGCACTGTGCTTTTCCGTATATAGATATTTTAAGATATGGCGGAAGCCTTCCCGGACAACCTGAGGGCTGTGCGGAATTTTGCTGCTCAGATGCGGATGTGATTTTGGTCTTTAAGGCAGAGATGGAAAACTGTTAGAGGATGGATATGGATAAGCTAAAAAATACATTTACAACTTATCGGAAAGACATTTTAGAAAGGTACTTATGTTAGGCAAAACACATTTTTCAGTAGGCATGGCAACGGGACTTATGTTGTGCAGACCACAGAGTATTGCAATGCTTGTTGCAGGTACTGCAATAGCGGGATTTGGCGGAATTATAAGTGATATAGATGTGGGAACATCGGATGCACATAATAAGGTGGAGCGCATTATCGGCTTAGCCGTTTTCAGTATTTTGGGAGTAGTGATTGCAGATGCAATATTTCATGTAGGTATCTATAAAAGATTGACGGCAGACAGCAGTATCGTACGCCTTATTATCGGAATATCGGCATTCTTATGTATATGTGCATTTGGTATGAAGCAACCGCATAGGTCCTTTATGCATTCACTTTCGGCACTGTTTGGCCTCAGCTTTTTTGTCTATATTATTTTCCCTGATATAGTACCATACTTTTTTGTAGGTTTCATATCACATATAGCGATTGATGTATTAAACGGAAAGAGAGAAAAGATATTTTGGCCTGTAGGTAAAGGTTTTGCATTGCACCTATGTGTTGCAGACGGTCTGGTAAATAAGCTTTTGTTCCATATATCAAATATTGCAACAGCCTTACTTATACTTACATCAAGACCGGTGCAAACTACAGCAATGAACATACTTGGGATAATACATCGATAAATCAAAGACATCCGAAGGGGTGTCTTTTTATAAAGGAAATTATTAAAGGCTGAAGTTAAACTCGACCGATTTTCAGGTCTATATAATTGATTATACGTATGCTCTGAAAAAAATAATTGACATTGTATTTATTCTATGTAATACTGTACTGGCATAGTTAGGAATAACTAACATATTTATACTTATTTATGGAGGACTTATGAGAAAGAGATATTTAACCATATTGGCACCGGCAGCATTGGCACTTATGATAACAGGATGCGGAAAGGTTGCAGATACAGCTTCATCAGCAGAGAGCAGTTCATCACAGACTGAGAGCAAGTCTGAGACAAGTGCAGAAAGCAAGGCCAACATCGGCAATAAGGACTATGTATATGCAAAGATAAATATTCCATATGCAGACTATTACTATGGTGAGATCAATGACATAGCACCTGAGGCTGATCCGGCAAGCCTTACACCGAAGCTTGATGCACCTGATGCGGCGGCAGGTATAAGAAATGAAGGCAATTATGATGCGGTAAGTTCAGCTACCAATAAAAAAGCGGCAAAATATACAAGTGCGGTATCGGAAGTGGAAGGTGACGGTTCAAAAATCACCGGAGTAACAGAAGTAAATGTAGCTATTTCAAAATCACTCTATGAGGCGGCTAAAAAAGCGATAGAAGAGAAAAAAGAGTCTACAAATCCGTTACTTACATTTGTGGGTGAGATGACAGAGACAACAGATAAGACACCGGCAGAGTACAAGGTGCTTAATTCGGACGGAACATTCTCAAAGACAGTCGGAAATACTGTAAAGAATGATGCAAAGGCAGAAATCACCACTACATCAAAGTATGGAAACTATGAGATAGATATAAAGGACTTGGAGCTTGAAGTCGGCAATGTACAGGGTGTTGTAATGGAAACTAAGGAAGGTAAGAAGTATGGACTTGAGCATCTTCAGAATATTTGGCTTACACCATCAGAGCTTGCGTTTGCAGCTGCACCGTTTAAGGAGGTTCATGGAAATACTCAGTCATACCTTCGTTATCAGGATATTCCGGGACAGACAATCTCAAAGATTACATATCTTCTAAAAGATGCAGATGATATAGAGATAGACACCGACCTTTTGTGTAAGCTTCTGGCACCTGAAAACTATAGTGCAAAGGGTGACGAAAGTGCAAACTACAGCAAGGACGGTACACAGATTCACTATACAATAACATCAGATGACAGTAAGTACGCTTTAGGCAGAATTGTATCAAGAAACAAAGATGTTGATATAGCAAATGTAAAGGACGAGAACGGAACACTTAATCTTCCGAAAGAACTTGTACCCGGAAAGTATCAGTTTATATTTACAAATGATAAGTATGCCGATTTGAACTTTACAGCCACAATCAACTCAGGTCTTACAGCAGACAAGTTCCACTTTGAGAACAACACACTTAAGCTTGATGAAAATGAAGCAGGACTTACATTAAAAGAGTACCTTGATGCTACTACATCTGCAAAGGTAAATGATACAGAGTATAAGGGCGGTAAGGGAAGAAAGTTCGGAAAAGTGGCATTCAATGAAGACGGAAGCATAAATTTGGATGCAAAATACAGCAATGACGGTAAGGACGAGCCGGTATTCAAGGATGCGGGAACATATAAGATTGAGCTAAGTGCAGACGGTTATCCTGATTTGACATTTGAGGTAACAAAGTAATGAGACTTATCGCATGTCTGATATTAGCAGTAGCGTTCTTCTATTTTTTAGAAAAACCTGTAAAAAAACATGCAACATTATTTTATATAGCAACTGTTATAATAAGTGTCCTGTCTGTATTGGCACCTAAGAAGGGATTACCGTTTGTAGTTGATTATATTGTGAAAAATATATTAGCAAGAGGCACCTTGGCAGGTGCCCTCTTTATCCTGGTTATGGTGGCTTCGGTATGCCCGGCGGCAAAGCTTAGAGGTATGTTGCTCCGTAACAGAGGTGAGATGGCTATTATAGCGGCTCTTCTTACACTTATCCACAATATATCATATGGCAAATACTATTTTGTTGCACTGTTTACAAAGATTTCAGAGTTGGATGCTCCAAGAATATTTGCGGCAGTACTCTCACTGGTGATGATTGTACTTTTACTTCCACTTACCATAACTTCATTTATGGTTATCAGAAAAAAGATGAATCCGAAAAAGTGGAAATCATTACAAAGACTTTCATACATATTTTATGGGCTGTTATTTATACATATATCAATGATATTCAGTATATCCATAGCAAAAGGTCATCTAAATACTTTATTTGACCTTGCTGTATATGCGATTATATATATTATTTACCTTATATTTAGAGCAAAAAAATATAAAAAACAAAGAATACTATGTATATTCCTTATGGTTGTGATTTGTGCATTATATATACCGCTTGCCATAACGGGAGTAAAAGCTTCCAAGACTCAGGAAGAGAATGTAAGTACTAACATAAGTTCAGATACTGCTTACAAAGACGGAACATATGAAGGCAGTGCCACAGGATATAGCGGCAAGACCACGGTTTCAGTGACTGTCTCAGGCGGTAAAATATCTGAAATAAATATAGTAAATACCGGAGATGACGAAGAGTATATGATAGATGCTAAGGACGTTATCCCACAGATTATAGAAAAACAATCTTTAGAGGTGAATGCTGTAAGCGGAGCAACACACAGCTCTAAGGGAATAATAAATGCGGTAGGAAATGCACTTGAGAATGCAAAATAAGAGAAAAGCCTGAGGAAACTTGGGCTTTTTTTATTGCAATGCACTTGTATTATATATATCTTTTGCTATACTTATGTTAGATAGGAGGTGTGGAGATGGCAAAGGGAAATCTTACATTAAGGATGGACAGTGAACTGAAATCACAAGCATCGGAACTTTTTAAGGCGTTGGGATTGGATTTGAGTACCGCAACGGGGATTTTTTATAGACAGGCTCTTAGATGTCATGGTCTACCGTTTGAGGTGAAAATAGATGAGCCGAATGAAACCACATATAATGCTATGGAGTCTGCTAAAAACAATGAAGACATATATGGACCTTTCGACAGTGTAAAAGATTTGATGAGAGCATTAGATGCTTAAGTTAGAGTTTACAGGAAGGTTTAAGAAGGATTATAAAATTGCGGTAAAACGAGGATGTAATCCTAAAAGATTGGAAGAAGTATTAGAGTTATTGCAAAAGGAGGAAATATTGCCCTCAAAATATCGAGATCATCATCTTGTGAATTCAAGGAATTATCAGAATATGAGAGAATGTCATATAGAACCTGATTGGTTATTGGTATATCAAGTTATAGATGATGAATTGATACTAAGACTTATCAGAACAGGTATCCGTAGTGATGTATTTTGATTTTCAGTCCCGAGGAACCTCGGGCTTTTTTGTTGAAAAATTTATAAAAGTGTGAAAGTA
>ERZ773014.1990-NODE-1990-length-12326-cov-3.140575_pt1 | contig 12326 bp, 10 predicted proteins | sample MGYA00580841_ERZ773014 | MGnify/ENA primary metagenome ERZ773014 (study PRJEB29015, sample SAMEA2737989) | human oral metagenome | biome: human oral; feature: human-associated habitat; material: dental | place: China | collected 2067 ...
AAAGCATCGTCAAGTTTTGATATATCCTTTGCTCCGGCCTGAGCCATATTAGCTTTACCACCTCCGCCACCGCCACAAGCAGCTGCAACTTCCTTGACAATTTTACCGGCATGGAATCCGGCATCTACGAGATCATCGCTTAGAGAAACCAAAATTGCGGCCTTATCGCCGTCAACAGCAGCAAATACCATAGCTACATTATTTGATTCCTTCTTAATATCATCTGCCAGTGTTCTAAGCTCTCCTGCATCCATAGAATCAAACTTCTTTGTGATTATCTTAATTCCATTTACTTCCTTTGCTTCTGCAAGAAGCGATGTTGCTGCATTTCCCAGCTGTGCCTTCTTAAACTCTGTAAGCTCATGTTTAAGGTTCTTTAGCTCTTCTGACAGTGAAACTATTTTGTTTTTGAGCTGATCCTTATTGCATTTTAGCTCTGCTGCGCAGTTCTCAATTAGCTCGGTTTGTTTGTTTGTAAGCTCGTAGATTGCTCCTGCACTTACAGCCTCAATTCTTCTAACACCTGAAGCTACGCCCGATTCTGAAATCACCTTAAAACAACCGATTTCTCCGGTGTTATGTACATGTGTACCCCCGCAGAGCTCAATGCTGAAAGCTCCACAGCTCACCATACGAACTGTGTCACCATATTTTTCACCGAAGAGCGCCGTAGCACCCTTACTCTTAGCTGTTTCGATATCAGTCTCCAAGGTATTAACATCATCAAATCTATTGATTTCATCGTTTACAATTTTCTCAACTTCCTTAAGCTGTTCCTTTGTTAATGCCTCAAAGTGAGTGAAGTCAAATCTAAGGCTGTTCTCGTTTACGAATGAACCTGCCTGTTGGATGTGATCTCCTATAACCAGGCGGAGCGCCTTGTGTAGCAAGTGAGTAGCTGTATGGTTTCTTGCAATTAGGTTTCTTCTCACCCTATCAACACAACATGAAACTATATCTCCTACGGAAAGCTTGCCCTCAAGAATTTCTATCTCGTGGCAAAATGCTCCGTTCTGCTTGTTAACAGCCTTCACATTAGCCTTTAAGCCATTTGATTCAATTACACCGGTATCGTAAATCTGTCCGCCACCTTCGGCGTAAAAAGGTGTCTGATCAAGGTAGATTCTGACAGTATCACCCTGCACCGCTGAATTAACCATAGCGCCGGACTTAAGTATAGCCAGAACTTTAGAATCGCTTGTCATAGCGCTATATCCTACAAATTTTGTCTCAGGAACATCTACTGCCGTTACAGCTTCTTTCCAGCCTTCTTCATCCTCAGACTTACGTCCGGCTCTTGCCTGTTCCTTCTGTTTTTCCATATTATCCTTGAAACCCTCCTTGTCAGCTGTGAAGCCGTTTTCTAAAAGGATTTCTTCAGTCAGCTCCGGTGGAAAACCGTATGTATCATAGAGCTTGAACATTTTCTCTCCGTCGAGTACGGTTTTACCCATCTGCTTCATCTCATCAACATAGCCCTGGATAATATCAATACCTTGCTGTATTGTAGAAGCGAACTTCTCCTCCTCAACAGCTATAATCTTCTTAATGAACTGCTGCTTTTCGACTAGTTCAGGATAAGCTTCTCCCGAAACATCAACAACTCTATCAGCTAAATCTGAAAGGAATCTTCCTTTGATACCTATCAAGTTACCATGTCTTGCTGCTCTTCTTATAAGTCTTCTAAGAACATATCCGCGTCCTTCATTTGATGGAATGATGCCATCAGCAATCATAAATACCATCGAGCGAATATGGTCCGTGATAATTCTAACCGATATATCTGTTTTCTCAGTACCCTCGTCCTCATATTTGATTCCTGAAAGTTCAAGAACTCCCTGAAGTATGTACTTAATAGTGTCTATGTCAAAGATGGATGTAACGCCCTGCATTATACATGCAATTCTCTCAAGCCCCATTCCTGTATCAATGTTTGGATGCTCAAGATTGCTGTAACTTCCGTCCTCTTCCTTGGAAAACTGTGTGAACACGTGGTTCCAGAACTCAACATATCTGTCGCAATCGCAACCCGGTTTGCAATCTTCTCTACCACAACCATATTCTTCACCTCTGTCAAAATAGATTTCAGAACATGGTCCACATGGACCCAGACCTATTTCCCAGAAGTTGTCCTCCTTGCCGAGTCTTACAATTCTCTCAGCAGGCATTCCAAGCTTTTCCCAAATTTTCTCGGCTTCTATATCATCCTCATATACAGTTGCCCAAAGCTTATCTGTTGGAAGCTCTAAAACCTTAGTTATGAACTCCCATCCCCATGTAAGCGACTGCTCCTTGAAGTAGTCACCAAATGAGAAGTTACCAAGCATCTCAAAAAATGTACCGTGTCTTGATGTGATACCGACATTTTCGATATCACCTGTTCTTATACACTTCTGACATGTAGTCATCCTCTTAGCCGGCGGAGTATCAAGCCCCGCAAAATATCTCTTCAGGGGTGCCATACCTGAATTTATAATAAGCAATGATTTATCGTTTTGGGGAACTAATGAAGCGCTCTTTGCTGCATAGTGTCCCTTACTTACATAAAAATCCCTAAAAGATTTTCTAATATCGTTGAGTCCTTTTTTCTGCAAGCTTAATTCCTCCTATTACATTATCTTTAAAGTATATCACTTTTTTACATCTTAGTACACTGTTTAGTACACTGTAAAACCATTTATAAGTTTCTCTAATTTATTTGCTATTTTTAAATCTTTCGGCTCTAGGTACATGTAAAGCTTAATCTTCGGCTCTGTCCCGGAAGGTCTTATAATAAAAGTACTCTTTGATTCAGTTTTCATAATCAAAACATCAGCCTTCGGCATGCCCGTCTTATCTTTCAAAAAATCTATGCGTTCATCAAAGCGGGCAATCTCAGAAAGTTCATTTGTCCTAAAATAGTCCATTATATTTGCAATTCGCTTTTCACCTTCTATTCCCTCAAAAACAAAGTTTTCAATACGTTCTATGAGCCTTCCGTAGCTTGCGTTAATCTGATTTAGCCTTTCAAATAAATCAATGCCTTCAGACTTATACTGAGCAGCCATACAAGCAATAAGCAAAGCCGTACTCACACCATCCTTATCACATATGAATGGAGATGCGAGAAATCCGTTGCTCTCTTCGTATCCAAAGAAATACTTATCTTCTTGATTTTCTTCCTTTAGACCAGCAATAATCTCTCCAATATACTTAAATCCGGTAAGAGTACGTACTACTTCTATGTTGTTTTCAGCAGCAATTTTATCTATCAAAGGAGAAGACACTATGCTTCTAACACATATTGAATTTGCCTGTTTTTTCTTGAATCTGCAGAGGAAATCAAAGAGAAGTATCCCTATCTGATTTCCTGTAAGATTAACCTTCATTCCGTCGCTTACAAGTGCACATCCTATTCTATCGCAATCCGGATCTGTTGCAATAATTATATCCGCCTTACATTCGTCCAATGTCTCAAATGCCTCCGCATAGGCACTCATTTTTTCAGGATTTGGCGACTTACAAGTTGGAAAGTTGGCATCAGGGTTTTCCTGCGATTTAACTATGCTTATTTTATTGAATCCGCTATCAGCAAGTGCTTTACTCACAAATTTAAGACCTGTTCCGTTTAGCGGCGTGTAGACGATATGTAAGTTTGATTTTGCTTCTTGAATTATTCCATTTGGTTCAAGCGAGTTCACCTTTGATAGAAAGTCATTCTTGATTTCATCATCAAGCATAATAACATTTGAATCATCTTCAGCTATCTCATCAAAATAATCAAAGCGTTTCTGCTCATTTAAAATTGAATCAAGCTCGCTTCCAATTATCTGGTATCCATGTTTTCCGTAAACTTTATATCCGTTATAAACCGCCGGATTATGACTCGCTGTTATCATGACTCCATAGTCACACGAAAGCTTGGTAATTGAATAAACCAATACAGGAACAGGCGTAAGCTCACAGAATAGATATGCCTTTATTCCCATCGCAGACATCAAAGCAGCTGTCTCACGCGCAAATCTCGATGAGTTCTTACGACTATCATAAGCGATAACAACAGATTTACTCTTACAATTTTTATTAATATGGCTAGCCAGTGCAAGATTACTCCTGTGCAAAACATAAGTGTTCAGTCTGTTAGTACCTGCACCCAATATACCGCGCATTCCTGATGTACCAAAGTCGAGTTCCTTATAGAAACTTTCAATAATTTCATCTGAGTTATCTTTCATCAAAGCAAGCTCAGACCTTAATTCCGCATCGCTCACGCAGTCAATCCATCTTTTATATTCGTTTAGAATATCAACTTGAATATCCATTTCCCTACCCATACAAAATTACGGCAGTGCATCTGCACTGCCGCTAAATTATAGTAATATCTTATTCCTCTTCGATCTCGTGGTCATGTTCATCTTCATCAGCATTTGGATCAAATCCCTCTAGTCCAGCATATGTCTTATTATTCTTCTGTGCATAGTCATAGATTGCTGACTTAATAGCGTGGTCAGCGAGAACTGAACAGTGAATCTTAACTGCCGGAAGACCACCAAGCTCATCAACTACGTCCTTATTTGTAATTTTCAGTGCTTCTTCTACTGTCTTACCGATAATCATCTGTGTTGCCATGCTTGATGAAGCAATAGCACTTCCACATCCGAAAGTTTTGAATTTGCAGTCTGTAATTACATCGTTTTCATCAACCTTAATCTGCATCTGCATCATATCTCCACATACAGGGCTTCCATAAATACCCGTTCCTGATGGATTCTCAATTTCTCCAACGTTCTGTGGATTCATAAAGTTATTCATAACTGTATCATTATATAGTGCCATAACTATTCTCCTTTCTTCGGACTTAGAGGTGATAAATCTCTCAGCCATGCAACTACTTTCTTAGTGCATTCTACAGTATAATCTATATCTTCCTTGGTGGTAAAATCACCTACTGAAAACCTTATAGTTCCATGTATCAACTCATCCGGTACGCCCAAAGCTGAAAGAACGTGCGAAGGTTTCAGCGACTTTGATGAGCATGCGGAGCCGGTTGAAATACAAATTCCACAAGCGTCCAGCTGAATCAGGATAGATTCTCCCTCTATGTACTTAAATGTTACATTTAGGTTACCCGGATGTCTATTCTCCATAGAACCGTTGATAATTATATCAGGAATCTCAGATGTAAGCTTATCTGCGAGATAGTTTCTAATCTCAGTACTATGTTTAATATGCTCGTCAAGACCGTTAATTGCAAGTTCAGCAGCTTTGCCGAATCCAACTATACCGGCAACATTTTCGGTTCCTGCTCTTTTACCGCTCTCCTGTCCTCCTCCGAAAATCAAAGTACCCAGCTTAGCGCCACGTCTGATATACAGTCCGCCAACACCCTTAGGTCCATATATTTTATGTGCTGACATAGATAGGAAATCAACACCCAAATCCTTGACATCTATCGGAACATTTCCCAAGGCCTGGACTGCATCAGTATGAAATAGTACACCATGCTTCTTAGCAATAGCTGCAAGTTCCTTAATAGGATGTATGGTTCCAATTTCGTTGTTAACCATCATTATGCTGACCAGGATAGTTGTTTCCTTAATAGCCGCCTCTAGCTCTTCAGGCTTAAGTCTTCCCTGATCATCTATACCTAGATATGTTACCTCATATCCATTCTTCTCTAAATATTCACATGTTCGAAGCATAGCTGGATGCTCAGTTACTGTTGTGATTATGTGGTTTCCTTTGTTCTTGAGTGCACTTGCTACACCCTTAAGAACCCAGTTGTCTGACTCGGATCCGCATCCTGTGAAGTAAACCTCATTAGGCTTTGCATTTATCAATGTTGCGACTTTTTCTCTAGCCTCGTCTAATGCACGCTTTGCAATTAGACCCGGTGTATATAAACTGGATGCATTTCCGTAGTTTTCGGTAAGAAACGGCAACATCTCCTTAAGAACATCACCTTTGATAGGAGTCGTTGCGGAATTATCAAGATATACCTGTCTCATATATTTCAGCTCCTTCTGTCTGTTTTATCATTATCATTTACGACTTATTTATACCTATGTCCTGTGGTTTTTAAACAGCATACAATCTAATTAAAATTTGATAATCGACATTAGGATTCCTTATTCTTCTTAGCATCCGGCTTAATCATATCCAAATGAGAACGCAGGTTATTCTTAAAAGAATCAACATACTTACGTCTTAGCTTATGTTGTTCTTTCTTTTCTTCTTCGCTTAGTCCTTCATCCATCTTAGATTTTTTCGCCAGCTCATTAATGCGTTTAATTTCATCATCTGTAATCATTGTAATTCTCCTAATCATTAACTATATCATTATAGCAAAGCACAACGATTCAATCAAGATTATATGGTCACATAAGTTTTAATTTTATCAAATTTCTTTGCACCTATCCCTTTTACATTCATAAGCTCATCTATTGATCCAAAAAAACCATTTGAATTTCTATATTCAATTATTCTTTTTGCCATAGATGGACCTATTCCTGCTATGCTTTCAAGCTGTTTTTGGTCTGCCTGATTTATGTTTACCAGTCCACTTGCATTGCTCGAACAGTCCGCATCTCCACTCTGATTCATATCTTGACCTATGGTTGCCTTGCTTGGAATAACAATCTTCTGCCCGTCAGAAACTGTAGAAGCCCTGTTTATTACATCGGCATTTGCCATTTCACTAAGCCCTCCGGCCTGTTCTATCAGCTCATATACTCTTGTTCCCGGTCTAAGCTTATATACTCCGGGTTTATTAATTTCGCCGCTTATATCGACAATTATAAGTTCATCGTAATCAGAGCTTTTCCTTGCTTTGTTTTTAGATTTATTCTTGGTCACTGTCTTCGATTTAGTGTTTATGCTTTTAGAAGCGTCTTTACTACTATGCGGTTCCTTTAGACTGCTTATGGATGGTGCTTGCTTTTTATCCATATTAGAGGATTTTTCCCCATTAAACACAAAAAATAGCAAAGCGGCTATGATTGCAATAATCGTAACCGCTATTTGGACATATTTACTATTCCTTTTGACAATTGATTTAGCTGACTGAACATAGCATTCTATGCTGCTCAATCTAAGTTTTCCTCTCTGCAAAATTCTACCCCCGTTTAAACTTAATTTTCGTGTATCAAGTCTAAACCCATTGTTTGGGGAATACAAGAGTTAAATCTTAAAAAATCCCTACTAACTTCTATATCATATCTTTGGATATCAAGTTTGCTTTGCTTTATAAATGTGGTAATTACCAGCTCCGGACTAAGATTTGATGCGCTTCCGCAGTCTAGATCAAGCTTTAAAACTATATTTCCATTTACATCTTCTGCATCTATTCTGCGTATCTTTGATCTAATATCAACCTCTCCCGGTTTCTTTGTCTTCTTCATTCGCTTTAGCGCTATTATTGATTCCTTTGCCAAATATGATTCTATATAGGTATTAATTTCATCTAATGACTTATCTAGCGTATCGGGCAAGAAAACACTATAAACTGCAGAGCTTACAGCTGCTGCAAGTGAGCCTTGTGTTCCATCTATATATCCGCAGGCATGTATGCTAATTCCCTCAGGAAACTCCTCGTTTAGCTTTGATAGAATATCATCCCGGGTCGTTTCCTCATAGGTATAGAACTCTATGAGTTCTTGCTTTGATGTATATCCCAGTGAAAGTGGCTGCGCAAAGCTCATTCTGGGATGTGGATTAAAACCTTTGGAATAATCCAGTGGAATTCCTGCTCTCTTGAAAGTGCGCTTGAAAAGTCTCATCATGTCGAGATGCGAAATGTATTTTATATATCCCTGTTTGCTAAATTCTAATACAAATCTATTCATAGATACCACCTAACTTGCAAACTGTTCTTCTGTTGATTCCACATCCCGTGCAGCCATTTCTGCAGTCAGGTGTAATCTGTGCAACTTTTGCACGCTTCCACTCTAACTTTAGGTACTCCTCACTTACAGAGCTATCGATAATATACCACGGAAGAACTTCATCAATATCTCTTTCTCTCTGAGTATAGAACTCGATATCGATACCGCTCTTTCTGATTGCTTTCCTCCATTTTTCCTCGTCGAAACACTCCGACCAGCTATCGCGTACACAGCCTTCCTCGTATGCCTGAAGAAGCAGCTTTCCTGTGCGCCTATCTCCACGAGCAAATACAGCCTCCAGTACGCTTGTGAAATCATCGTGGTAGTTAAATGTTATGCCTTTGACATATAAAAGTCCTCTAAGGAAGTCGTGCTTGCGCCTGAACTCCTCTAGACTGTTTTGTCCCATCCATTGAAACGGTGTAAAGGCCTTTGGAACAAAATTAGACACGCTGACGGTTACATTAAATCTGCCGCCCTTGCCAACTTCTTTCTTTATCTGCAAAATTCTCTTTGCTATATCAGCTATTCCTTCAAGATCCTCATCTGTCTCTGTCGGATGTCCTATCATGAAATAGAGCTTAATATTGTTCCAACCGAGTTCTATTGCTTGACACACTGCAGAAAAAATATCATCCTCTGTAATGCCCTTGTTTATAACATCTCTAAGCCTTTGAGTTCCTGCCTCAGGCGCAAATGTCAGGCCTGATTTTCTGTATTTTTGTATCTCTTGGAGAACAGTAAACGAAAAGCTGTCAAGTCTAAGTGAAGGAAGTGAAAGCGCTACATTTCTGTCTGCACACTTATCCATTACCGAAATCGCCAAGGCCTCAAAATCAGAGTAATCACTTGTAGAAAGTGATAGGAGCGAAAGTTCATCATGCCCTGTTGTATCCAGCTGTCTTTCTACGATTCGCTCTATTGTTTCCTTTGATCTTTCTCTAATAGGTCTATAAATCATTCCCGCCTGGCAGAATCTACATCCTCTGGTGCAACCTCTAAATGTCTCAACGACAGCTCTATCGTGCACTGTATCGATGAACGGAACCACAGGTCTTTCCGGGAACGGAATATTCTCTATTTCACTTATTAAAGCCCTCTTAACTCGTTTTGGTGCATCTTCTATTAAAGGGATATACTCTTTAACAGTATTGTCATCCTTATAAATGACATCATAAAATGATGGAATATAGACTCCATCTGTTTTAACTATCGATTTTAGAAAATCCCTCTTACTTACGCCCTTCTCCAATGACTTCTTGTATTTCTTTAGGAAATATGGCAGAAGTTCCTCTCCATCACCTATCAAAAATACATCGATAAAATCACTTAGCGGCTCAGGGTTATATGCGCATGGACCTCCAGCTATAATGAGAGGCTCATCTTCAGTTCTATCCTCTGATTTAAAAGTAATTCCTGCAAGGCTAAGCATATCGAGTATATTCGTGTATGACATCTCATACTGAAGCGTAAAACCTAAAACATTCATATCTCTTACGCTTGTCTTAGTTTCAAGCGTGAAGAGGTCAAGTTTTTCCTCTCGCATCAGAGCTGCCATATCCTGGGCAGGCGCAAAGACCCTCTCACAGTAAATCTCATCATCAAGATTTATGATATTATACAAAACCTGGAGTCCCATATAGGACATGCCAATCTCGTATAAATCAGGAAACGCAAAAGCAAATCTAAGCTTATTCTGTGGCTTTTTCTTGCAAATATTCTTCTCTGATCCGATGTACCTTGCCGGTTTTTCTACACGCTTTAGAAGTCTATCAATCTTCTTTTTGCTATCATCATACCTGAAGAGGCTATCAATTCTTAAGCCCATCCTTATCTCCAAAGCCTTGATAAATATTTTGGTTTCTTCCTTTTTTTTCATTAGGATTTCTGTTCTCTCGGCTGTTTTCCCCGGCTTATCTATAAGATAATCGACACGCTCATCAATCCCAACGTATTTGTCTTCTTTAACAAGCCTATCAGCAAGGCAAAAAATGTCAGTTTCAGTTATATTTTCAGGCACGTTAAACTCATACCTCATATGGTTTCTAACAGCATTTGCTTCCTGCATGTATCCAAGTGATTCAAGTAAATCAGCTGCAGCCTCTCCATGATTTTCAGACTTTCTCATCAAATCGTGGATAAGACCTGCAGCTCTTACTAAAGACACATCGAAGTTGAAACCGGATTTATTCAGAGCACTTGCAATCACTGCTCCTGTCTCGCTAACCGCTTTGCAATGTCTGATTACACGCTCAGGGGTTTCATATTTAGCGTAAAGCTCCTTACAGGTTTCTTCGCTGAGACGCTTTTGTTTTTTTGATTCACTACTCATCGTATTCATCATAATATTCAAGCTCAAAGTCACCTATCTTTACAATATCGCCTTCCTCAAGCCCCATCTTTCGAAGTTTTTTGAGCGCTCCACTCTTTTCTATATACTTATACAGATATCTCAAAGAACCCATATCATTAAAGTTTGTGGAATCAAATATCTTCTGAAGCTGCTGCCCCTCAATTATATACTGTCCGTTTTCACAGCGAACATCCACTCTTCTATAATCGGCATCGTTTAACTTCTCTGATTCAAAATCAAAGTACTCGTATTCCTCTTCCGGTGGTGGATTTAGTTCTGCCTGAGCCAGCGCCTCAGCGGCAGCTGAAAGCAGTTCCTTAACACCAAGATTCAAAGGTGCAGAAATCGGAAATACCTTATAGCCCTTGCCTTCTACATAAGCCTTAAACTTAAGGTAGTTCTCATCATCTTCCTCTATCAGATCTATCTTGTTAGCGGCTACAAGCATAGGCTTTTTTGTGATCTTATCGCTGTACGATTCCAGTTCCTTCATTATTTTATCAAAATCTTCTATAGGGTCTCTGCCCTCACAACCTGAAACATCGACAACGTGAATCAAAACCTTGGTTCTCTCAATATGCTTTAGGAACTTAAAGCCAAGTCCAAGCCCCTGATGAGCACCCTCGATAATACCTGCGATATCAGCCATTACATAGTCAGTATCGTATAGCCTTACCACACCTAGATTAGGATCTATGGTTGTAAAATGATAGTTTTCTATCTTAGGTCTTGCATTTGTGGCAACAGCAAGAAGACTGGATTTTCCTACATTAGGAAATCCAACAAGACCTACGTCAGCAAGCAGCTTAAGTTCAAGGATTACATCTCTTTCCTTAGCCTTATCTCCTGCTTCAGCAAAGTTTGGTGCCTGTCTTATTGAGTTTTTGAAGTGGATATTACCCTTACCGCCTCTGCCGCCTTGAGCAGCAACAAAGCTATCTCCATCCTCCTTAAGATCGTGCATCAAAAGTCCGGACTCCGCATCAAAAACCATAGTTCCGACAGGAACCTTGATAACCAAATCCTCACCTTTTTTGCCGTAGCATTTTTTCTTCATGCCGTTTTGACCACTCTCGGCTTCGTATTTTTTCTTGTATCTAAAGTCCATCAAAGTTCTAAGGTTTCTATCAGCAAGGAAAACTACATTTCCTCCGTTTCCACCATCTCCACCATCTGGACCACCTTCAGGAACAAAGGGTTCTCTTCTAAATGAAACGGCACCGTTTCCGCCCTTACCTGAAACTATTGTTATTCTTGCTTTATCTACAAGCATATTAACCTCTTATCAATTAAATTAACAAAAAAGAGCCTCTTATGAGGCCCTATAGTTAAGCTTCTCTTGAATAAACACTGACCTGTTTTCTGGTTTTGTCGTATCTTTCGAACTTTACATTACCATCAATCTTAGCAAACAAAGTGTCATCTCCACCAATACCTACATTGTTACCTGGGTGGAACTTAGTACCTCTCTGTCTAACTAGGATACTGCCGGCGCTTACAAACTGTCCGTCACCAATCTTGACACCAAGTCTTTTCGATTCGGATTCGCGGCCATTCTTGGAGCTTCCTACACCTTTCTTACTTGCCATGTAAAGACACCTCCTCGTCGGTTAAACTTTATTACTTAGTTGCAGCTTCGATTTTTTCGATGATAACTGCTTTTGTAGCCTTAGCGTCTATTTCAACGCCCTTAGCTTCTGCATATGCAATCAATTCATCCTTCTTCATCGATGCTAGGTTTTTTACTTCTTCTTTTGCTTCAGCAGCCTTAACTGCCTTAGCTGGAGCCTTGCCATCCAATGATGTAATCTTGATCATTGTGTATGGCTGTCTGTGACCCTGTTTCTTTCTGTAGTCCTTCTTAGCCTTGTACTTGAAGATGATAACCTTCTTTCCCTTGCCACTCTCAACTACTTCACCAAAGACCTTAGCGCCTTCGATGTATGGTGCGCCAACCTGAACATCACCATCTTTGCTTAGAAGCAATACTTTGTCTAGTTCAACCTGAGCTCCGTCTTCAACTGCTAGCTTTTCAACAGTTAGGACATCTCCTTCAGCAACTCTGTACTGCTTTCCGCCTGTTTCGATAATTGCGTACATGTGTTTCTACC
>ERZ773014.1992-NODE-1992-length-12308-cov-6.198156_pt1 | contig 12308 bp, 9 predicted proteins | sample MGYA00580841_ERZ773014 | MGnify/ENA primary metagenome ERZ773014 (study PRJEB29015, sample SAMEA2737989) | human oral metagenome | biome: human oral; feature: human-associated habitat; material: dental | place: China | collected 2067 ...
TAACAAGGTAGCCGTATCGGAAGGTGCGGCTGGATCACCTCCTTTCTAAGGATTACAGAGCTGCCGAAGAAGCAAGCCTAAAAAGGCGCAGCTGATTCGGCAACAGCTCGTATGCGAAAACGTCCCAAGAGCGCAAACGTAAGTGAAGCGCGATTGGAAGACGTTGACCGCTAAGGCGAGCTGAATATGAGCTTAAATCTTAGGTCGGTCATCTGAGCTTAATTTTGCATTGTCTAGTTTTGAGGGTAACATCCATCATAAAATGGGGGCGTAGCTCAGCTGGGAGAGCACCTGCCTTGCAAGCAGGGGGTCAGGAGTTCGATTCTCCTCATCTCCACCATATAAAAAAAGAGTTCGACAATCAGTCGAACTCTTTTTTTATTATCTGCTCTTGTTTACAACTTCTATGACCTTGTTTCGCCTTCTTTTTAGCTTGTTCCAAGGCCCGCACGTCGCCGGCATACTTAGACAGAACAACAAACGTACAAATTGCAATAAACCATACTGCATAGGTATCAAAAAAGTGAACAAAAGCTGCGGCGATCAAGGCTCCGGCAACAAAGCTGCTGACCATGATGCTGTAGTTTACGGCTTGCCGCTTCATCTTGTCATGCTTATAATCATGTCGCCAATGATGATACCAGGATATCAGCATGCGTTGATAGTTCCCTGATGTCATAAATAAAGAATACGGTTCCGACTCAATCTGAATGCCTCTAAAGGATATCATAACAATACCTGCCGTATACGCCAACAAGGCTACCCAAACAATGGCATGGCATGATATGACGGGAAGAATTAAAGTGACAACCAAAAAAGGACAAATATTCCAAGCTCGCCAGTAAGGTGTCTTTTCCCAGCGTTCCACAATCATACCGGTCCAAAAGCCGAGGGTAAAAAAGAGAACCGACAGACAACGAATGGCCACTCCTTCCATATTTCCATATTGAATATCCGAAATAAGAAAGATTATATTACCCGTTTGTAAAGCCACAAGAGTCCCGAACTTAAGCTGGCAATATACGTCAAGAGCCCCGCCGATAATTCCGAATAAGACGGCTATAATCCTCCTGTGATGAGGCAAAAAAATAACGTTATTCATAGAAAGTCCCTTCCGAGTTTATTGGGTACAGTCCGTACTTTCGGACAGTCTATAAATCCCATACTTCAATGCCTGTTTGCGGATCCTGCTTTCTTCCAATAACAAAGCCTTCCGTCACGTCCATGACGATTTCGCCGGTGTAACAAATACGGGCCCATTCCAAATGACCGCCGAAATTCTTTACTTCACCGTCATCGTCCAGATAGGCAAACATGGCATGTGCATGCGTATGTAGGCTACCGTCCTTCATGGTTGTTACATTCCCGATAAGAGAGGTCATTTCAAACATGCCCTCTTTTTTATGGTCAAGAAAATCATGTTTTTCTTCAATATACGTGCCTACCGTAATCTTATCACAGGCACCGATCCCGTTAAACACGGCTGATTGGATGCCTTCTTTCATGCAAACGGACGTAAGCGAAGCAATTACTTCGTCATCCTTATCCAGCCTTATATAAATACGCTGTCCCGCTTTTTTGTAATCCATGGTTCTACTTCCTATCTGATAAAATTCGTATATATTTTCTGCGGCGTTTGCGGCACTTCAACACCGGCTTTCTTACCTGCTTCCACACAGCGGAGCGCCCACACCATATTGGTTCCCAGGACCTGCATGATTTGAAGACCTTCCGCATCCTGTCTTACTTCATCAGGCGTATTTCCGTGCACCATATTCCAATAGTTGGAGGAAACGATGAGACTTTCATGATAAGCTAAATACTTGTACAAAACATCGAGAGTAGCACTGGTGCCGGCTCTACGTGCCGACGCTATGGCTGCTGCCGGCTTGTGACGCAAATAGTTACCGCCTACAGCCGACAACATGTCCATGAAAGTCACCATTTCTCCCGAAGGCGATGCCCAGTAAACCGGTGACCCTATAATAACTCCGTCCGCTTCTTTCAGTTTTTCCGCCGCTTCCGCTACGACAGCCTTATCCGGCACGGCATGCACAATTTCCGTTTCAATTCCTTCTTTATTCAACACGCCCGCCACTTCTTGCAAAGCCGTATAGGTACATCCGTTTTTACGACGACTGCCGTTTAATAATAACACTCTCATATATATATCCTCCCCTGCATATAATTTATACAATTATGTTTGATTATAGCCCTGCTAAGCCTTATTGGCAATGAAAAAGCGGAAGAGTTCATCTCTTCCGCTTTTATGTCTATTGCTCCAAGGCCCTTACAAAATCCCGACCAAATTGTACACACAGCTTTCGTGATTCTTCGTCAGGGACCCACATAACCTTCAAGTCATCGGCAATAACCCGAAAACCGCCGGCTTCCAAATGTTCATGAATTTGCTTCGGTGCTTCGCCGGTCCACCCATATGAACCGAAGGCGGCGGCCTTCTTATTTTTAAACTTCAGCCCTTTCATCATTTCCAAAATACCGCCGATAGAATACATAAACCCGTAATTAACGGTGGGAGAACCGACAAGAACAGCCTTTGATTTAAATACTTCCGTACAGATATCATTTTTATCTGCCTTAGATGAATTCATCAACTTTACCGTTACTGTCGGATCGGCCTCACGAATACCCGCGGCAATACATTCAGCCATACGTCGAGTTGAATTCCACATGGTATCATAAATCAACGTAATTTGATTTTCCTGATAAGCGTCGGCCCATTTTTGATACATTTCGACGATTTCCAAAGGATTGTTTCGCCAAATAACCCCGTGACTGGGACAAATCATCTTAACCGGCACATTCATATCCAAAATTTCTTTAATTTTTCTCGTCACCATAGGGCTGTAAAGATTCAAAATATTAGCATAATACTTCATGGCTTCATGAAAGAGTTCTCCCTGGTCCACCTTGTCATTATACAATGATTCGCTGGCAAAATGTTGTCCAAAGCCGTCATTACTGAAAAGAATTTCCTCACCGGTCATATATGTAAACATCGTATCGGGCCAGTGCAGCATGGGGGTTTCAATAAAGACAAGCTTACTGTCGCCCAAATCAAGGGTATCTCCCGTCTTTACCGTAACAAAATTCCAATCCTGATGGTAATGCCCGCGAATAATGGCCTCACCCTTTTTCGTACAATAAATAGGGGTATCAGGTATTTCCGCCATAAGTAAAGGCAGCGCACCGCTATGGTCGCTTTCATTATGATTCATGACAATGTAATCGATGTCTTTTAAATCGATTTCTTCCTTTAACCGTTCGACAAATTCTCGATCGTACGGGCCCCAGACAGTATCCATAAGAACAGTCTTCTTATCGCGAATTAAATACGAGTTATACGATGAACCCTTATCTGTCGAATATTCCTTGCCGTGAAAGTAAACCAATTCCCAGTCGACCTTGCCGACCCATGTAACCTTATTCGTAATCCTTTTAACCATATCGTTCCCTCCTTACAACAACTTATTTCCTTATTATATCTTCATTATATTCTTTATTCTTTTCTATAGACGTTGTTTTTGTAACAAGAGCCTTGTCGACGTATCGCTTATCGACAAGGCTCTTTCTTACCACTCTTTATATGTATGTTCAAAAATATATCCTTGACGATAGGCTGCCAAGAGGCATTTCAAATCTTCTATCATTTGCAGGATTTTCTTACCCGTATCCGTATCCCCGATCATAACTCGTTTCGGTTCCAATTCTACTTGAACCGATTCAGATAAAATATCGGAATTGGACGACAATACCGATTCTACATCTCGGAAGGGATAGTGAGCCTTCAGCCGCAACCCGTGGGAATTAAAAATCAGTGTATAGCCGGCAATACCCGTAGACCCCTGATACGCCTTACAAAAACCGCCGTCTATACAAATCCCCTTACCGCCGGCGCGTACAGGGTTTTCCCCTTTTTTCACCTTAACCGGCGTATGACCGTTGATAATATGTCCTTGCGGCGAGTCGATGCCGAACTCATGTAAAATACGAACACAATCCGTTTCAATACGATTTAACGTATAGTAAGGGTTTTGCGGTTCCTTCCACGTCGACTCATCGGAAATATAACTTCGTTCCAACGTCTTTACAATACGTCCCGACATAGGAGAATCGTAACCGCACCATAAATACCACATAAAGTCCAAACTATCCCGGTCGCGCTTTTCAAAAGCTCTCCGCGCCATTAAGTCGGCTTTATCCATAAATTCTCGACCCTTATACCCCTTGCCGTCTACAAATACTTCCGTAAAACTACCGTCTTCATTCATCGGAATGCCTCCATGAAAAAGGAGGTTCCCGTTATATGTACGGTAAACAGACCCGTGGCTGTAGAAAAAACGCATGTGTCGCTGCAATCGCTCACTGTTCAGAAATTCTCGCTTAATTTCATTTAAAAGCCGCTCTTCACCTTCACTGAGCCGATACGGGTCCTTGCGATCGACAGTAGGAAAATCCGTCGTCGTCAATTCATATGTGCCTGAGGGTAAGGTTACCTTACCGCCGTCAAAGTCGAAATCTTTAAAAATGAGGCGGTCGTTCATACCATACTCGGGATGGCGCATAATCGTCTGCCCTTCCAACTTGCACAGCATAACATTAATAGCTTTTACCATCGGGTCCAATCCGTCTTCGGCCGTGTAGTTTTCCAAGGCAAAGAGAGCCAAAGAACGCAAGCTGATTCCGTAACCGTTTTCCAAAATTTCCAAGTTATGATAGCGTACGTTATTTCTTAATACGTTGATAATGCACGCTTCATCACCGGCAGCGGCCCCCATCCACAAGATATCGTGATTCCCCCATTGAATATCGAGAGAATGGTGCCCCATCAGCTCATCCATAATTCTGTCGGCATGAGGCCCGCGGTCATAAATATCCCCTATAATATGCAGGTGATCCACAGCCAGACGTTTTATTAAATCCGTTAAAGCATAGACAAAATCTCGTGAGCTTCCGGTCTCTAATATGGAATCAATAATTTTAGAATGATAGACGTGACGATTCTTATCTTCATCCGGTTGAGCATGCAAGAGCTCGTCAATAACAAAGCGGAAACTTTCGGGCATGGCCTTACGCACCTTGGAACGCGTGTATTTAGATGACAATAACTTCGCCAACCGCAACAAATGATGCAAGGTCGTACGCGCCCATTTGTCATTCACAAGGCCGGCTTCCGTCATGGCATCCAACTTTTCTTTCGGATAGTAAATAAGGGTCAATAAATCGTCCTGATCTTCTTTGGGCAAAGAATTCTTAAAAATCATCTCTACCTTTTCTCGAATAACGCCGGAACAATTGTTAAGAATATGCAAAAACGCTTCATACTCACCGTGCAGATCACTCATGAAGTGCTCCGTCCCCTTAGGCAGGTTGACGATGGCCTGCAGGTTAATAATTTCCGTAAACGTAGCCGCCTGGTTCGGATAGTCTTTCGATAAAAGTTCCAAATACCGTAAATATTCAGGTGAATAACTGCCCTCTCGCTTCATAGACAACACACCTTCCCTGTATTTCGCACATTAACATTTATAATGCCTGACAATATGAATTATACCTTGTTATTATACCATAGATTACCTGTTTTTCCCCATGAAAAAGGAGCCTTCCGCCCATATCGTGCGGGAGACTCCTAAAGGAATGACCCTATCTTATTTTCCCATATGCTTCATGACTTCCTGCATTTCTTCAGGACTCATAGATTGCATGGCTTCCGTCATCATCTTCATGGCTTCAGGTGTCGGCCCGGCTCCCGATGACTTGGCTTTTTTCATGGCGGCAATAATCTTTTCTACCTTTTCACTGACAGCTTTCGTTTCCGCACCGTCTTGTGCCGCCACTCCTTGAAGTGACATGCTTTCAACTCCTTTAACCAAATACTGAATGCATTCGACCGTCGTCTGGGCCAAATTCACTTGCCAAAACTCTCCGGCTGTCGTCAGCTTATAAAGCACGCCGTTATTTTCTACAAGTCCTTGCTTTTCCCATAAATCATAGAGCCACTTTAAGTCGGATAAGCGAGGATCTTCCCCGACCAGCAAGTCTACATTAAAGTAGCCTTGTTCAATTTGTGCTAACGTTTTATTTACCAAAGGCTGAATATCCGATTCTTTTACTAAAGCCATAAAGGGTTTCTTTTTTTCCTCTACAGCCGTTGCATACGTGTCGAGAGTTCTATAGAGCATGGTCGAATAACCGTCCACACGACCGCCGGCACCGCTACCGAAAGGAAACATGGTAACTCCCGTTTTGGCCAATGTATTATACAAACTCCGTTCCCTGTTGGTCTTAGCCCAATGGGCGGCACTGAGCCGACGACAATTGCGTTTCATCAAATATTCTCGCCCAAACTCGAACATGCGAGCCTGTTCTTTCGTCGTAGCCGCCGGGTCCAAAGCGCCTGCCTGAATACGCTTAGCCAAATCGCTGTTATCGTATACATTGAGCTGATATAAGTCAGCCCCGTCAGCAGCTGACGTCATAAGACATTCCAAGTCATCACGCCATACGTCCATGGACTGAGACGGCAACCCGTAAATCAAGTCGATAATGACAACGCACTGATTGTAAGCCTGAAGTTCTTCCAATCGTCGCAAAACAGTGTCTTTATCATCCAGACGTCCCACTTGACGTCGAACTTTCGTATTAAAAGACTGGACGCCTAAGGACATGCGATTCACACCTTCAGCCATCCACACATCCATCTTTTCAGGAACCAAATCATGAATTCGACCTTCTAACGTTAATTCATAATCATTGGCTAAAGGCAAGCAGGTACGAATAGCCCGTAAAAGACGTTCTGCATTTTGTGCCGACAGTGAAGTCGGTGTCCCGCCGCCGATAAAAACGGAATGAATTAACCCGTTTTTTAATCGCGGCTCATGGCATTCTCTTTCCAAATCCTTTATCAAAGAGTCCACGTATGCATCTTCAACAGCCTGATCCGTTCCATTTTGGAAAAAAGCACAATACAGGCACTTGGTCTTGCAAAAAGGTATATGAATATATGCCGTCTGTGTCGGTTTACCCGTAGGCTTTTTACTCATTAATCCCTGCCAAATTTTCTGAGCCTCGCGAGGATTTACGGGCGTTCCGTCAATACCGGCATGGACAACCCGCTTGCGTGGAAACCCCTCTGTTAAAGGATCCACTCCGATTCTTCCGAATTGAAATTCCCGCTGTTCTGAAGGCAGACTCTCATACAGTTCTTTCAGCCCCATACTATGCCTCACTCACTTTTTTCGTTACGCGTACTGCAAAAGCACGTGCCGCCGCCAAGTCCGCTTCATCCGGATGCTTAGCCGCTTCAGCATGGCGAGCTTCGCTTTCAGGATTTTTTCCGTGCGGCGAGTCTGCCGGAAACCGCTTGTACATCATTTCAATTAACTTCGGATCCACGGCTCCTTGACAAATAAAGGAGTCGACTACTTCCGTATGTGCCGGCACAAGTTCCGTAGCGGAAACCAAGCACTTATGGGCATGTTCCGATGCCGGATTGGCTCCGAGAGTTGCAAAAACAGCCACCTTCTTTGCCGTTAAAGTTTCCAAAACCTTCTTTGCTTCTTCGTCAGCCGTTCCCTTATCAACCCAAAAGCCTGCAAAAACACAGTCATAGGAACTTAAGTCTGTAGGTGCTTCAGCCGCTGCAACGCACGGCGTGCCTTCCGGCAAGGCGGAAACAATCGCTTCGGCAACCTTTTTTGTATTACCTGTCCGAGACGAGTATACTACCATGTATTTCATACATTCATCCTCCTGAAAAATCACCTTGTAAAAACGTCAAAACAACATAAAACCCGGATTCATCATACCAAAAGCACTCCGACTCTTCTACTCCGTTCAGTCCGTCAATAATCCGTTCGGACATTAACTTTTATCTACTCGGAAAACTACATTTTCCTATGGTAAAAACGGCAAGGATGGAAGTCCTTGCCGTTAAAAATTCTAATAACTTCTGCGAAATTCGCCGGGAAGCTGTCCCGTTATTTTATGAAAGGCTACGGCAAACTTACTGCTGTTTTCGTAGCCCACACAGTTGGCAATTTCCATAATACTGTCATCCGTTTGCAGTAACATCTGCTTGGCCTTTACCATACGGTACTCTTTAATATATTGCGACACGGTACAACCGTATACGCCTTTAAAACATTTTTTCAGCGTTGTCGGCGCAATTCCGTGTTCCTTAGCCAGTTGCTCTATGGTAAACTTTTTCATCATATTTTCCGTAATTTCCTTACGAATAGCTTTCACAAGGTTTACCTGTTGCAACGTAAAGGATTCTCTTTTTTCTGCAGGCACCTTTTTTATAGTGCTTAAAAGAAGCAATATTTCCAAAACTTTAATGCGAAAATACTGGTCTTTAATAGACTCGGGAACATGATAAAGTTCATAAAATAAATGCTTCAGGCTCGCATCTTCTCTCATAATCATGCCGAAATCGCGTTGATCACAAAGACGCCGACTCATGGCTTCCAAGTCGATAACCCCTACACCCAACTGGCGATCCATCGTTTCCTGAGCCTTAGGTAAATTAAGCAACAACGTGACTCCGTGATAATGAGCCAAAGGAAACACCGACGTATGACAATAAGCACTGCAGCGCCTCCAACCGACGGACATATCCCCTTCTCCCATGTACAAGTATTCTCCGTTTTTGAAGTTACATTCAATACGTCCCGTCTCGCAATGATTAATAGCAAATACATCGGGCATAGGCTTGGCTTCACACGAAAGTTCCGGCCGGTGAATATCCATGTACATAATCATAATGCCGGGATATACACTGTGCCCGGTCATTACGGCCTGCCCTTTACTATCTTTAATTTCGTATACACTCCCGTTCTGTACCGTTCCCGAGGCGTACATTTCATGAGCGTTTTTCATATGTATGTCCTTTCCGCATACAGCTAACTTATTTCTGTTAAATTGCGTTTCTTTCATATCTCAATGTTACGATATTTTGATAATACATGTCAATATTGCCTATGTCTTGTTAAATTGCGACATGTATAAGTCATAATACTCGCCACGGACTTTCATCAATTCTTCGTGCGAGCCGCTCTCACAAATACGACCGCCGGACAAGACAATAATTCGATCTGCATGACGAACTGTCGCCAACCTGTGAGCAATGGTTAACGTCGTCCGCTTTCGAGACAACTCGGCCAGAGACTGCAAGACTTGTTTTTCCGTTTCATTGTCCATGGCTGCCGTCGCTTCATCTAAAATAAGGACAGGGGGATTTTTCAAAAATACGCGAGATAAGGATAAGCGTTGTTTTTGACCTCCTGAAAGCATGACTCCCCGTTCACCGATATAGCTGTCATAGCCGCGAGGCAACCTACTGATAAACTCATGGGCTCTGGCATCCTTCGCAGCCGCCTCAATATCGGCTTGCGTACTGTCCGTACGACCGAGACGAATATTTTCACTTACAGAGTCGGAAAAAAGATACATATCCTGTTGCACAATACCTATGCATTCATGCAAAGACTCCAATGTATATTCGCGAATATCTCGCCCGTCTAAGGTAATCTTGCCGCCCGTTACATCGTAAAACCGTAAAAGCAGGGATGCTACGCTGCTTTTTCCCGCTCCTGTAGGTCCTACGAGAGCCACTTGTTCGCCGGCTTTAACGTTCAGATTGAAATCTTTCAATACATGAGTCCCGTCAGGGTACGCAAAATCAACATGTTCAAAGACTACGTCCCCTTTAATGCGTCTTGAATCGGCTACAACGGATCCGCCCCGAACCTTAGGCTCAACCCGTATCAATTCCTGATAACGGCAAAATCCCGCCATACTGCGCTGATACTGTTCGGTCAAGGATGTAAGCTGCATAATGGGACGAAGAAACAGCATGAGATACATCAAAAAGGCGACCAAATCACTCATAGTCATGAGATCATTCATCATAAGGACGGCACCGACGACAATAATAGTCAAATTTATGGCATTGGAAAAAAAGGTGACGGTTCCCGCCATATACGCTTGATAGCGAAAAGTCCGCATTTGCGAATTCGCCAAGTCGGCCGTTACATCCGAAAACCGTTGATACGCACGATTTTCCCCGTTAAAAGCTTTGACAGCCCGTACTGCGGCAAGTATTTCCGTGGCCACACTGCCGACGACGCCCATGTGTTGACGCGTCTCGGCAAAGGCGGACTTCATTTTCCTGTTAAGGAAAATGGTATCTCCCGTTTTTAAAGCTACAAGCAGTAACACGAAAACGGCCAGTAAAGGATTAATATAAAAGAGGAAAAAGGCACTGCCCCCCATAGTGATTAAGCAGACTACTGCAAGATGCGGCATTTCGAAAATAATATTCCCTACTTCACCGATATCTCCCGTCACTCGGGATACAAGATGACCCGTTTTCTCCTTATCGAAAAAGGCAAAGTCCAAGTTTTCCAAATGTCGAAATAAGGAGTTGCGCAAATCCCGTTCCACACGTACCCCCATTGTACGGCCCACGCAATATACGCAATACGTAATCCCCAAACACAAAAGGTAGAGGCCCAAGAGCCCGGCACCCTCGTATAGGAGACTCTGCATATCACGGGCCGGCAAGACAACACCCAATATATGTCGAACAATCATGGGAAAGGTTACTTCCATTCCGGCCGTCAACAAAGCCCCTGCAATGACAAAGGCCAACGATTTTTTATAGGGCTTATAAAATTGAAATAAATCCATTTCATAGTCTCCGTAAAGAAGCGGCAAACATTCCCGCAAGAGAAGGTTTGCCGCTCAGACTGTGTCTTACCACTTCCATTCGGCACCGACACGCCACATACGTCCGTCAATATAAATAGCATCGATTTTCTTATTGAAAATATTGTCGACGCCGCCATATACGGAAAAGGCTTCGTTCAACTTTTTATTGAACGAGAAGTTCAGCGTATTATAAGTGTACATCTTGTCAGTATACCGATAATTAGAAGTAAATTGATCCCATAAGACGGCACTGAATCCGTGAATCTTATCCTTATCGTCATAAACGAGTTGGAAAGTCGTCGTATTCTTAGCCCGATTATCTAACTGCGTGTGTTTCTTCTTATCAATGGCATCCAACCAGTTATGCGTCAACTTAACCGTCCAACGTTTACCGAAACGACGACCCACTTCGGCTTCTATACCGTTAATCTGTGCGTCGTTGACATTTACGTACCTCATTTGTCGAAAAGCAGGGCTACTTCCGGGCATTTCTTCTGTCGTAATAAGGTTTGTTATCTTGTTATTGAAATATGTCACTTTACCGAACCAGGTGCCTTTATCCGCCTCTACGCCGAAGTCGAAACTTCTCGACTTTTCGGGGTCCAGATTAGGATTACCATCTATATTAACCGTCATGGGTCCCATGGCACGGTGCATGCGCATGTATAGCTCCGTAATGGTCGGCGCCTTATAGCCTAATCCGTAGTTAGCTTTAAAACGCCAGAAGTTGTTAAAGTTATAGGTCAAACCTACCTTCGGGGTCACTTCCGAACCGAATTGACCATTGTGTTCAAAACGCAAGGACGGAATAATATAGAGCTTATCATTCACCTGCCACTGATCCTGTACATAAGTTGCATACGAATCGACCTTATAGGATTTCATAACTTTATTCATCCCGGCCGGTGAACCTCCTAATCGCGTGCCTGCATATTTAACTCTGCGGAACTCCCCACCGTATGTTAGATTGTGCGAATCACCAATATACATCGTATCCTGGCCTTCAACTACCCACGTACTATACTTGGCCCTGTCCATATCTTCCTTAGGATACAAGCTATCGTAAATCGGCACAGGCGGTAAGACTCGATCATTTACTAAATGTGAATATTTTTCAAGGTCATTATAGTATGTTCTAAACTTATAGTCGTTTTTTTTCGTCTTCCCTGAATATTCGACACTGAAGCCGCGCGACTCATTATTAAACCATTCCCGCTTATTTTTATTTGTCAGACGCCAATTAGGGGGATTTCCAGGTCTTGCAATATTCGACTGCGTATCGGCATAGTCTGACCGAAAATTTTCCTTACCGTAATCAATATCAAAACGCAACTTATTTTTATTGGCATTTTCAAAATCATATTGAGATGCCAAGTGTATGAGTTTTCTCATGCCATACATAGATCTATTATACCCGTCTGTAATTGCACCTCGGTCAGATACTGAATGGACGAAGTAGTTAATGGGACGACGACGTTCTAAGCGGGCATCAATGCTCGTTGACCACCGGCCATGCTTGCCGAAGTCGAAATTACCGTATTCCGACGTGCTGAGAGTTCCCGTCAATACGCCGA
>ERZ773014.1993-NODE-1993-length-12307-cov-20.098923_pt1 | contig 12307 bp, 14 predicted proteins | sample MGYA00580841_ERZ773014 | MGnify/ENA primary metagenome ERZ773014 (study PRJEB29015, sample SAMEA2737989) | human oral metagenome | biome: human oral; feature: human-associated habitat; material: dental | place: China | collected 2067 ...
TTCCTCATTTCGGTGCATATCGAAAGATTGGTTGAAAGAGAACAGATTGACATCACTAATCCGCCGGACATTTCCCCCGTTCGGCGGATTTTTTATTAACGTCTTCTGTCTCGACATTCCCTTCCTGCATTGCTTCAAAATTTGATGCCCTGAAGAAAGGTTTTCAGTCTACCAAATGTCCATTACGCCCCAATAACAAACATTTTGATATGGATTTACACTCGAAAGTAAATAGATTTGGGAAATATTAAGAAAAAGCGTATCTTTGCATCATGATGTTAAACTTATCCATAGAAGAACTCGAAACCCTTCGTAGGCTTCAGCACAGTAAGGAATTTGAACCCTACTGGGTTCAGATAACCTGCATACTGATGCTGGCTCATGGTCACGATGCGGAAACAATCTCCTACGACCTGGGAATAAGCCCGTCCTGCGTGTACAACTGTGCAGAGACCTACAGGTCGGGTGGCATTTCCAAACTGACCGACAACCACTACAAGGGCTATTGAGAACATCTGGATAGTTACGCCGTAGTTTACTATGCCGACGGTGTACATCCCACGCACAACAGCCGTTACACCAACGCTTGGGTTGAGAAAGGCGAACGCATGGAGCAACCCACGGCGAGCGGTCGTGACCAGATAAGCCTCAACGAACACCTTTAGATACTGCTCCGGAAGAAAGTCAGCAATACGGTATTTTACAGAACGGAGGAAGAGTTCAGGCGAGCGGTGATGAATTTATTCGAACACATCTCCGATTACAAAGAAAGGTTGGAGTCGATTCTAACTCTCAATTTCCGATTGGTTGATTCCAAAACCATTTCGTTGTGACTACAACAAGAATGTTGATGGATTTTATCAAACGGAAGAAGAGTATCTATACAATTTTAGGCATGGAATACAAAAAGGATGGGACTTCTTTAATAACCCACTAGATGTTACACACGGTGGAATACGAGGTGCTTATATTGACTATCACGATCCTAATCTGCCACAATTGCTTAACAACTTGTCATTGCAATCTATGCAGTATGATTATTTGGGCTGGATTGATGGCAACTTCTGGATCGCAGGTGTTGGAAATGGAATATACTACAATAAAAAAAGAGTGAGAGGTGCACAATGAACAATAAATTAAAAATGATTTTGTTGTCGGCCCAAACGTTAATGCTGATGGGCTGCCCGATGATCGATAGCGAGAGTGAAAACATAAAAATCGTTAATCAAAGCGATAAGGAAATCTATTTCCAGGACAATACGCTTACGTATCCTTTTGCGAATGAAGATACATTGCTACAAAGCCAATTTTCTATCGTCAGAATAAAGCCCAGGACACACGATTTATGTTCTGCAGCTACAAATTCAGATTGGAGGAGGGAACTGCATAGATGTAGGTTTTTGCAAATCCTTATAGTTGAAAATGGTGACGACTTCCTTAAATATTTGAAAGCGCCAGAAGACACCCTACGAAAGTATGTGCCAGTGGTGCAGCGTTATCACCTGTCGGTAAAAGACTTGGATCGACTGCATTGGACTGTGACTTATCCGCCAACAGAGGAAATGAAAGGGATTAACATGTGGCCACCTTATAAGAAATAGGTGTGGCATACTGGTAACTATAATCTGTTCATGAAGAAGTGTGCAGGCGAAGAAGAAATCGCAACACTTCTTTGTGGACAGCAATATTATTTTATGAATGTGCGTCTGGCACAAAGTCTGCAACAAGCATTACCACTATACATGGACGTGTACGATTTGGCCGGGTGGTGTTGTATTGCCGAACTCTCTAAACGCTCGTATCTATTCTCTGATAGTCAAAATGAGAAGAGCAGCGGTTATGATGAAGCCATTGTTTGCGGAAGCAAAAAATGAATAGCTTGAAGACAATGGTGAAACGTTTGCAGAAGCTGTTAAGGAGAAAACAACAAAAGAGCATCTGAATGAAACAGACTGAATTTCGGCAATGAAAGCGTATCTTGGGAAAATGTATAATAACTACATTTACGATATAAAATTAGGTCATAGGCATTAAAGGGGCAGCGGAGCTTTTCGGTTGCAGATGAACGCAGAACGATTGTTATTAATGACAATAACATATTTAACACCTTAAAGTTACAACAAACTTAGCTAATCAGCAAATTTACAGACACTTATAATTCGTCGATCTCTCGTTATCTTAGTGTTGCTAACTTAGAGTTTTAGGCAATGCCATATTCAGCCCAAACCCAAATTCTAGATTATCTGAAAAAGGCAATTGCCTACTCGTAGTTTTCCAATTCTTTGTGTATGTCGGCGATAAGCCTTGCCAATGGAATGTTCAACCCAAATCCATTGGGGATGGGAAACACCAAAGCATCGCCAACACTGTTGGCCAACAGTTTGTTTGCTATGGTAGAAACAAACTCGTTTAGCTTAAAACACTTAGCAAATGTACCACGCATACCCCATTGTTTTATAGCATAATGACTGGCAAAAGTCTCGAAAGGGAAAAGAAGTGCAAACAAAACACCCTGTTTGTCCTCGTTCAGCACAATGCAATCGTCCTCATACAACGTCCATATCTCTTCCCAATCGCATATTCGTTTTAAGAAATAAGCATAGCGTTGTTGGGGTGTTAACTTTATTATCGCCTCTATTTCTTGTTCAGTTATCTTGTACTTTTCTGTTTTCATTGCTCTATTTCGTTTAATGTCAAACCTTTATAACCTACCTAAGATATCTTCGGCAAGGTTCTTTTCATAATCCACAACATCGCCTTGACAAGGCGTTTCTATCACTTGTGTCAAATATCGCCTAGCCTCGTCGTACTTACCTGTCGCAAACAACAACTCGCCTAGCACACAACTTGCCCTTATAAAGAAAAGGTTGTTCTGCATTTTGGCTGCCTCGGCAACCACGTTTTCTAGTATTTTTGCGGTTTGTTCGGTTTTACCGAGGTCTAAAAGGCGCAGTGCCTTATAAAACTGAACTTCAAAATCATTGATTATATCCATAGCCAGCTTTGCCGTTTTTAATGGTTTTCATTGCCTATCTTACCTCATTTTATCGCGCATTGCCCTAACGAAGAAATACAATTCTTCTTGTATTCTAAACGCCAACCACGAAAAGCGGAGGGGCATATACCCAAACTTGCGCGTATCTTTGCCACTAAGCAAAGACTGGTCGATGTCTTGCCAAGCCGCTTTCAAACGCTTTTTCACCGTTTGTTGCTCTGCTCGCGACAATTGTCGCCGCGTTTTGTAGTACTCAAAATATAGGTCGACAACCGTTAGCCACCGCATGTTTTCAAATCGTGCGCACAGGAAACGGGTGTCGGCATGGCTCTGCAAAAATTGTTTCAAGCTTTTGTAAGCATCCAAACGATAGTACTTATTCAGGTTAGGCGCATGCGTGGCCGACTCTGCATGCTGGCGATAGAAATACTTTCCCGCGCATTGCGCCACCTCTCGCGATGCCCAATAATGCACGCGCGTGGTGTTTTCGTCGCTATACACAAGGCTACTCTCATCATAAGGATATTGTAGATGTATCGCACGCCTTATCATATAAAGCCCATGAATGCGCCAATCAAGGCTCAATTCGCAAGCACGCAGACCACTTATACGATTAAACGGCATCGAGTTATACGGCCGTTGGCGCGTATATGTGCCCTGAACGTCGTCGCGTTCGGCAATGATAAAGTCGAAAAGCACGCAATCCACCCCTTGTTCTGTGTCGAGCACCTCGGCAGAAAGCTGCAAAGCATCGGCCGAGAGCCAATCGTCCGAATCGACCATGCACACGTATTCGCCCGTAGACATGCCCAAAGCCACGTTGCGTGTGTGCGAAATGCCTGAATTTTTAGCCAATGTCGCCACCTTCAATCGGCTGTCCTTCGCGGCATATTCGTTCAGCAACGCCAGTGAATTATCGGTCGAGGCGTCGTCTACACATACCACCTCAATGTCTTTCAAACTCTGATTTAACAGCGAGTCGATACACGTTCGCAGATATTTTTCCGCATTATACACGGCAACCAGTACAGAAACTTTGGGCATTATCTTTGTATTTCTAAGTTTTAATGTTTTGTTTTCTTTCGCAATGCGCCAACAGACAGATACGAACTGATGCCAACCAACGCAAGACCAACGAGGCAATAAACCGACATGTTGTGCACAAAGGTGGTGGCATAGGCCAGCATAAGCCAGGGCAATTGCAAGCCGATGTTGCGGAAAACACTGCGGCGCATGCGATAGCCAAACTGCTTTTGCACCACACACGCCACTAAAACGAGGTTAAGCAGCCCCATTACCGATAGGCACAAGCCCACGCTCCACAGGCCGCCTATGTGCATTCCGCCGATAACGGCCGCCACAAAAGCCAAGTCGTAGGCCACTTCGAGCAGCAGGTAGGTTCGCGAATCGCCCTTTGCCAGCGCGATATATTCTAACGGAAGACTTATCGCCCGAAGGAAAATGTTGAAACTAAGCACCTGAACCATGACCACAACCCCAGCAAAGGCACTGCTATACAACAGCGGAACAAGAACGGGCAACGCCAAAACGAACACCACCAACAACGGGCCAACAATGAGCAAGCCCACCTCTATTTGGCGGTTTACAAGCACGTTCATGGTATATTGCAAGCGGTTTACAGCCGAAATGCGCGGAAAAAAGTCGGCCTCTAACGCCGAAAACAGCGTGGAGGCATACACCACAGAAAGCATATAGCCGGCATTATACAGGCCAACGGTTTCGATAGATGCCGTTTTGTTAAGAAAACTACGGATAAAAAGGTCGGCCCCGTTGCCCAATATGCCTGCTAGCGTAAAAGCCAAGCCCAGCTTTATCATCGCGCTACCCGAACGAAAATGTTCGCTGTTCCAATTCAGTCGCAGCGGAAATGCCCTGAACGAGCAAGCCGCAGTTGCGCCCATCTGCACCAAAGCGGCCACAATAAGCGACGGAACGATGGCTGCCTCGCGATAGATATAGTACAAGGGGATGGTTATCAAGATGGTAAGTGCCAGACTGGCAATGGTAAGTTGGGCCAGACTACGCAGCATTCGTGCGCCTTTCAATAGGGCCGTCTCGCCCACGGTGATGCACGAAAGGGCCACAATGGGCGAAAGCAACAAGAAATCTACGGTGTGAACGTTATCCGAAAACGTGATTTGGCTGAGCCATACACTAAGCGCCAGGCACAGCGACATACCCAAGAAACCCGTTAAGAAAGCCCAAAAGCGAAGTGTGGAGACAGCCAAGTCGAGGCGTTGGCCATCGTTTGCCTCGTAGGCCTCCGACACATTGCGCACCCCACTAACGCCCAACCCCATGTTTGCCGTGTTGGTAAGCAGGGTAATGGCCGAATTGAACAGGGAGATAATGCCCACACCGGTGGGCCCGATAAGCACGGCCACCAACTTGTTTCGGATAATACCCAAGCCGATTGTCACCCCCTGAACACTGCCGAACACACCCATATATTTCAGTATGTGCGCATAGCCGTTTGTCTTTTCCTGTTGTTTCATTCTTAAATCTAGTAAAAAAAGAAGTGGCTTTAAGCCTTCGTCTGTCCTCAGCTTTCTCTGCAACGCATCTGTACAAAGCCCTTTGTAGTGGGTCTACAAGCCATTTGTAGTGGTACTACAAGCCGTTTGTAGTGTCTGTACAAGCCGCTTGTAGCCCCACTACAAGGCACTTGTATTGGCGCATGCCTAGGCAGGGTGCAGCTTTGCAGCTTACAGGCGATTATTTACAATAACCCAATCTTTTTTACTATAACAACGAAAAATTTTGGTCATTATTACTTTTTAATGTAACTTTGTAAATAAAACATCATGCAAATAAGTGTTGTCATACCTGTATATAACATGCTGCACACACTCGACCGCTGTGTAGAGAGCGTGCTCAAACAGACGTTTGACAATATGGAAGTGCTGCTTGTTGATGATGGTTCTACTGATGGTAGCGCGCAAAAATGCGACTCGTGGGCCGAAAAAGACAGCCGAATAACGGTGCTGCACCAACCCAATGGCGGACTGAGCAAGGCCCGCAACACGGGTATTGCCCATGCCAAGGGCGACTTCTTGGCCTTTGTAGATGCCGACGATGCTATCGCGCCCAACACATTTAGGGCCGCCGCCGATGCCTTTGCGCAACATCCGCAATGCAACATCGTGGAGTTTCCTGTGTTGAAGGGTTGGCTTTCGCAACACGAGCAGCTGCTCACCTTTGCCGAACAAGAGCATCATGCGCCAGCCCCTTATTGGTATGAAGAGCAAGGCTACCTGCATGCTTATGCTTGGAACAAGCTGTGGCGCGCCAATCTCTTTGCCGATGTGCGGTTTCCCGAAGGAAAGGTGTTTGAAGACCTTATCACCACGGCGCGCCTTTTGGCCAAAGCAGGCAACATACTTACCATTAACCAAGGCGCATACCACTACTGGCTGAACCCCGAAGGCATCACCCAAAAGGCCAGTGCCTACGAATTGGCGCAACTGTTGGTGTGGAACATGCGCGTGCGAAAAAGCATCATCCCGCCCAACGGCTGCACAAGCGAGGCCCAGGCACGCTTTCACCTGCATTTGCTTAACATGCAAATAGACCTTTACCGCAAAGGCGACACCACCATTAGGCTGGCTCGGCATCCGCTAAGTTGGCACTTCGTGCTAAAAGCTCCGATGCCCTTTGCCACGCACGCCAAAGCTTGTTGGGTTAAGGTTTTCGGCATAAAGAGTCTATGCCAAATACATCTATTGTTACACCGTTTCATGAAAACAAAATGATTAGCTTTGTCATTCCCTATCACAACGAACCCTTAAACATGCTCAGGCAATGCCTGGACAGCATCTTGTCGCTGTCGCTGAGCAATGAAGAGCGCGAGATTATTGTCGTTGACGATGGTTCGGACTATTCGCCCATCAACGACTTGCGCGACATTCAAGACCACATTATCTACGTTAGACAAAAGAACGGCGGACTAAGTCATGCCAGAAACACAGGTCTAAGACTCGCCACTGGCGAGTATGTGCAATTTATCGATGCCGACGACTACTTGTTGCGCGCACCATACGAGCACTGTCTAGACATCATGCGCTATCAAGAACCCGACGTGGTGATGTTTAATCAGACACAAAACACCCCCAAAAACGTTCCCACACACTATGAAGGGCCCATAGACGGAGCACGCTATATGCGCCACAACAATCTGCATGCAGCAGCCTGGGGCTACCTTTTTAAACGCCAGCTTGCCGGTTCGTTGCGCTTTCGGAAAGGCATATACCACGAAGACGAGGAGTTTACGCCACAGCTATTGCTGCGTGCCGAACGCGTATTTGTTACCAGCGCCCACGCCTATTTCTACCGAAAGCGCGAGGGTTCTATCACACAGCGAAACGACATCAAGAGCGTTGCCAAACGACTTAGCGACTTGGAAGATGTTATCATGCAGCTAAAAAAGATGGCGGCAACGGGACCAACGGCCAACAGAGATGCCTTGCAAAGACGTGTGGCACAGCTAACGATGGACTATCTGTACAAGATTATCGTAGACACGCGGTCGCCTAGGCATCTGGAAAAATGCGTGGCGCGCCTGCATCGCAATGGTCTGTTCCCTCTTCCCGACAAGCCTTACAGCCAAAAATACCAATGGTTCAGACGTTTCACCAACTTCAAGGCTGGCAGGCGCTTACTTTGTAGGGTGTTACCAAAGGTTGTTTCATGAAGATTTTACTGCTAGGCGAATACAGCAACGTGCACAATGCCTTGGCCCAAGGGCTGCGACAGCTGGGACATCAAGTTACGGTGGCCTCTAACGGCGACTTTTGGAAAGACTATCCGCGCGACATCGACCTCAAACGCACTGCGGGGTTGTGGGGCAAAATTAGCTTTTCCCTTCGTCTTTTGTGGGCGTTACCCAAGTTGCGAGGCTATGATGTGGTGCAGCTTATCAACCCCATGTTTGTAGAAATGAAGGCCGAAAGGCTGTTTTCGCTGTACCGCTATCTGCGCAAACACAACAAGCGCGTGTTTCTTTGCGCCTTTGGCATGGACTATTATTGGGTAAACGAATGCCGAACACGCAAGCCTTTACGATATAGCGACTTTAACCTTGGCAACGAACTGAGGCAAAACGAAGATGCTTTAAAGGAAACAGCCGACTGGATTGGCACGAGCAAAGAACGACTGAACAAGTATATCGCACACGACTGCGATGGCATCATTACCGGGCTTTACGAGTATTGGGTATGCTATCAGCCGCTTTTCCCCCATAAAACCGTTTTCATCCCCTTCCCCATTAAGATGCCATGTCCGCCTGCAACCATCGCACCTGTTGGGCAAAAAGTTAAGATTTTCATTGGCATCAACAAGTCGCGGCATGCCTATAAGGGCACCGACGTGATGTTGGCTGCCGCCCTTCGGCTGGTGGAAAGGCACACTAACGAGGTGGAATTGGTGAAGGTAGAGTCGGTTCCCTTTGCCGAATACCAACGACTGATGGAAAACAGCGACCTTATTTTAGACCAACTATACAGCTATACCCCATCCATGAACCCCCTTTTGGCCATGAGCAAGGGCATTGTTTGCGTTGGCGGAGGCGAGCCAGAGGGCTACGAACTGCTAGACGAAACGCATTTGCGCCCCATAATAAACGTGCTGCCAAACGAAGAAGACGTGTACGCAAAGCTAGAACAGGCCATTGCCGACAAGGAGAAACTGATGCAATGCAAACGCCAAAGCGTGGAATACGTAGCCAAACACCACGATTACGTAAAGGTAGCACAGCAGTATGTGCAGCTATACACGGCAGAACTAGCCGCCAATGTGCCACCAGAAGAGTAAGGTTATGAGTTGGTGAGTTGGTGAGTTTGTTAGTTGATGAGTTTGTTAGTTTTTAAGTTTTTCGCTTATTCGCTCATACAACAAATTTACGAAGATACCAGCTTTCAAACTCAACAATTCATAAACAAACCCATCAACTAACAAACTCATCAACTCACCAACTCATCAACTCATCAACTCAAAAACTCATCAACTCAAAAACTCATCAACTCAAAAACTCACCAACCCATCAACTCAAAAACTCATAAACTAACAAACTCAAAGACTCACCAACTCATCAACTCAAAAACTAAACTCATGAACTCACGAACTAACAAACTCATAAGCAAGCTACTTCTGCTTTCGTTTTTCATTGTCGGCACAACGGCAAAGGCGCAAAACATTATCGACACCTTCGATTATGCCAATTATACCAATACCGACAAGCAAAGTAAGCATTGCCAACTCATTTTTCCGAAAGGCGAAGGCAAAGACAACCCAACAGTAAACCCCAAAACACATACACTATTGCTCAACCCTGGCAACAGAATGCTAGGAAAGTCGCTTTCCAACAAGTGCATCACTAAGGTAGTACTGCACGTTGCCAAGGGCAGCAGCCCACTTCATGCGGCACAATTCACTACCCCTTCGGGCTATTTCAAACAAGAAGAGCAGGCATGGGTGGGGCAATCGCGCCAAATGGAAATAACGAACAATAGTCAAGAGGTATTGAGGATAGAACGTATGGAGGTGCATTTGGCCGACGTTTCGCCTAAACAACCAACAACGATAAGCTTTACCCAACCGGCATACGACTTTTTTAAAGGCGACAAACTGCCTGTTCCGCATATCGAAGGTGCCGATGACAACAACCTGATATACCTTTCGGGCAATAATAAAATTCTGGAACTCGATGCCGACGGCACAAACGCCACACCCATTTCAACCGGTGAAACCACGCTAACGGCCGTTTATTTGGGCAACGAGAGATATGAACCCTGCATGACAACATGTGTGATAAGGTGTTGGAGCGGCATTAAAGGGGCTGCAAACATTCGTGATTTTAATAAGAAACACGACACAGAAAACCTTTACAACCTTTCTTTAAACGCAGCCCAAGTGGTGTACGTTCGCGATAAGTGGGCATTCGTTCAAGATAAAACGGGGTGTTTGGCTTTAAAGTTCAACAACGCCATGCCTTTTCAAACAGGCGATGTGTTGTCGGGCTTTGTACTTGGTAAGTTCGTGAGAAACTTTTTCCCAGCATTGATGGTTGAAAACGACGGCACAGACCACGTACAAGTGGAACATAAAGAACCAGCAACACCGCCCGAATTAGATTGCACGAAACTAAACCTAGACGATTGTGTCTTTGGTTATCAGCCCAATGTTATGGTAAAGGCAAAATACAGAACAGGTAAAGCGGAACTAATGATAAACGGACACAGTTTAGAGTTGCTCCGCGCATTTAACCTAACGCTTAACTTGCCAACAAAACAAACCTATCACACGCTCACGGGCTTATTCTATACCTTTAAAGAGGGGGAAATTTACTTTATCCCACTACAACGCGATGGAATAAGGAAAGAATTTGTTTTGGACGAAAGAAAACAACAAAACAGCATCATCACGACAACGAACACAGCTGTTGTAGTTAAACGGAAACTGAAAGCAGAACGATGGAACACCATTTGCCTTCCGTTCGACATGAGCACAGCTGAGCTAAAAGAGGCGTTCGGAGAACATACCTTGATGGCATTCGCGGCTGTTTCAGACAATAAACTGCGATTTAAGCCCGTAAAGCAACTACAAGCAGGCGTGCCTTATCTACTAAAAACCGCAAACAACATTAAGTCGTGGACAATGCCGAACACCGACATTATCGCTCCTTACGCCAGCATGGTTACGTACGATGGGGTATCGTTCTGTGGAACATACAACGCAAAAGAACTCGCAGCCGACGATACCGAGCAGTTTTTACAAGGCAATAAGCTATTCTTACCTGCCAACACCACCCGCACAATGCCTGGGCTAAGGGCCTATTTTAAGTTTTCCTCTGCCGTAGCAGCTAAACAATACCAATTTGTAGCCGACGAAACAACCGCTGTTGAACTCCCGCATAAAGAACAGCGCGATGAAGAAAACGAGACATGGTACACGCTAGACGGAAGGGGCATTAAGGCACACCAGCGAAAAGCGGGCCAGGTATATGTACGGCGAAACAAGAAAATACTAATTCGGTAGATTATAGATGTGGTCTATACCTTAAACATTCTCATCCCAAAACAAACAGCAAATAATCATCCTATGAAAAAGAACATCTATAAAAAACCAACCATTGGTTTGCTATGTATTAAGGTTATGTTCCTGTGCGGTTCGAAAAACGCAAGCCTAAGCCCTGGCACAGAACGTGGAGATGCATCGCAAGCAGATGCAAAGCATGCCGTCGACTTCGACATCTACGAAAATAACGACATGTAATAAAACGGACACATTGCGGTTCATACTATCCCTAATGCCGTTTGATAGCTATCGAAGAAATGGCTAACAAATGGCCAATATCGGATGTAACAACCTAACACTTAAATGATTGTTGCATTGCATCAGCTCAGCAACCTCCACACATACCAATACTATTGTGTTGCGCATTTAGGTGCATTATTCCTTAACGGCACATCACAAATTAACATTCCTAACCAGTCATATTTGTATAAAAAAGTGCGATAGTATTAAAGTAAATGTGTAACTTTGTAGCCGTAATACCAGAAAACGAATGCCTATGATAATATAATAACATGTTACAGACACGAAGGTAATGAAGTGTAAGCATCATCATTATTTCACCCATTCTACACTTGGGTGGCACTAGTTGTCCGCACTTTGTTAATCGTCTCCCTGCAAACCTTGGACAACTCTAACTTTAATAAATTATATCAATCAAAGAACATGAAAACATTAGGATTTGTCGGAATAGTTGTGCTCGCCATCGTTTTGTGCGTAAAAATAGCTGTAAACTCAAACGAAGACAATGAACTGGAAGGCATAATCTGGAATAAACAATACATGGAAGACGAAGCAAGGAAAAAAGCTGAGCTTTTCCTAAATGTAAGAGTTACGTTTAATGCAGACGGAACCGTTACTTATAGCAACAGCCCTGAATGGAGCGATGCACGCAGTAACCTAGTAGACAATAAGTCGAAAACAGAGTACAGCAAAGACGATAGACCTCATGGAAATCAAGAGAGCTCTTCCTCCACCAACGACAGTCCAGAGCTATGGGATTGCTATGATGTCGACCTAAACAATGGCGTTTTCTGGGCAGACTAGCTTACCCTCTCTGCATAATGCACCTTGTAAATACCACAATTCACTTAAAATTGCATTATAAGCAACCATCAGAAATCCTCAAAACGAAAAAGCCCCGAGTGCGGATGTCGCGCTCGGGGCTCTCGTATTGAAAAAAGGCGGCCACCTACTCTCCCGCATTGCATTGCAGTACCATCG
>ERZ773014.1997-NODE-1997-length-12292-cov-4.200621_pt1 | contig 12292 bp, 11 predicted proteins | sample MGYA00580841_ERZ773014 | MGnify/ENA primary metagenome ERZ773014 (study PRJEB29015, sample SAMEA2737989) | human oral metagenome | biome: human oral; feature: human-associated habitat; material: dental | place: China | collected 2067 ...
AGGTCAGACGGTTCTTAGGCTGGGCAATTTGCAGATGAATAATGAAAAATTGCCGGGACAAATTTGGGTGACGACGCCAGATAAAAACTCAATTAAGCGCAGTGATATTGTGAGAGTTAAGGGTAAAATGACGGCGGGATTTGGGGCTTTTTCAGCAAGTATATATCGGGCGAAAATTGGCAGCGTCGAGCGTCCGGTTCCTGGCGATATGGCGGTTGGGGCGCGTGATTGGTTTGCCGAGCGAGTGCGCAAGCATATTCCAGAGTCTGAGTCGGCGCTGGGTTTGGGGTTTTTACTGGGGCTACGGCGAGCCATGCCGACGGAGTTAAGCGACAATCTAAAGATTGCTGGTCTGACGCACATTGTGGTGGCTAGCGGTTATAATTTGACAATTTTGGTGCGCTTGGCACGGCGGTTATTTGCCAAGCGGTCAAAATATTTGGCAATGCTCAGTGCGGCAACGATGATTATTGGCTTTATGGCGGTAACAGGCTTGAGCCCGAGCATGTCGCGGGCTGGGTTGGTGGCCGGCCTGAGTTTGGCGGCCTGGTATTATGGGCGGACGATTCATCCGCTGGTGCTACTGCCAATTTCGGCGGCGATTACATTGATGATCAATCCACAATTTGGCTGGGGTGATTTGGGTTGGCAACTGAGCTTTGCGTCGTTTACGGGCGTGATCATCCTGGCGCCGCTGCTGCACAAGTATTTCTTTGGCGACAAAGACCCCGGCACGTTTCGGCAAATTCTGGTTGAGACGCTGTCAGCGCAGATTGTGACGCTGCCGCTGTTGATGATGAACTTTGGCGTGGTTAGTAACGTGGCGCTGATTGCTAATATGCTGATCTTGCCGTTTGTACCGCTGGCGATGTTGCTGACTTTTGCGTCAGGTATGTTGGCGGTGATGCCGATGATTGGCGCGGCCATTGCCCTGCCGACAACCTGGCTGCTGGGTTATATGATTCAGGCGGCTAATTGGCTGGCTAGCCTAGAGTGGGCGCAGATGGAAGTGAATATTACTTGGTGGCAATGCGGTTTGATGTATGCGGCGATGCTTGGCGCTATGTGGTGGATGAAGAAGCAGACGAAATTAGATCTCATTCAGGTGAATATCGTGGAGTAGTGTATAATAGTAACAGATTGAAATAGCAAATAAACGGTAGGAGAAATGTATGTCAGGACATAGCAAATGGGCAACAACGCACCGGCAGAAGGCAGTTGTTGATGCAAAGCGTGGCGCGATTTTTACGAAATTGGGTAATCAGATTGCGATCGCGGCACGCGGCGGTACCGACCCGGCGCTCAATTCAAGTTTGGCAATGGCGATCGAAAAAGCTAAAGCCGCCAATATGCCGAGCGCTAATATTCAGCGAGCGATTGACCGGGTGGCGGATAAAAGCGCGGCGGCGCTGGAAGAAATTACCTATGAAGGCTACGGCCCGGGCGGCGTTGGTATCATCATCGAAACAGCGACCGACAATCGTAATCGCACCTTGCCGGAAGTAAAAACTGCATTGGTAAAAAACGGCGGGCGAATCGCTGACGCCGGCAGTGTAGCTTTTCAGTTTACTCGTAAGGGAGTAATTGTCGTGGAAGGTAAGGGTGAAGAATTGTTGCTACAAGTGTTGGAGGCTGGTGCTGATGATGCGGTCGAGGAAGACGGCGAGATTATTGTTTACACCGAGTTGAAGGAGTTGGCGAGCGTCAGGAATAAGTTAGTTGAACGGGGTTTGAGCGTGAAAGACGCTGAGCTGCGTTACATCGCCAATACGCCAGTTGAGATTGCTGATTCGGAAACTGCGCAGAAATTGATGAAAGTCGTTGACGCACTGGATGATTTGGACGATGTGGTTAACGTCCATACCAATGCTGATATTACTGCTGACGTGTAGTTTGCCGAGAAGGTTGAGCTTTCGTGTTTTCATAAAGTGGTTTTATATGTTACGCTATAATTGAAAACCATAAGCAAGGAGACGGCATGAAATATTTGCGCACTGGACTACTTATGACTCTGGTTGTATCTTTAGTATTGCCTGTGTCGGTGGTGAGTGCCAATTCGTCTCTGGAAGCGAACACCTCTTTGGACGACTCTTCATCTGTCAGCTCTCCTGTAGCACCTTCTTTGCCTGAGGCTTCTAGCGGGTCGACTACACTGTCAAGTGAGTCATCTGCGGGCGATACTAAGCCTACGAAATCCTCCGTTGGTGACCAGCAGACGGGCATTGCTTCCACTCCTAAAATTGAGACAGCCAAGCCTCAGGCAGAATCTCAGCCTGCCAGGTCTCCTGGCGTTCAGCCATCGACGGAAAAGTCAGACCAGTCGACGGCTGTATCACCACCAGTTGCTTCGCCCATTGCTCCAGTTGCGACAACACCAGATATCGCTATCACGGCGTTTTTGGGCGGCGTGCGACTTGAATTGATTGAGCTATATAATCAGTCGGGTCGTGCTTTATTTCTTGGCAAATTGGCGATTCGTTTAACCGACAACAGCGGCGATACTCAGCAAATCCAGTATGCCGACACCGAGGGCTATATTCTGCCAGGTCACTACGTAAGCTACGCTGCTAACAATTATGGTTTCCGTCGATTGCCGCAGCTACCTCGGGATTTTCAGCGTGATATTGTTAAAATTGAACTGATTTATGACGGAATTGTTATTCAGACGGTTAATAATATTCCAGAAAATCAAGCTGCTACTATAGCCGTCCATAAGCAGCGTTCAAAGAAGATAAAACAAACGGGGAGTTTTGAAAAAGATTTTCAGTTGAATCCAGCTGCTGTGCAATTTTATGATGACGGACATTATCTTCCTCCAGCCGATACCGCTGGCCTGGTGATTACGGAGGTGCTGACGAATCCGCGGCAATGTCTTATTGACGAGGAGCAGTTGGACGACTGTGCTGATTTTATCGAGGTGATGAATCAGGGAACTGAGCCGATTGATTTGGGGAAATATCGACTGCGGTTTGGGTTATATGGCGATACGGCCAGTGTCGCCAACACGTTTCACTGGGGTCGCAATCCAGAACTTAATGAGGAGATAATCTTGCAGCCTCAAGAGGTGCTGGTTGTGAAAAAGCGTGATGACGGCAAGGTTTTGAGCCTAGCGGCAGACGATCGGTCGGTTTGGCTTGAGGATATTCAGGGATTAGCGAGATATCAAACGGTGGCGGTGAAGGGGGCAGACCGAGAGGCTCGTCGAGGCTCTTCGTGGGCATTGTTCCATGATGGCTGGGGTTGGGCGACACCAACACCTGGAAAATGGGCAAATGTGCGTGCCATTGAGACTGCTCAGTCGCCACGATCACAGAGTCCGCCGCGTGAAGATTTGGCTCCATGTAAAGCTGGTTATTATCGTCATCCAGAAACAAAGCGGTGTCGGAAGATTGAGGTTGCTAAAACACCAGCCCCGTGCAAAGAAGGTTATTACCGCAGCGAGCAGACTGGGCGTTGTCGGTCAATTGTAGCCCTGGCCGCCAAAACCTTGAAGCCTTGCCAAGATGGCTATTTTCGCAATCCAGAAACTGGACGCTGTAAGAAAATTGCTGCAGCAGATGACATTCTAAAAGACTGCCCAGAAGGCTTTGAGCGCAATCCAACCACCCGGCGCTGTCGGAAGATAAAAACCACCAGCATGCCGGTTGTTGGTTCGGCAACGGCTGGTGTTCAACAGGTCGCTGGGGCAACCTGGGGTTGGTGGGTGTTTGGCGGCGTTAGTTTATTGGCGGTAGGTTACGGTGCGTGGCAGTGGCGTTGGGAGCTGTCACAATTGATACGACGATTACGGCGATGAGTTAGTGACTGAGCGGTCAAATCATTGGTATAATACAACCATGAGAATTATTGGTATCGATCCAGGCACGGGGATTTTGGGTTTTGGCGTGATTGATTTTTCGGGCGGTAAGTTCAAGCTGGTCACGGCGGGGGTCATCAGAACGCCAGCTCACACGCCGATTGATGAGCGACTGGAAGAAATTTTTGACAGTTTGACGGAGATTATTGCAGAGACCCAGCCCGATATGATGTCAATTGAAAAATTGTTTTTTGCCCGTAACGTGACGACGGCGATTTCTGTGGCAGAAGCGCGTGGTGTAGCGATGCTAACGGGTCGAAAAGCGGGTTTGCCGATTGCCGAATATACACCGCTGCAAATCAAACAGACGCTAACGGGTTATGGCAAGGCTGATAAAAAGCAAGTTCAGGAAATGGTGCGTTTAAATCTGGGGCTAAAGGATGTTCCAAAACCGGACGATTGTGCCGATGCACTGGCGGCAGCAATTACTCATGCAGCGATGAATCGGGTATAATTGGTGTATGATTGCACATGTTTTTGGAAAAGTTGCCGAGAAATTTAATGGATCTTTGGTGATCGACGTTCACGGTGTTGGTTATGAAGTTAGTGTGGCGGCTGGTGATTTTGATGCGGTGGTGCTGGATCAGGATGTCAAGTTTTATACCTATCATCATGTGCGCGAGCAGTCGGAAGAATTGTTTGGTTTTTCAAGTCTGGCAGCAAAGAAACTGTTTGAAATGCTCATCACCGTTCAGGGTGTTGGTCCAAAAGCCGCATTAGCGATTCTTAGTCTCGGTGACGCGGAGCACGTTCGCAACGCCATCGCTAACGCTGACAGTGCGTTTGTGCAAAAAGCTGCTGGCGTCGGCAAAAAAACTGCTGAGCGGGTGGTAGTTGATTTGAGTGATAAAGTTGGCTTGCCAACGCAGTATGGTCGAGCGGATACACCGGTTCAGGTTGAACTGAACACTTCTGATGAGGCACTGGAAGCGCTGATGGCGCTGGGCTACACCTTGGCTGATGCTACTAAAGCATTGGAAAATGTTGATGTCAATTTGCCAACTTCTCAGCGAGTAACTGAGGCTTTGAAGAGGTAGGGTTTTATTAAGATATTGATATCTATTGCGACTCGTTTTCTTCTTTAACTGTCTGCTTTGCTTCTCTAATGAGATTTTCTATGTCGCCGGCTGTTAGTCTGTCGTAGTCATGAAAGCTCTGAACACTACGGCGCAATAGCTGACCTTGCCTGCCAGTAATTCCATATAATCCAGGCAGATCATCAAATTGGTGATTGCACGACTTTTGGTCGAATATTTCGGCCTGCTCTTTGTCAGAAGCGCCTTCTTTCGATGCGATTCTATCGCACCATAAAAATGGATATCTTACTAATAAGTCAATTACGTGTTTTGCAATTTCTGTTGATTTGGGGTCGTATTCTTTTGTTTGCTCTAAATTGCCATATCCCCGCTCAGTCAAGGTGTTGCTAATATTTTCTACATCAATTGCGATCCTGTGCGATTCAATTCCTTCAGATTCGTCGCAAGGCGTTAAGCCTAGTTCTCTCAAAAGATAAGGCACCGCCTTTGACATTGAAGTGGTGTCTTCATTTGGAACTTTGCTGTATATTTCTCGTACATCGAGGGCATCTGACATTATATTTTGACCTTTCTTGGTAATATTAAACTTATATTTAATATTATAAAATTTAATACGATAATTTGTCAAGTATAGCATTTTATGATCACTGTTCGGTAAATGCTATAATTAGTTTATGGCAATTGAAAGAATAGTTGATACAAGTTCGCATGATGATGATTCTGAAGAGCAGCGAATTGAGGTAAGTCTGCGTCCGCAGAGTTTTGCTGAGTATGTCGGCCAGGAAAGATTAAAACGTAATTTGCGCTTGGCGATTGATGCTGCTAAAAAGCGCGGCGAGCCGTTGGATCACGTATTATTATATGGTCCGCCTGGGCTTGGTAAAACAACTATGGCGACGGTGATTGCTAATGAAATGGGTACGAATTTGCGAATTACTAGTGGTCCAGCAATTGAAAAAGCGGGCGATTTGGCGTCGATTCTGACTAATTTGTCGGACGGTGATATTCTGTTTATCGATGAGATTCATCGGTTGGGGAGATCGGTGGAGGAAATTTTGTACTCTGCAATGGAAGATTTTAAACTGGATATTGTGATTGGAAAAGGTCCGGCAGCGCGATCAATTCGATTAGATTTGCCGCGATTTACGGTGATTGGTGCGACGACGCGAACCGGAAGTTTGGCGGCACCTTTGCGTGATAGGTTTGGGCATATTTACCGCTTGGAATTTTACACGCCAGAGGATATTGCGAAAATTGTGACGCGTAGTGCGAAGATTTTGGAGTCGTCAATTCGAAGTGAAGCGGCTAATCTATTGTCAACACGAGCACGCTTGACGCCACGTATTGCCAATAGACTTCTTAAACGCGTCCGTGACTACGCCGACGTTAATGGCGACGGAATAATTGATGTAAAAACTACAACCAACGCTTTGGAAATGCTGGAAGTGGATGAGTTGGGCTTGGATCCGGCTGATCGTAATTTATTACAGTCGATTCTGGAAAATTATGGCGATAATCCTGTTGGCTTAACAACAATTGCGGCGCTGACTGGTGATGAGGCGACAACAATTGAGGATTTTTATGAACCATATTTGCTACAAATTGGTTTTATTGAGCGCACGCCTCGTGGTCGTCGAGTGACAATTAAGGCAAAGCGACATCTGGAGAAATAGTTATCGTATTTTTCGGCTTTTTGTGTTTTAATAAAACCAGGCAAACTTAACTAGGAGCCGCCATGGGCAAAAAACAAGCAACGACATCACCAGTTAAGAACTCTAAAGCTAGGCGCTGGCTACGACGATTTATAATTTTGATAGGAATTTTGGCTGGTTTGTGGCTAGTCAATTTTTTAACTTGGCTGCCGGCGTATGTGGAAGTGTGGAATATGGCACGAGATCCAATGGCTGAAAAGGGCGTTTTGGGATTAAAGCTGAAATCGTCACGCGAAAGACATCGCATACCTACAGAACGCGGATTTTTAAAAAAGAGTACATCTCTATCAGTTGATAGATATTATGAGATGCCCCAGAATGAGTCGGTGAGTGATTTGCTAAATAGACTGCAACGATACGCTGAAGATTCTGGCTGGAAGCTAGACAAAGAGAGGTCTGGGGAGGAATATTTTGTAGGATATAAAGATATAGAGGGTAGGGAATACTCTCTCTGGGTTAGCGTTATACTAAACGATAAGTATAACAATGGTGTTCATATAAGTGTTGAGGGCTTGGGTGATTAATATGAAAATTAGAGTTATTATATTATCTTTCTTTGTAGCTATTATTTCTGGCCTTTTTATACAACAGTCGGCACAAGGCGAGGTTGTTCCTTATAATTACGCAGGAAAGAAACTTACGATTACATTATTAGGCGATTCTTATTCGGCCGGAAATGGCGCTGATGGGTATGAATATGGTCCTGCTATCTGTCATCGCAACAGTAATAACTGGGCGGAAATGTATAAAAGATGGCTAAGTAATAACGGACTGTCAGTAACGCTTATAAATCGCGCTTGTTCTGGAGCTAAAATTAATGCCTTCTTGAAGGATAAGAATGCGGGTAGTGTTGTAAAAACGATTAGTGATGATCCAAGCAAGCTAGCGACGAATGAACAGATTATTAAATATGCAGAAGACAGGGATATTTGCAATATTAAACCGAATAATGACTTAAAAGTTGCTTATAGGATCATAAGTAGTACGATTGGCTCTAAGCGCGGAAAAAATCAGAAAAGAGTCAATATAAGATGTAATTATACGATTCGACGACAACTTGATAGCGTGGATCGCAGCACGGATATGGTAATGATGACGATTGGTGGAAATGATTTGGATTTTGACGGCATTGTTAAGTCTTGTTTTGTAGCCGCAATAAGATCTGCTTCAGATTGCAAAACAAAGATAAATGACGCAAGAAATAATATGGAAGATCTAGAGCTAAATCTTAGAGGCATTTTATCATCGCTTAATTCTCGTTTACGTCCAGACGCGAAAATAGTTCTCTTGGGATACCCGCTACTAGCACTTGATAATGGCGAGAAGCTATCCGATTTTTCGGTTGCTAGCGAAGTGCGTAAGTTAGGGTTGGAAGGTAATTTACGCCAGAAAAAGGTGGTTGAGGAATATAATAAAAGCCTCGGTAAAGAGAAAGTGATTTTTGTTGATAGTTTGCCAAAGCGGTTTTCTGGACATGAGCCAGACGCCTCAATATTTAAGAAGAATCACGATCGTTGGATTCATGAATTCCTTGAGCCAAATGCATTCAATATGAGCTCGTGGTATCATCCGAACTTCTTTGGGCATAGCAATTATATGTCAGCGCTTCGCGAAAAAGTACCACTATCCAATTTAGTGAAACCAATAATGAAAACGAATGGCGATATTGATGTAGTATTTGTTATTGACACGACTGGCTCGATGAATAGTTCAATTAGTGCTGTTAAAAATAATATTCGAAATATAGTTGAGTCGATCAGTTCGAAAACCAAGAGCGCTAGATTTGCACTGGTTACTTATCAAGATCATCCGTGTTGTGGCGGAAGCTCGGATGACTATCCATCCAAAATTGAGACAGATTTTACGAGCAATGTCGAGGTGCTTAACAAGGCTGTCAATTTTATTCAACTCGGTAATGGTGGTGACTGGAAAGAATCTGTTTATTCTGGTATTAAGACGGGGCTGAATCTACAATGGCGAGCGGGAGTAAAGAAGATTATGATTGTGATTGGTGACGCTCCAGCTAAGGATCCAGAACCAGTTACTGAGCTAACCGAACAATCTATCGTTGATGCTGCTTATGCCGTTGACCCGGCTCAAATATATATTATTGATACTTCTGGACATAATGCGATGGCGTCTGCTGTGTCTTTGGCTGAAAGAACGGGCGGCGCATATTTACAGGCCGATGATAGCAATAAGATCGTTGATCAAGTTAATGCGTCAGTTGAAAGTGTGACAAACAAACCGAACGCCTGGATAAATCGTCAATATGTGGCGAAAATTGGCGATACATTAGAATTGGATGGCGCTGGTTCTTATTCGGCAAATGGTAAAATCGTGAAATATGAATGGGATGTCGATCAAGACGGCGTGTATGACGTGACGACGGATAAGCCTTTTGTCAATTATACGTTTACTAAGGAATTTTCTGGGCTGTTAACACTTAGGGTGACTGACAATTCTGGACTGACGAACGTGGCAACAACAACTTTGACGGTTAGCGATGACGGCGATGAGCATGAACGGGAATTTGATAATTGTCCAGATGTGGCGAATCCAGATCAAGCTGATTATGACAAGGATGGAATTGGTGATACTTGTGATTCTGATCCGGGATATTTGGAGGAATATGGCTATTATCAGATGTTAGAGTATGAAAAGAATCAAGCAAATAAATATGATAGTAAAAAAGAAAATACAAATCGTAAATCTGTTGATGTGTCTTCGAGTAATAAAGTAAACAGTGGTGACAAAAAGAAAATAGCTACCATGGATTCTGGCGGTAAAGACGTAAAACTTCAGGAGAATAGTGGTGTGAACGAGGTGAAGTCGGAGGAGGCTCGGAAGAAGTCTAAGGATAATAATGAAGGCAAGAGTGGATCGTCGTGGTTTAGTATTGCCGCAGCTGTTGGAATGGTTGTAATCAGTGTGACGACAATAGTTATAAAAGTTTATCGCCAAAAAACAAGACTATCTTAAGTTCTGTCGTGTTATAATATAGGCATGAATCCACAAACATCCTCATCAGAAGATTTAACGCAGCCTGTTGCGTATGATGCTGATGGTCGACCACTGTACCATCACCCACCTCAGTCTGGCAGGCCAGCTCCGGTAGTGGCGCAAACAAACTCTCATGTAACGACGCGTCCAGAAATTATTGATGGGGAGAATTTTGATCCGCGATTACGTAGTCAATACGCCAATGAACCGCAAGTTGTACATGTAGCGCGCGAGATTGACCCAAAGCCTTTTACTATTAGCGATGAGCTAAAAAGGAAGCATGAAAAGTCAGTCCAGCAATACCCAAACTTAAATTTGAGTGAAGGTGAGTATGTGATTTTGGATATTAAGCGTCATCCAATTGGCATGTTGATTCCAGCGATAGTTTCGATTTTCTTGGTGGTGATAATTATGATATTTGTGCTATTTTATCCGTCAATCGCTCGCGATTCAATCCTGCCAATTATGCCTTCTGTTACTGACATTTTTGGCGTGGCGATGTTGCTTATTGGTCTTGTAGTGCTTGGTGGTGCGGTGGCTCTATGGATATATCTACAGAATCAATTCTTCATGACTAACGAAAGTGTCATTCAGGAAATCCAAGAAAGCCTGTTTTCTCGACGTGAGCAGACGGTGAGTCTGGGTAGTATTGAGGATGCTAGTTTCCGACAGTCGGGGATTATTCAGACTATATTTAATTACGGCACTATTCGTCTTAGCACCGAGGGTGAAGAAACGACTTATAGATTTCATTTTGTAGCAAATCCACGTGAGCAGATTGCGATTATTAATAATGCTATTGAGGATTTCAAGAACGGTCGTCCTGTTGACGATTAATTATTTGTGGCGACTTTCTTTTATGTAATCATCTTCGCCAATAAGGGTTGCAATTAATCTATAGGACTTGCACTTTCCTCCATTACAGTTTGAGGATTCATAACGATAGCTACTGTCTTTTTCACCAATTTTTTTACCATTTGGGTCTTTTAGTAGATCAGGGTCCATAGTCGACAATGTTGAGTTTTCTAATTTCTCCGGATAATAGCCATTTTTAGTATAAAAGCCTTCTTCTAAACTATAATACATGGCGTTTAGGGCGGTGCGCTTTTTTGTGTTGTTTGACTCATTGGTCAATTTGGCATATTGCGAAAAACCTAATATTGCAATAATGATCAAAAAAGTTGCTACAGCCAGAAGTTCAATAATTGTGAAACCGTTTCGCTTATTCATGAATGTAATTATAGCAAATATTGTGACAAATCGGTATAATGAAGGTAGTAACTAAGGAGGGAATGCTATGGCAAAATCAGACAGTAAAACGGTAAATTCAGAGAAGCCAAGTCAAGCATCAGGTAAAAAAGTTGATGATGGAAAATTGAAAGCGTTAGGTCTGGCGATGGATCAGATCACTAAACAGTTTGGCGACGGATCAATTATGAAACTTGGCGAGGCTCATAAGGTTGATGTTGAGGTAATTCCTTCGGGCGCTCTAAGTTTAGATTTAGCTTTGGGTGGCGGTTATCCGAAGGGTCGGATTATCGAGATTTATGGTCCAGAAAGTTCGGGCAAGACGACATTGACTCTACACGCTATTGCTGAGATCCAAAAGCAGGGTGGTACGGCAGCGTTTATTGATGCTGAGCATGCGCTTGACCCGAGCTACGCCAAGCGTTTGGGTGTCGACACGGAAAATCTGCTGGTGTCGCAGCCAGACAATGGTGAGCAGGCATTGGAAATTGCAGAAACGCTAGTTCGATCAAATGCGGTTGATTTGGTTGTGGTCGACTCGGTGGCGGCCTTGACGCCACAGGCAGAAATTGACGGCGATATGGGCGATTCTCACATGGGGCTGCAGGCACGGCTAATGAGCCAGGCGCTGCGTAAACTAACCGGCATCATCAACAAGTCGAAAGCCACGGTGATTTTCATCAACCAGATTCGCATGAAGATTGGTGTGATGTTTGGTAATCCTGAGACCACGACGGGTGGTAACGCGCTGAAGTTTTACGCCTCGCAGCGGGTGGATATTCGCCGGATTGGGCAGATCAAGGTCGGTGATGATATCCTCGGTAACCGCACCAAGATCAAGGTGGTGAAAAATAAGATCGCGCCGCCGTTCCGCATCGCTGAGTTTGACATTATGTATAATGAAGGCATTTCTAAGACCGGCGATATTCTTGACCTGGCAGCTACGCATGGCATTGTCGAAAAATCTGGTGCCTTTTACAAATACAACGGCGAGACCATCGGCCAGGGTCGCGACAAAACTAAATTGTACTTGAAAGAAAATCCTGAGGTTCTGGCGGAAATTGACCAGAAGGTTCGGGAGAAAGTAAAAGAAGGAGAAAACTAATGCGCGCAGCAGACACCGCATATCCAGTCGAAAAACATATGGCGTCAGTCAGTCTGGTCTTTGATGATGAGCAAAACGCGTATCTTCGCGAGTTGTCAGAAACAATGAACCTTGACTTTGGTGAGTTTATCCCACACGTGACACTGATTAACGTGACTGAACAGGACATGCCACGCCTCAAGTTGGCCGCTGCGGCACTGCCTGTTCTCGATAAGTTGGTGCTTGATGGTGTTAATTTCTTGCCAGACAAGGCTGGTAACTGCGTTTGGGTTGAGCTACGCACACAGAAAATTGACTGGATGATTAAGGCGCGTCAGCAATTACTCGCGGC
>ERZ773014.1998-NODE-1998-length-12284-cov-13.153569_pt1 | contig 12284 bp, 8 predicted proteins | sample MGYA00580841_ERZ773014 | MGnify/ENA primary metagenome ERZ773014 (study PRJEB29015, sample SAMEA2737989) | human oral metagenome | biome: human oral; feature: human-associated habitat; material: dental | place: China | collected 2067 ...
CGAACTGCTCGGCGGCCTCGACAGTTGGCGGGACGGAGACCAGACGCGGTTCCTCGAGCCACGTCGCGCCGTGATCGAGGACGGGCACGACGGCTGCGCCGGGGTCCGAGGCCTCCGCGAGCCACGCAAGACCCGCCACCTCGTAGGCGATCCGCCCACGGCGGCTGTCCCTCTTCCTAATGGTGTCCATCGTGTGTGGCCTCCTGTCGCACAACCCGTCAACGCTGACACCAGAGAGATTAGACGACCAGCACCCAGCTATCGCGCGCGGGCACACAGGCAATTGAAACGACACAGACTATAGTTGCAGCATGATCGGTACCCACGTTGCCCAGAAAGCATTGAAACAGCAGGAGCCGACCACCCCATTGACGCGCACTACTTGTACAGACTCTCGGAGAGATGAAACTCTTCCGAAGATCATCAGCCTCTTTTCGGGAGCGGGTGGTCTTGATCTCGGATTCCAGCAGGCCGACTTTCCACTGAGCTTTGCTGCAGACATCTCCACTGCTGCCATCCAGACCCACCGCAGGAATTTTCGGAAGACACTCGCCGTCGTCGCAGACCTTACTGAGCTTGGACCGGACGGGGTGCTTTCTTACCTTGAACCGCTCCTATTCGACGGGGAGAGGATTGGAGTGATCGGCGGCCCACCTTGCCAAGGATTCTCACGAGGAAACACTCAGTCGACAACGGAAGATCCACGCAATCAGCTTCCGCTGCTATATCTACAGATCGTCGAAGCACTGCAGGAGAAATACACCGTTGAATTTGTCCTCTTTGAAAATGTACTCGGAATCCGCGACTCGAAGCACCTCACTACCTTCAATGGAATCCTTGAGAAGTTCAGCAGCATCGGACTCACCGCTAACGCAGAGGTCTACTCGGCTCTCGATTACGGGATCCCACAAAAGCGCAACCGCGTGATCATCACCGGATTCCGCATCAAGTCCGTCGCGCAGGCATTCAAGCCTCAAAAGATCCAGTCGAAGAAGTTGACGGTCCGCGCGGCTATCGAGGGCCTACCAGATCCAGCATACTTCGCACGGAACCTCGAACCCTCCTCGATTCCTTTCCATGCGAACCACTGGACCATGCGCCCTGTCTCCAAAAGATTTCAGCATCCCGAATCAGCCACTCCGGGCGGCCGCAGTTTCCGCCGCCTTCAGTGGGACGAACCGAGCCCGACGGTAGCCTACGGCCACCGCGAAATCCACGTGCACCCTTCCGGACGTCGGAGACTCAGCATTTTTGAAGCAATGCTTCTTCAAGGATTTCCACGAAAGTTCGTCTTAGAAGGAAACCTGTCCGCACAAGTCGAACAGGTTTCCAACGCGGTTCCACCTCCGCTTGCTTATTCGCTTGCCTCAGCGATTGCGAGAGCCCTCTCTGCCTCAGACGAAGTCTGAGAAGTAACCCAGCGTGGGGTCATCAAATGTGCCAATAACGAGCCCGCGATCTAGGAAACGGTTGAACTCCTCGCATGAGGTCTCGGGTAGAAGCGCACATCCATGACAGGCTGCCAAGTTACACGAATCAGGTCCCTGCCCCTTCTCACCCGCATCCATACAAACCGGGTCAGTGGAGCACCAACGCGCTCCCGTAATGGCGGATACAAATACTGATCGCAGACTCTCTGGACGCGACATACGAACGAGGCCACCCATCGTACCCTCGGAGTCGCCAGCTGCGGTATAGATGAGGAGTCCCGCCATCTCTCGTTCGGCATCAGTCGAAACGTAGAGGCGTTCACGCAGCGACGCAGAACTGTAGCCACACGTAAAGATCAGCTCGTTGATGAGCAGGTGGCCCAGCGTATGGAGCAGCACGAAGCGCGGCGGGAGCGCACGGTTTTGGCTGCCACGGTGAGCAGCTAGCTTCCCGTACTGGTCAGTGATTCTCTGCGCGCGTGCCTGAACCTCTGGTTGCCCTTCCCAAGCTGTCAGCCGTGCCGGATCGAGCTCGAGGTAGATCCCCTCCCCCTTCACCACATAGGCGGGCAGCCAGTTCTGATCCCCCGACTGCGGATTTCTGCGTAGAAGGGCCTTACCCGCACTAAGCGTCAGTACGTCGTCCCGGACTCGGGTGAACCCCCTCAGCGCTCTGGTCTCACGGAGTACATCAACTGAGCGCACCCGCTCCAAGTATGAGTCGAGATCAGAATGGACGCCGGGATCGGTTGCGGCCAAGTGATCATCGTTCGGGGTTTCCCGGATGCATCGGAACTCTGGATAGCGCCATTCGTCTTCCCCAGTGAGGAGCTCTGTGTCGGGTTCCTCGCCCGAGCCTGTTTCACCCTCACCACCGGCGAGCATGTCGTGGTAACCCGCGATGAGTTCCTCGTCAGAGATTGGCGTAAGGCACGCTGGGGATACGGTCTCAAGCTGACTGATAAGCTCCCGACGAAGTATCGCGGCTCCAATTTCAGCACCATGGTATCTGTGCAGCCAGCGCATCGCGGACCTGATCTCTGTGTTACGCATCAGCTCGCGCATTTCGTCGCTGACCGGCCCCTCCTTCCGGGGAAGGTAAATCGAGGACTCGACCTTTGGGAAGTAGACGTTGCCGGCCCCGCGCAGGGCACCACGCACTGGCAGACCACAGATTCTGCCGTGGTCGGAGAGCCACGGCCGGGCACCGGTGCACAGGTAGGGGTCGTCGGGCGACGACAACCTGTGACTGAGGACTGTTCGGTCCCCTTCTTTCCCGGGAACTGTCTCAGTAATGCCGCGGAGGCTTCGTGCCGCTTTACAGCGATCGCACACGACTCGTTGACCTTCGAGGCCATCACCCCCTGTCGATTTCAGGCGCAGTTGCCCATCGCATGAGGGTTCGTGTGATCGGTGCACCCACTTGTCGAAGGGGAAGTCGTCGAGGTGCCCTGCGGAGCATATTACGACGAACGGCACTTGCGACATACGGGGCCTAGCCCCTTTGCCTTCATGACTCTTGTCCTGACAGAACACGCCTTGCTTCATGCTCAATTCGGATTTCTCAAGGCGCTTGCAGTAGATGCAGAAGTGCCAGCGTGGGAAGCGCAGCACAGGGACAGAAAGTTCGACATTGCGGTTATTACTTCCCCGGCTTCCAGGACGATAATCAGGTGGCAACCTGAACTCCTTGACACACAAGCGGGCTTCCAATCGCCAGTCATGTTCCCGGTACTCCTCAACATCTACATCCGGGAGATCACAGTCGTCAACCTCATACCAGTGATCTAAACCGGCAGTAATGATCGATGTCCCGTCAACGAGGACGCTCATTGCGCCTACGCCGAAGGGGGCGACGAGTTGTGCCCGTCTTATCGTCCCGGTGTTCATTGTTCCTCCTCCGTGTCACCATCAGCCTGGGCGTAGGATGATGAGATTTTGAGTCGGCACTCAGCATCAACGTTACGCATGCTCGTGGGCACCTCCCAGCTTATGTACTTAGCTCTGGGATCAGGCTCGGTTCCTGCGAAGCGCATAAGACCCTGTTCAGGATTGCCCCTCGGCACCGGGTTCGCATCCCACTCGGTTCGTTCCCATTTATCCCATTGGCGTGCACGTTTGGCAGCAATCCGCTCTAGATTCGCAACTTCATCGGCGTCGGAGATCCGCGCACGCTCACGAAGCAGCCCGATGGCCACCTCGAACAACTTTTCGGGGAAGGGGGACGGTCTCCGTTTTGTCGACGTGGTCTGCCGGATGTACGCCACAATGGCCGCATGCAGTGCGCGTCGGAGCACGGGGACAGCGAATGGTGTCACCGAGGTGGGCTCGACCTGGGCGTATAGCTGTTGGTGGTAGGTTTGGAACCGTTCGTAGTGGCTCCGATCCCGAGGCTTTGCCGCACCGTAGATCGTGATCACCAGACCGGGGCTAATGTCAGCACGACGACCAACGCGACCAGACACCTGGATATACTGCGCCGTGGTTTTGGGCTGTCCGACGATGGTCATCAACCCGAGGCGGTCGATATCGACCCCGACTTCAATGATGTTCGACGCCAGGCAGATATCGAAGGCGTCTTGGCGTTCCTTCCCCGGGCTGTAGCAGGTTTGAAGTTGTTCAATCGCCTTCGGAATCTCATCGGAACGCCGACGTGAGGTGAGCTCCATCGTGCGGCGCGGCCACCGGGGGATGACGCAGTCACGTCGCTTCAGTCGAGTCAGGTAGTCTGGCACGTCCGACTGCAAAAGCGACACTGTATTACCGAGCTCGCGCAGAGAATTGAGGAAATTGAGGTTCGTCCAATATCCATCTCGGTCCCCCTCAGGCACCTTACACACCGCCTGCAGTGTCGCGGCTGCGACACGAGTCTGGATTGTCTGCGTCGAACCGAACGAGGCACTCATAACTCCAACATAGCGTCGCCCCGGTTCAGGGGTCCCATCCTCTGCCACAGCAGGTTCAGCAAAGAAAGAGTGCCCATCCTCAAGCCCATGTGGCGGGAACAACGCCACTCGTTCCCGCCCATATAGAGACTTAATCTGGTCCTCATACCGCCGGATGGTTGCGGTAGAAGCAATGATTTTCGGCGGGATTACCTCACCGCCCCTTCGATCGGTGCACAGCTCATCGATGACGCCCTCATACAGGCCGACCATCGATCCGAGTGGACCCGAGATGAGGTGCAGCTCGTCTTGGATGATCAGATTCGGCGGCGACGAGAGACGCTCTCCTTCATCATTGAGACCAAAGAGACTCCGGGCCTCAGGACACCAAGCCATCATGGCGAACTTGTCGACGGTGCCGATCACGATCGAGGGACGCACAGCGTAAATGTCCTCATCGACCACGTGCACAGGCAGGCCCGAACGCCGACCGTAGCGGCACTGAGGATCAACGCAGCGCAGCACGACCCGTTTGCCTCCACCTGCCTTCTCGTAGCCGGCAACGTCTTGCCCACGCTTACCCCTGGGTGTGGGGCCCATCTGAGCCCCGCACCACGGGCAACGCAGTAACAGGAAGCGGTTCTCCTGTTGAACATCGCTTTGTAGTTCCTCGAGCTTCTCGACAGCCCGCTTCCACGTGTTTGGCGTCGATGTGCTTCCGAGCCAGATTCCGATACTAAAGGACTCTGTCCCAAGCACATCGGAGTGCTCTTCGCGTATAGATTCCAGCACGCACACGAGCGAGGAAGCGCGTAGGAATTGCTGCGCAGTCAGGAGCCTGAGCGTATACCGCATCAGGGTATCCGTACCCACATCATCGGGGTTGCGCAGACGTCGGGCCAATAGACTGATGGCGCATGCCCCGAGGTATGCCTCAGTCTTACCGCCACCGGTTGGGAAGAAGATAAGGTCAACCAGTGAGCGGTTTTTGTGGGAGGGGTCAACCAACTCCGGCAAGCTTGCGAGGATGAAGGCGATCTGGAATGGACGCCACGTTCCCTTCCCTTGCGGAATGCACGGCTCTGGATGGGGACCTTTGGGACGCAGCAGGCCGCCCTTGCGGTGTTCGAGTTCACGCAGTGGGAAGTTGGAGCGGACCTGTTGGTGCAGCATGGCCTCATTCGCCCATCGGAACGCTTGCCTGGCCGTCCGATTCGAGCAGACCAGTCCCCATCCGGTCGTCATGCGCTCAAGAGCTGTTTCAGCCGCCTCCATATGTCGACAAGCAGCCTGGCGGAGACGCTCAGGAAGATCGCTGATTTCAGCTTTCCGCGCGTCAATCCACTCCGCGTAGAGACGCAGCACAGTCTCGACCTGTTCGTGCCCTTGACGCGTTCCATTTGCGAGTTCTTTCATGCTGACCGTGACCGCTTGACGCCGTCCTTCGTGATCAAGGAGGTAGTTCCCCTTGTCGTCGGTCAAGTAAATGTTCGGAGTCAAACTGACGACGTCATAAGCCGGCAATGCGACAGCACGCACCTCAGATACAGGTGTTCCTCCACCTCCATCCCACTCGGCGGCACAGCCATGCCCTATGGCGTAGGTACGCTTGTTACGGTACAGCAGATCGATTGATTGTTCTTCGTCGTCGCGTCCGCAACGCTCGGCCTCTGGGTAGGGTTCGATGATCAGGCCGTCCGTGGCCGTTACAGTGAAGCCAATCTGGAACAAGGCACTCTCCGGCCCCTTATCCAATGTTTGGTTCACTATCGCAACCGTTACCAGTCGGAGTGCTGAGTCTTCGCCTCCCGGTACTGGGCGGGCGAAAACCTGAGTCGTCGGCACGATCACTGGCTGAGTGCCTTCGGGTACAGTATCGACGGTCGTAAGCTGGCTGGTCTGTGAGACGAGGGAGCTTCCGCGGAGAGATCCGTTGAGTGTGAAGGGACGGCGGCACCACCAGTCGACCGGTTTCGAATGCCCGGGGATATGAGCCTTGATCTTCTCGTAGTGAGCACCGGTAATCCTGATGATGAGAGAACCGCTCGCTGGTATGCGGCATTGGAAGGAGATCGCCATCGCAGAGGGCTTGAAGCTGTTGACGCTGTTCAGATCGAAGTCGTCTGCGTCGGCCTTGTCATGTCGCAGCGTCCCCCGGATCTCGATGGGCGGCTCGTTGGGTGCCTCCTCGTTATGGGGGATACCGGGGACACCGATGAGGTCGACGTCCCCAACTCCCATCTCTCTCCTACTGGCTGTATCACCGCCATGAAGCACACCAACACCGTAACGAGAAAGGGGGGATCCAGTGTTCAGAATCTCCTGCATCGTCGTACTGTCATAGAACCGTCCGCGACTATCCTCGATCGTCTCGAATCGGATAGAACCACTTGAACAATCAATTGGTTTTCCTACGGGCTGATCCGATTCAAGAGGGCCGAACAGTTCGCGCCGGAGTTCACCTTCGATGATGTCTCGAGCTTCAATTCCACTCATGCTATTCCTCCTACGGCACAATGGCCTGTGCGACCAGTTTCTGTGGATGTATCGTTGTGTTTGGCGATATGGACAAGTTCAGATGCGATGCCCTGGCACCTTCAGGCCTCTCCCGCCCAGGAGACAGAGATCTCACTCAATCTAGCTACCTCGTGCTGCTGAAAAATCACTCGAGCCATTGACCACCTTCATCTCTCATAAGTTCTCGCACCTCATGCCGAGGAACGATTTGCTTGAAGGGAGAAACAGCCATCACTCGCGTCGCACACATTCCGCGGATTCCTTCACTACTTCCATCTAGGAGAAGATTCCCTCTTGTTTCAAGTTCAGTCAGATCTGCGAAAGAGATAGCTTCTTCGAGTTGGTGCCGAAATTGTGCGCTCTTTTGGAGCAGCTTCCGGCGGAGCTCAGTGGCATGCGCGAAGGTTGGACGAATCGGAATGTCAAGCCATCCGAGAAGCAGTTCAAAATCTCGATCGCTCCTGGGCCGGACCAACAGAGGATCGATCCACGCTCGCGCTTGATCTGCAGCCTTGACTCCTACGGCACGCAGCGCTCTTTCGACCGACCGGTGACCATGCTGTTGGATCCGTTGGGCCAAAAGATCCTTCCATTGCTTCTGCGCGGCTTCGACTTCCGCAACCTTATTGCTCAGCCCAGCAAGTGCTGCCTGATACAGTGCGTCCCGCTCGGTAGTCCCTTCGCGGAGAAGAACATAGGTTCCTTCCCGGACCGCTGGAACGTCAGCGTATGTAACGCGCTCGCCTTTGGGCTGACTCGGATCGAGTGCACGAATACGATTGCCGCCATCGAGCCACATCGCATAACCGCCACTCAGGTAGAGCTTGCGAGCCAGAACCTCATCATTCTTTGGGTCTCTGTCATTGTCTGAATCATGACCCCATATTGGTTGTGGTCGATACTCCTGCAGCGCATTTTTCTTCTCGAGTGTCGTGGCCTCAACGAATTGGTGATCATCTACTTCATGCACTCGTGCTCCGACACGAATCGCACCTTCAGAGAATGCTGTGAAGGTTGACTGCTGAAGGCGTCGGCTGCGGAACCACGAAGGGACAAGAAAACTAACGTCGTCCGCGACAGGAGCAGTCGCAAGTGCTGCCGGGAAGAAAACCGGTGGACCGATCACATACATCTGCGAACGCACGGATTCGTCACGCAGGGCTTCGCGCGCAGTCAGGATCTGCAGCGCATCCTGCTCAAGCCACCCCTTTAGATCTGCAGCTGCCCTTGTGTTCGCCACGACGACAATGCAATCTTGTGGTCCCACTTCGTCGATCCAGGTTTCAAGTTCCGATCCGATCCCGGAGTCGTTTTCGGCCATCTCTCCGGCCGCATCCACCAACCCATCAAGTACAGACTGATCACCCAATGCTCCCCGCAGAAGTCGTGCTTGACGAGAGACCTCTTGTGCAAGATCTTGAGCACGTGAATCATATCGGACAGGTTGCGCGTTGATGATCCTCTTCCAGCGGAGCAGGCGCGCTGGACCGACGAGTTGCTCCAGGAAGGAACCATCATCGACTGCCTCACTCATAAGTCTCCGGAGGCAATGATCGAAATGTGCTCCCGCCGGATCCGCGACGATGTTGATCTCAACGCCGCCGCTTTTACATTGTGCAAGTCTGACGATGCTCTCGTAACGTCGATTCAGGAGCTCAATGCGGTTCATAGCGCCACCGTGTATCCCAATGCCTCAACACCACCAGGCGGCGTCCACGCTAGATCATTCTTGAGAGATATCGGTTCCCCACGGTTGTTTCTCCATTGAATGATCACCTCTTCGGTTGTATCTTCCGCCCTAGAGCGATCAAGAACGCAGATCACGACAGGGGTCTCAACATCCGGCAGATACTCGATAGCTCTGTTGCCATCCAGGATGACCGCGTTCAGCCTTGCTGGTAGCGGGAGGCTTTCCACGAGGTCAGCTGCAGAAAGGATGATCGTATTCCAGGTTGCAGCATGCGTTGCTTTAGGCATCAGCAGCGACCCGATTGAGCTATGTTCCAAATCCTCGTCAGCTTCTCTGGTCAAGCACACCTCAAGATCATTCTCCAGCCACTTCTTGGTGCCGATAATCGCCAGATCCGCAGCGGGACGCGCCAGCCATGCATCCCATACCAAGTCAAGACCGGCCATACGTGCCATACTCCCCGGCTCTGGGCGATCCTGACTGCGAGCGTCACGGTCCGGAATCTCCCATTCCCCGAGTTCGCTCAGCGCTTGGACCTTATCAACGGCGCATGTCATACCAGCAAAATGAACCCGGGGCGGATCCTTACTCTCATCAAGCCATGCAAAGGAACCAGCTCGGACCTTATCTTTGTTAACCGCTCGTACCCACTGGCCTCGTTCAAGTTTCCGCAGGGTGTCAAGAGGGAGAGGCAGTTCTGGTTGTGCACTTGCAAGCAGCCAGCCACATCCGATCAGCACGGCTGCGAAGTCACGACTTGGGACAGAAACAGCGATTACCAGCTGCCGACTATTGGCGGCCCGAATATAGCGCGCGGCCCGCGCGCCGAGCGCAACCAAACGACCAATCCACTCCGCTTGTACACCAACGTGTTCGGAGTTTTCTGAGAGCACCAGGCAAGTTTCAGCTTGCACTACATGCGCCACTGAGCCATCTCGCAATCAGCTCGGCAACCATCTCGGAAGAAGACCCCATGCATCGCAGAGGTACTCACGATGGAGTACCACCTGGTATCTGTCCACACATGTGCCATCCGTTTCCACCCCTCTGTGCACCTCCGACAGAATGGATCCGACGTTCTTGATACTTATTCAGCATACCATTATGAAGCCAACTGCATCACACTTTATAGATGGGGTCGCTACTCGACTGGAAGCCACTGCGAAGCGTGCGGCTCGGAAGCACAGGAATGCAGAAGAAGCCAACACTGACCCTGCTTCGCTGAATCGATCGAAAACGGGGGGTTGTGGGCCCACCGGAGCGGTCGCGGTTTCAACCGGCGCGCAACGACCCCGCACTGGAACGTCGACGACTCCACAAGGGGCTCGAGCGATGCCCCGACCGCTGCACTAGATAAGTCGGCATTGCACTACCAACTAGATGGTTCAATGTCGACCTAAGTGGTGCACAACCATATGGGAACAAGTAGAAGCTCGGAAACTACGCAACTACCGCCGGGCATCGCCCGGGTTAAGGCCACGGCAAAGACTACTGGCCCCTCACTGTGTCCCTAGGCATTCAAGGGCGCGGTCATGGCACGACGGTTGGCAGCAAGGCCCGGGCCGAGCCCCGATGCCGAACATCATGCGAGGAGGTCTCTGCATGGTCTGCAGCACGGAACAGGGGTTCGACGCCTACATATGACCGGGCGGAGACTGCCGCGGGGCTCGCGTTATGTGCAGGACTGGCCGCGGTGCCGGTGGGCGGCGGCTGGGCCCCACAAAGCATCACAACGGAGCTCCAGGGACACCAGCGGTGGCTTATAGGCCAAAACGTGTTGGTTTCGGTTTAGTAGGTTTCGTGCCAGGTTCCGCTGTGGTGGAAGTCGGTCCAGTTAACTGCGGTTCCCCACCTGTCGATCTCGGCTTGTGCTTGGGCGCGGTGGCTGGCCTTGTCGAATTGGTCAATGATCTGTTGGTCGGTGAGCGTGGTTTTAAGGATGTGTGCTGGGGTGGCAGGGAACTCGGTGTGCAGGTAGCACCACCACAACACGGTCTTGACCTGGTGATTAAGACTCATGCCACGGTGGGCTCGTAGCACGCAGCGTAGTTGGGTATTAATCCCGCCCTCGATCAGGTTCGACGTCCTGGCAATGGGGTCACCTTCAAGGTCAAGGGCGGGATCGAGGTAGGTAAACAGCGTGCCTTGTTTGACCAGCGTGTTGAGGGAGTTCTTGGCCTGGATCAGCCGGGCATGGGTGGCAACCCAACGTCCGTCTGGTAGCCGGGTGCGCTGGGCTAGGAATTCCTTGTAGGTGGTGTTCCAGGTGGCGAGTTTGCTCATCCATGCCACTGCCTGGTCAAAGGTAGTGACCTCGAGCAAGGCCTGAGCAAGACTGTAGAGATCAACACCTGCCTGAGTGCGTGGCCGGGTGGTGGTCTTACGCTTGACCGCGCTATAGGCGTGAAAGACACAGCGTTGGATCCGGGTGGTAGGCCAGGTGGTCTTCACCGCGCTGGCGATGCCTTGCCCACCATCGCACACGACAACATCTGGGGGCGCGATCCTAGACATCAGTGCTTGCCAGGCGCGGGTGGTCTCACCCTTGGCCACGTACCAGCCAAGCACATGGGTCTTGGTGCAGGCAATAAGAACCACCAGCTTGTGGGACAGGTAGATTCCGTCAACAAAGACCACATGGTGAACCTCGTCAACCAATGGAGAAACTGGCCATAGATGCCAAAATGGTTCGTTACGCCGTCGTATGGTGCGTCCCTTGGGCCCGTAATCGGCCAGGGTGTATTTGCCGGTGACGAAGTCTAAAAACGCACTGAAATGCCGGGCACGGGTATCGTTACGCCGAGACTGGCTTGCCCTACACGCAAGACAGCGGAACCTTGGCCTACCTGCTCGAGTTGAGCCCCATTTTTGCGTCGTGCCACCACAGATTTTGCATCGAGGATTTCCCATCCCCCAATCCAAGCCGATTCAAACCCCGACCTTACCGCGGAATATCAATCAAAAACCGGGATAAAACCAACACGACCTGGCCAACCAAGAACTCAAGTCACAACGAGTCCAACCCCCACCTTTCGGCTTTGTAGCAACGAAAAACAGCCCAAAAACCAACACAACCTGGCCTATAAGCCGGCACTTCCGACCAACAACCACCCGCGACGCGGACACCGCAACACCGGACACGCGACAACAAAAAGGTGCGGGACCCGGCAACAAGCCAGACCCCACACCTCGAGACTTTGCGTCAGTTCTAACGCTTGCGCTCCGATCAGACGGTGGGAACACCGTTCGCGTCAGTAGCGTAGATCCACTTGCCCATGAAGGTCATGATCGCGCAGACAATGAGGAAGATCCAGTAGACGGACATGATCAGGCCGACGAGGGCAGCGACGAAGCCATCGGAAAACGCCCAGAGGAAGTTGAGGACGAGAGAGGCGACGACCTTAATGATGCCCAGCTGGTTATAACCGAGGTAAAAGTCACCGACACCGAAACCGCAAAGGAAGAGGTTGAGCAGGCCCGCGGTCATGCGGGACTTGCCCTGAGCCTGGGCGTTAAAGCCGGGCTGGCCATAGACGGGCTGACCAGGCTGCTGGCCGTAGGGCTGCTGGCCGTAGGGCTGCTGGCCGTAGGGCTGCTGGCCAGGCTGCTGAGGGGCAGACATGTTGTCTCCTGTTGTTGATGGAGCCCCCTCCCGGAGGCGTTTACGAAAACACGGTCAGACTAGTCGACCTTTTTCATTTGTACAACATTCACAGTCTTCTATGCGCCACCTCACATATTCGAACGCTTGATACGCAGACA